>POVV01001200.1_pt1 | contig 10223 bp, 5 predicted proteins | sample 1560271 | NCBI WGS metagenome assembly POVV01 (sample SAMN08337232, study PRJNA429181) | Bioreactor metagenome, whole genome shotgun sequencing project. | biome: cows' rumen and soil; feature: anaerobic; isolation source: anaerobic chemostat enrichment culture, galacturonate as sole carbon source...... | reverse complement strand
CCAAAGCAACTTAGATCATCATATCCAACATCATCCATAAGTATGTGAATGATGTTGGGACGCTGTGTTTCATTCTGTGCAAAGGCTCCGGTTGATAAAGTAGCCAATGCCAATACATTGTAGCATAATTTTTTCATAATACTGAATAAAATTTAGTTTTTTGAAATTACAAATTTATCGCTTAAATATTTTGTTGGGTGTCACTTTTATCCTCAATAGGTGCACTGATTATTCTTCTTTTGCGTGTCCATTTGTTTCTCCTTTTCTATATTCCATGGGCGTGATATTACACCACCAATGAATATTTGGCTATTATGAGAAAATATCATTTTCGAGATTGAAATAACTCACACCACCGTATTTATGAGATAACTCATCTAAATGTTTAAAATAGGTTGCATATAATTTATTGGGGAATAATAAAAGAAGTATTAGGACAAGAAGTGTTGGCGTTTTCATTTAGAATCGATTTGGATAATACAATATGTAGAACAAAGATAACACTTACGAGCCAAAATAGTATTATTTGGGTGAAAGAAATGTCTATATCTATAAAATTGATATATTATGATGGTGTTTCTTTGATATGTGAGGACTTGATTCCTTAAAATAAATTAGTTTCTTCAATGCGAAAACTATTGATCTTTCGTTTCGTTTTCGATATATTGGTGTATCTTTGCATTTGAACCCTTGTCCTATGATTTTTACCATGAATGAAAGACGTTATTGTTTATCTTTGTTGCTATTAATACTAATCTCCTGGTATGGAATAAGTGCCGCTGAGCCCTCTACGAATGTGCTATTTATTCAATCGTATACTTCTCGAACGCCTTGGCAACACGAAATGATTGAAGGTTTGAGAGAGGGATTCCGGCAGTCGGGAGTAAAATCGAATATTACAATTGAGTATTTAGATTCAGATTATTGGGTGTACGGAGCAGAGAAAGTACTCATGCGACGTATTTGTGAGAGAGCACGTAAGAGAGGTGTCGATGTGATTGTAACGGTCAGTGACGAGGCTCTTTACACATTGCTCGACTGCGGCGATTCATTGCCCCATACAACACCTGTTGTATTCTTCGGAGTGAAATATCCCAATTACCGCATTATCAATAAATATGCTACTGTGACCGGTTTTACATCGAATCCCGATTTTAACAGAATGCTTCGGCAAGCCCATCAGATATTTCCCAATAGGAAAGAGGTGGTCTGTATAAGCGATAATAGCTTTTTGAGTGGAAAGGGTAAAGAGTACTTGCAACGTGATTTTGAGTTGTTTCGCAAAACTCATCCCGATTATCAAATCAGGATGTACAACACACAGGATAAAACGACACAAGAAATTGTTGCTGCGATTTGTAATGAGCGAAACAGTATAGGGCGTATTGTGATTGTGCCTAAGTGGTCGGGCTTCATGTCGTTTCTTGGCAAAAACTCAAAAGCTCCCTTTTTTACCTGCCAGAATCTCTCTTTAATGAATGGTGTGCTTTGTGCCTATGATGCAGATCCTTATGCATCATCTTATTTGGCCGGAAAGCGTGCCAGTGCTATATTGAAAGGTGGAGACCCTCGTGATTTTGGCTTTTCGCGCACAGTATCTAATTTTATGTACGACTATAAGCAGTTGGACTTTTTTCGCGTAGATGTCGATAAGGCTACACCCGGTGTGATTATTAATCAGCCTTATTGGGAGAAGTATCAATTGCTTTTTATTCTGCTTTATACTTCTGTGCTGGCACTGCTTGTTTTTGTGGTTGTATGGCTGGCACGTATCAACCGGCGTGAGGCAAAGCGCAGAATGCATGCACAAACCCGTTTGTTATTGCAGAACCGCTTGGTAGCCCAACGTGATGAGTTTGACCATGTCTTTCATTCCATTCGTGATGGCGTAATTACGTATGATACCGATTTGCGTATTCATTTCACGAATCACGCTATGCAGAAGATTTTGCACTTGGATAAAGAAGACCTCTCTCGCCCGTTCGAAGGTATGCCTGCCGGAGCCACGATTCGATTGTATAACGATGGAAAAGATGTACTATGCGACTTATTGAGGCGAGTGCTCGACGAAGGTGTAGGTATCACAATACCCGAGAATTCATTTATGCAAGAGGTGCATAGCAATGATTACTTCCTGGTGTCGGGCGAGATTGTTCCTATTTGCTCGCATGGAAAAGTAAACGGAGTTGCCTTTTCGTTTCGAAACGTTTCTGACGAAGAGGTGCAACGACGCTTCTTTAACTTGGCCATCGAAGAAAGTTCGGTGTATCCTTGGCAATACAATGTACATACCGGAGTCTTTACCTTTTCGCAGAATTTTCTCAAAGAGATCGGTTTCTCCGAAGAACATAAAATACTTTCGCATCAAGATATGATGGAGGTGCTTCATCCCGATGATTTGCATGCGGTGCGAGAGCTGTTTGATAAAATCATTGCGGGTGATAATATGAATACGCGCATTAGTTTTCGTCAACGCAATGTTCAGGGCGAATATGAATGGTGGGAGTATCGTGTTTCTGTGCTTAGCGGTCCAACTCAGGATATGCCTTACGATGTTTTGGGAGTATGCCAGAATATCCAACGCTACAAATCGACCGAACAAGCACTAACTGCAGCGCGCGATAAAGCCCTTCAGGCAGATAAGTTGAAAACGGCCTTTTTGGCCAATATGAGTCACGAGATTCGCACACCACTCAATGCCATAGTGGGCTTCTCGGACTTGTTGACCGATATGAAGAACTTCACACAAGAGGAGGTGGGTCAGTTTATTGTTACCATTAACAAAAACTGTACGTTATTATTGACGCTTATAAATGATATTCTCGATTTATCTCGTATCGAGTCGGGGTCGATGGACTTTCGGTTTGCCCCTCACAACCTATTGCTCTTACTGAAGAATGTATACGATTCGCAATGCCTCAATATGCCCGAAGGGGTAGAGCTGCTGCTCGATGTTCCGACCGATGAGAAGAAATATATTACTACCGATGCGGTTCGTTTACAGCAAGTTATCAATAATCTTATCAATAATTCGGCGAAGTTTACCACCAGTGGTTCGATTACTTTTGGTTATACGATTGATACACCCGGCACGGTTACCCTGTTTGTCGAAGATACCGGGATAGGTATTTCGGATGAAGCCATCCGGCACATTTTCGAGCGATTCTATAAGGCAGATAGCTTCACGCAGGGAGCCGGTTTAGGATTGAGTATCTGCCAAACCATTATCGAACGTCTGCATGGAACTATCAGAGTGACATCCGAGGTCAATGTAGGTACGCGTTTCTCGGTAAAGATCTCCGATGAGTGTTCCTAAATAACTTTCTGTTACGTTCGCTTATGTACAGAGTGTTCATTATCGAACACCCGGTAGTTTGTTAATGTGTTGATAATAAATAGGTTTTCTTTCTGGCATACCGTTTGATTCTTCTGTTGTAGAAAAATCATCTATATGAGAAAGAAGAAGATATCATCAGTTGTGCTAGCATTGCTCTTTCCGGCTATGCTTTTCGCACAAAAAGAGCGGGAGATTACATTGGCCGAGGCGATCAATCTGGCGCGAGTTCAGTCGGTCGATGCTGCCGTGGCACTTAACGAACTTAAAACATCCTACTGGGAGTATCGCACCTTTCGTGCCGACCTGCTACCCGAAGTAAATTTTGCAGGAACACTGCCTAATTACAATAAATCTTACAGCTCTTACCAGAATGCCGATGGCGAATATGGCTTTGTCCGCTCCAATCTGTTGGGATTAACCGGGCAGTTGTCCGTCGACCAAAGCATCTGGCTTACAGGTGGAAAACTTTCGCTGAACTCCTCGCTCGATTATATCCGGCAGTTGGGCACGAATAAGAACAGGCATTTCATGTCGGTGCCCATCAGCCTACAACTGACACAACCCATCTTCGGTGTGAACAATATGAAGTGGAACAGGCGGATTGAGCCCGTTCGCTATGCCGAAGCCAAAGCGGCTTTTATCAGCGCTACCGAAGAGGTGACGCTGAAATCCATTACCTATTTCTTTCAACTACTTCTGGCGAAAGAATTACTCGGCACAGCCCGACAGAATGAAGCCAACGCCGAGCGACTGTACGAAGTAGCCGGAGCCAAGCGTAAGATGGGGCAGATATCCGAAAACGAACTGTTGCAACTCAAGCTCGCTTCGCTCAATGCCCGTGCGGCTGCTACCGAGGCGGCGAGCAACCTAAATGCAAAGATGTTTCAATTGCGTGCCTTTCTGGGCATAGCCAATGATGAAACCTTGCAGCCGATACTTCCCGAGTCGGCTCCGGATTTGCGGATGGTTTATCAAACCGTATTGGAGAAAGCACTCGAGCGAAATTCGTTTGCCCAAAACATTCGCCGCAGGCAACTCGAAGCCGATTATGCCGTAGCCAAGGCAAAGGGCAACTTGCGCAGCATCGATCTGTTTGCCAGCATCGGCTATACGGGGCAGGATCGTGAGCTCTCGGCAGCCTACAATAACCTGCTCGACAATCAAATTGTGAAGGTAGGGGTGAAGATACCCATTCTCGACTGGGGCAAGCGACGTGGCAAAGTACGTGTAGCCAATAGCAACCGCGACGTGGTGCTCTCGACCCTGCGGCAAGAGCAACTTAACTTTAACCAAGACATCTTTTTGCTGGTAGAGCATTTCAATAATCAGGCGCAGCAACTAAGCATTGCCCGCGAGGCCGATGAGATAGCCCAGCAACGTTATAAAACCAGTATTGAAACCTTCCTGATCGGCAAAATCAATACACTCGACCTCAACGACGCGCAGAACTCCAAAGACCAGGCACGGCAAAAACGCATTTCGGAGCTTTTCAACTACTGGTCGTACTATTATCAAATTCGTAGCCTGACGCTTTGGGATTTTAGCCGGAACGAAGAACTTGAAGCCGACTTTGAGGCCATCGTAAAGAATTAATCACTATTTTTTATATCTTTGTACGCAACTAATACGAACTCTCATGATACTAATCATTGATGATGACAGCGCCGTTCGCTCTTCGCTCAGCTTTATGTTGAAGCGTGCCGGATACGAAACCGAGGCAGTAAGCGGACCGCGCGAAGCCATGGAGGTGATACGCTCGGTGGCTCCGTCACTTATGCTGATGGATATGAATTTCACCCTTTCTACTTCCGGCGAAGAGGGATTGACGCTGCTCAAGCAAGCCAAACTCTTTCGTCCGCATACACCCGTTATTCTGATGACCGCCTGGGGCAGCATTCAGCTTGCCGTGCAAGGCATGCAGGCAGGTGCTTTCGATTTTATCACGAAACCTTGGAACAATGCCGCTTTGCTGCAACGCATTGAAACGGCATTGGAACTCTCCGCCCCTCCCAAAGAAACGGTGCAGGAGCAAAACGACTCTCTTCAGCGCAGCCACATTATCGGCAAAAGCAAGGGCTTGATGGAGGTGCTGCATACCGTAGCCCGCATTGCCCGAACCAACGCCTCGGTGCTTATTACCGGCGAAAGTGGTACCGGCAAGGAACTCATAGCCGAAGCGATACACCAGAACAGCCAGCGTGCCAAGCAACCTTTTGTGAAGGTGAATCTGGGCGGAATCTCGCAAAGCTTGTTCGAGAGCGAGATGTTCGGCCATAAGAAAGGAGCCTTCACCGATGCCCATGCCGACCGTACCGGACGCTTCGAGATGGCCAACCGGGGAACTATTTTTCTGGACGAGATTGGCGATCTCGACCCTTCGTGCCAAGTCAAGCTCCTTCGGGTATTGCAGGATCAGACGTTCGAGGTGTTGGGCGACAGTCGTCCGCGCAAAACCGATATACGGGTGGTGTCGGCTACCAATGCCGATCTGCCCGCGATGGTGGCCGAACGCAGCTTTCGCGAAGATCTCTTTTATCGCATCAACCTCATCACGGTGAAGCTGCCTGCTTTGCGCGAACGCCGGGAAGATATACCGTTGCTTGCCCGTCATTTTGCCGATACACAGGCTCGGGTCAATGGTTTGCCCCGCACCGAATTCTCCGCCGATGCCTTGCAGTTTCTCAGTCGCCTGCCTTTTCCGGGCAATATCCGCGAGTTGAAGAACCTGGTCGAACGTACCATCCTGGTAAGTGGCAAGGAGCTGCTCGATGCTTCGGATTTCGATGCGCAGTACCTGCGGCAGAGCGATGCAAAGAGTTCTCATCAAACGGCTTTGGCGGGGATGACGCTCGACGAGATTGAGCGCAAAACCATCTTGCAGGCTCTCGATCGGTATCAGGGAAATCTGAGTCAGGTAGCCCTGTCGCTCGGAATCAGTCGTGCCGCGCTTTACCGACGGTTAGAGAAATACGAAATCGGCAATGCAGAGTAGAATTCTCTCTCTCGCTCTTGTCACATTCATCACTAATGCTTCATTATCGTGCGTCTAAAAGGTCTTTTCTTTATACTGGTGCTTTTGCTTGCGGGCATTGCCGCTTTGCTTGTTTACCTGGCCGGGCCGGCAGGTAGCGTCTACTTCTATCTGTCCGAGGTGCTTATTCTTTTCGTTCTGATCTATCTCATCGTGTTCTATCGCAAAATAGTGAAGCCCCTCAACACCATCGGCAATGGTATGGAGCTGCTGCGCGAGCAAGACTTCGGCAGTCGCCTGCGGAGCGTTGGACAGTATGAGGCCGACCGCATCGTCAACGTCTTTAACCGCATGATGGAGCAGCTCAAGAACGAGCGTCTGCACCTGCGCGAGCAGAATCACTTTCTCGACCTGATGATCCACGCATCACCCATGGGAGTGATTATCAAAACGCTCGACGACGACTTGTCGCAACTCAACCCCATGGCATTGAAGATGCTCGGAGTGAGTAGCGAGGAGGCGTTGGGGCGCAAACTCTCTGACATCGATTCTCCTTTGGCTGTGGAGCTTAGCGCCATTGCACCCGGTACTACGGCCACCGTGCGGCTCAACGACTCGAGCATCTATAAATGCACGCACTCTTCGTTCATCGACCGCGGTTTTCAGCATCCTTTCTTCCTCATCGAGAGCCTGACCGACGAGGTGATGAAGGCCGAAAAGAAGGCCTACGAGAAGGTGATACGCATGATTGCCCACGAGGTAAACAACACGACAGCCGGCATCACCTCCACGCTCGATACGGTAGAGCAGGCACTTGCCGAAACAGCGGGGATGGAGGATGTTTGCGAGGTGATGCGTGTGTGTACCGATCGTTGTTTCTCGATGAGCCGTTTCATCACTCGCTTTGCCGATGTGGTGAAGATACCCGAACCGCACTTCGCCAAGGTCGATCTGAACGATGTGGTCTTCTCCTGCAAGCGATTCATGGAGGGCGTGTGTATGGATCGAAACATCCGCTTGCGTCTGGAGCTCGACGAGGCGTTGACGGAGGTGATGGTGGACGTTGCACTGTTTGAGCAAACGCTGGTCAATATCATTAAGAACGCAGTCGAGAGTATTGACAGGGACGGAGAGGTGCTGATTCGTACCGTTGCCCCCCGCACGATCGAGGTGGTGGACAACGGCAAGGGAATCAGCCGGGAGGTGGAAGCAAAACTGTTCAGTCCTTTCTTCTCAACCAAACCAAACGGACAGGGCATCGGGCTTATCTTTATCCGCGAGGTGCTGATGCATCACGGTTGCTCGTTTTCGCTCCGTACCTATAATGATGGGTTGACGCGCTTTCGCATTTCGTTTCATTAATCTTTTCGGGAGAGCCGGAAACAGCTTTTCTAGTCCCATTTTATTTTTTTGGAGCTAGAAACGGCTTTTCTAATCACTTTTTATTTTTTTGGGACTAGAAACGGCTTTTCTAATCACTTTTTATTTTTTTGAAGACTAGAAACGGCTTTTCTAATCACTTTTTATTTTTTTGGAGCTAGAAAAGGCTTTTCTAGTCCCATTTTATTTTTTTTGGAACAAGAAAAGGCTTTTCTAGTCTCTTTTTTCTCAATGAAGCGCTTGTTTCATCTCCTCGTGATATTCTTCGAGTATTTGGCGAATGCCCTGTCCGATTTTGATGTAGTCGGATTCATTCAGATTGGCCAGCGAAGCGCGGATGCTCCATTCGGGGCCGGCAAATCCGCCACCGTTGAGCAATACCAAAGAGGTTTCATTGGCAAGCCGGAAGACTACATCCAAGGGGTTGTAGGTCTTTTGCAGATATTCGGCAAACTCCTCGCCATAAAACTTTCTGGCCCATACGAGCATGTCTATTTCAGAATAATAACCGGCTCTGAGCGGGTCTTCGACCAGTGTGAATCCGGTGCTTTCCCACAAAGCATGCAGGCGGCGCAGGATGAGCTTTTGCATACGGATTTTGTACCTATCCTCCTTGTCGAGTAGCGAGAAGGAGGCGAAGAGGCTCATCTGCATCTGTTGCGGCAAGGAGAGTCCGGCGGTGTGGTTCAGGGCTACCTGTCGGCTGTCGGCCACCATGCGGTCGATGAATTTCAGCTTTTCGAGATGCATATCCAGGCTCGAGTAGCGTTTGTGGAGCGCGGCTTTCTGCTCGTCTGTAAGGCGGGTGAGCATCTTATCGTAGATGTTGTCCTGGTGCAAGGCAATGACCGCGTTGCGCCAACCGGTAGCTCCGTAGTATTTGGAGAAGGAGTACACGCAGAGGGTGTTGTGCGGCAGTTCGGCCATCAAGGAGCGGAAGTGGGGGATGAAGGTTCCGTACACATCGTCGGTGATGATCATCAGGTTCGGGTTGTCGTTCTTCACGATGTCGACAATACGGGCCGATGTTTCGGGGCTCAGTGCATAGCTGGGCGGATTGCTCGGGTTGGTGATGAAGAGTGCCTTGATGCGCGGGTCTTTGAGACGGTCGATGTCGGCGTCGCTGTATTGCCAGGTATGTCGCCCGTCGGCTGTCATTTCGTTGGCGGCAATCTCGGTCACATCAAATTCGTAGCGGCGCAGTTCGGGTATCTCGATGTAGGGCGTAAAGACCGGTACGAGCAGCGCAATGCTGTCGCCATGGCTCAGGAGATAGTTCTGCTGCAAGGAGTCGAACAGGTAGCACATGGCTGCCGTGCCTCCTTCTGTGGCAAAGAGGTCGAAGGTGCCGCGCGGTGGACGGCGGTCGCACAGCTCCTGCGCCAGGTAATCTTGTACGAGTATCTCGGTGAAATGTAAGATGCGGTCGGGCACGGGATACTGGTCGCCGATAATAGATTCTGCCCATTCGTGTACCAGATCATCGGGGTCGGCTGCATGCTCCATCAATAGGTAGTTGTACGTTCCTTTGAGCAGCTCGGCACCCGGCTTGCGGTGATTATCTTTGAGAAAGCTCTCGAAACGGGCGGCAATGCCCTTTTTGGCAGGAATACCGGCAATGCCCTCGGGCAGCGATAAGATGCGATGGCACTCGTCGAGTCCGAACTGTCCGAGCAGGAAGAAGGCTTGGCGCGGTACGGTAGCAATCCAGTTCGGATTGCCGCGTCCGGCATTGAGCATCGTATGCGCAGCTTTTTTAATACTTTCGTCGGCCATTTCAATCAGTCGGTTCTTTAATTCAAAAGGGCTGATACCTTCCATCTCTTTGGCAAAATGAGTGCTGGATAGGTTCTTCTTGGGTTGATTCTCTTTCATAATTAAGTATGTTGTATCGGTTATGGTTTTTAAGAAATGATATAAATGCAATCACGCTTAGGTTATATTATATAAGGAGTACGATGATAACTCCCCATATAATGAGTAAGGTGTTGCCTACGGCATAAGTCACCGTGTATCCCAATGCAGGCGTTTCGCTCTCGACCGCATCTTGTATGGCACCCAGTGCAGCGGTTGTGGTACGTGCGCCGGCTGTGCAGCCCAGCGACAGTGCCGGATGAAACTTGAACAGATACCGAGCCATCAGCAGCCCTGCAATCAGGGGGATGGCGGTAACCAATGCACCTACTACGAAGAGGCTTAGGCCTACCTCTTTGAGTCCGGTTACGAAGCTCGGACCGGCTGCGATGCCTACTACGGCGATGAACATATTCAGTCCTACATTATTGAGTACCCACAGCGATGGCTCGGGTATGCCGCCAAAGGTGGGGTGTTTGCTGCGCAACCAACCAAATACGAGCCCGGCTATCAAGGCTCCGCCACTGGTCGACAGGCTGAGCGGTATACCTCCCAGATGAATGGATAACGCACCGACCAGCCCGCCCACGAGGATGCCCAAACCTACGAATATCATATCCGTTTGGTTCGTGGGTCTGTCTGCATAGCCCAATTGCTTGGCGGCCGCTTCCACCTCTTGCT
>POVV01001199.1_pt1 | contig 10229 bp, 6 predicted proteins | sample 1560271 | NCBI WGS metagenome assembly POVV01 (sample SAMN08337232, study PRJNA429181) | Bioreactor metagenome, whole genome shotgun sequencing project. | biome: cows' rumen and soil; feature: anaerobic; isolation source: anaerobic chemostat enrichment culture, galacturonate as sole carbon source...... | reverse complement strand
GGTTATACCGGTTTACTTCCACACCATTCTTTTTAAGAGCATTCAATACGGTTGATATACGGATTAGCTCAGGATCGACACTAACACCGCAAATACCGGTTTCACAACACATAGCAGGTTCATAGATAGCCATTTTTTTCATAACACATCTCTCCTTGAGTTCATTTCCAATTACAGACTCCCTCACGGTTACAGATACAATCTGCCTTGCTACTGGTGATGTTGCTTAAAAATGCTTTGAAATCCTCAACTACTTTTTCATCTAACGAATAGTAAGTCCATTTTCCCTCTTTGCGCCCTTTTACCAAGCCAGAGTCACAAAGGATTTTCATATGATGGGATAAAGTCGGCTGCGTGATGTTGAACTTTTCTAAAATTTTACAGGCACATAACTCCCCGCAGGAAAGCATATCAACAATCATCAAACGGTTAGTATCTGCTAGTGCTTTGAAAAGCCCGACATTGCAAACATAGATATCTTCCATAGAATCACCTCGCATAGATGTTTATCTATGTGTTATTGTATGCTGTTATATAGATGAATGTCAATATGTTTTAGCGTATTTTCCCAATACAAGGATTTTTCTGCTTATAACACAGAACCGGGCAGGAAAAACGGCGTTCCTACTTTCCGTAAGGGAATTAGTAAACGCCGCGATGGATATGTTTGTGCAGACGAGTCACGTGGAGAGCACAGCTTGGCTGAAAAGAAAACACAGCCCGTGAAGCCTTATGAGTAAAGCTTCACGGGCTGTGGAAAATATTATATATGCTTCCATTGAGCGTGCTAAACCATATTTAGGGCATGCTGTCGATTAAGCAGCCCTTTCACATCGGTATTTGACCTGTTTAAAAACCCAGCTATCTCGCAGAGTCGGTTTCTATTGTAATAAAAATTAAAAGGATTATATTTGAAATAATAAACATAGGTCCTGGTTCTTGAAATAGGGGCGGGATGACGTAAAAACTTCGGGGTTTTATTGTTCACTGTCTATTTTTTCATTTTTTTCCATAGTAAGAGGTTTGGCGGCCGCCGGCTGTAGACCCCCAAAAACTTGATTTAACCCATTCCTAAAGGAGTAACCTTGTTCGAGGCTAAGAACTAAAAGCAGGAGTCCCCTGGCAACTAATCCATTAGTAAACATATATATAAACTGATAAAAGTAACTCCAGTTATTTAATTGAAAAATACCAATCAGAGAATATAACGGGAAAAGTACAAAGAAAGAACTGCCGATCCGGCAGCTGCCCACAATGCATAAATTTTCCATGAAGTAGAATACTGTTGGGCAAGCATAAATAATACCGGAGCTTTAGTTATGCTTACGATAAATAAGGGTGGAATAAACGGTATGGGCCGAATTTTGTATTCGGTTACTCCGAATAATTCAATTAAGACAAGTTCTCCTATTACAAAACCTATAGCAGATAGCGAGCCCATTAGTAAGAGCTGGCTTAACCTGTTAGTATCAACTAACTTTAGCCAGATGGCATAAATAATGGCGAGTACACCCAATGTAAAGAACCAACCGAAGGAAAAAAGCTCTGTCGATACCCATTGCTGGTAGGATTGAGAAGCAAGTAATCTCGAGGTTTCATATAACGTTGGCATTTTATTTCCCCCTATAATTGATCTATATTATCTTAGTAGTCTGTCTAAACAGGAGGAGACTATTCTTTTCATTACAGGGGATTATCAGATCAGGGGGAGGCAATGATCGGTCGGATCGACTATTGGAGATACTTACTATATCGTTTGGGGTAATTCCTAATAATGTAAAATGCCGATAAGAAGATAACGGGAAAGAGTTCGCAGCAGTTGAAACTAAACTCAGCTTGCAGCGGGCCGAGGCTTTCGAGACCAAGCCATTGTGTTCGCTGCCGCTGGGATTAAGGATATTAATCCTGCAATCTGCTCTGACCAGACTTCGTCATTACTATGGGGCTTTTCCCGCTGGCTTTTTTGGAAGATATTCGTTAGTTTGTTTCTGATTGTGGTTCTTCTCTATTTATCACCTTCATCATACTTAATAATCTCAAATAATGATTAGCCTCACGGAATACATGATCGGCCAACAATGGAGGAATAATTGCTCTAATGTTGCAATTCAATAGTCCCTCTGTTGATGCTCTTTTAAAGTTCCTGATTTCTCTTGTTGATTCCAAACTTCTTTGTACAAGTTGCCTTTCGGCTGCGCCAATGCATTCTTCTACTAATTGTTCAAACGTCTCTGCAAAAGTTTCAGCAGTTGCTTTAAGCGTTTTTTCTGTTGGATCTAACATTCCGTCAATAAACTGTGCATGCTCACCCATTATATTGTTCCAGAAGTTAAGCTCATCACACAAGGTTTTCTTTGGAAGTTTTCTATTTTGCAGACATCTTAGTAATTCTAGATAATATTGTGCTTCGCGGGTATCATGTTCTAACATCTCTTGATATAAGGTAATAAATATTTTGCACTCTAACGTCAGTTCCAGCAGTTTTGTTTGAAATGCAATTACATCTTCGAGCAGACAGTATGATCTATTATTTAAATTATCTACTATTTGCTCCAGCCGTTGATTGTGGTGAAAATTCGGCTGACCTTCTAATTCATATTCAGCCTGCGTAATTCTGGTATCTATTTTTGCCCCAGTCAACATGGAATTTACTTTTTCTGCTTTTAAAGTAAAAGGGGTAACCATTTCATGTGATCTGATGTAATTTTCCGATATAATCCCATCGGCATAATGTACCGTTTCAGTCAGAAGTTGTTCAAAACCCTGCTTTAACATTCTAGCTTCCTCAATATACTCGGTTTCAACCGGCTGTAAATTGGTTTCAATGAAAAATAAATGTTCTTTCATAATTCTCTGAAAGAAAAGGTTTATTTCTATAGAAATCCTGATATAATCTTGTCTTGACAACAAGCAGCTTCCTCCCTTCAAACTTTACTAATATATACTATTATGGTAAGCAGAGAAATGTGCCGGCTCGCTTTTCTAGGTTACTTTTCAATGCAAATGTAATAATTTGGCTTGCACAGAACTGGTTGCCTTTTCTACCGACAAGAGTGTTATTTGGGGTCGCAGTGTTGATAAAGTGAAAAAGCCTTGAACCAATAGGTTCTAAGGCTTTTAATTTTTCATTTTAGCCAGTGGAGCAGGTGGTTTTTGCGCTCCACTGGCTAAAGTATAAGTCTGGCAATAGGCATTTTGGCGCAGAAGGCTAAGGTATTACGTGAGTACAGTTGGGCTAAATGATTGGGCAGCTAATATCATTGCGAACTTGTCCAGGTTATACCAGTGATATAATTTTCGAGGCTTCGTTTTATATCAGATGATCAATTGTAAATAGAAATCATTACTATACAATAAAAATAAGATTTTGTAATCAGATAAATCCTGAAGCAAAATCCCCAAAATGATCAAAATGATATAGAGGGAGGTACAGACAGAACAGGGCCAGCGACGTGACTTCCAACGGCTTTGGCATGATGAGCACTAGCTTTATGCCAAAGCTGGCCCGGCTGGAAAGGCTGATATAAAGTAAGACTGCTTCAGGTGGAATTTTACCTCCATCTGAGCTTAGTCGTACTTATCCAGGGACTTAGTCGCCCTTACTCCCGCTTGGAGAAGCGGGAGTCTTAGATCGAGTTAGTCATCAGAAAAACCTGCATTCGGTTTTCATTCGGGCGGGTGCGGCCAGGTGTCGAGATAAGCAGCGACAGTTTAGCACCGGGGCAAAGTTAGAAGAATAATTCAACCTGCGTTCGGTAAACCTGGCTTTTTTGGTCGCTGACGATGTCGGTATAATTCATATATTTTGCACTCCATTTGATATTGTCAGCCAGCATGCAGGCCACTCCGGCAGCAATGCCGCGGTTGCCGTTGTTGTTATGCCAGCCGTCCATATCCGGGATGTCCGTATCAGCGTTGATAGTGGCATTAGGCGTTGCCTGAAGCCAGTGCAGCCAGGCGCCTGCCTGCCCTTTTTTAGCCAGCGGGGTCTTTCCGCCGCGATAATTAAACCCGGCAATATAGGATTTGTTGCCAGGCCCGGAGGCAGGGGCGAAGGCATAATCCACGGTCAGCGTGAGCAGGTCATTACAGGGAAGATCCAGGCCGACCGCACCCAGCTTTTTAGTGCCGGCCGTTTGGTCCTGTGTAAAAAAACCGCCCCGCAGGTTGATTCCGGAAGACAATTCGGTCGTGAAATGAAGGGCCCGGTAGTGTTGATTGCTGTGCCGCCAGCCCCTGTCTTTGGCTATCACGGCTGTGGTGCGCAGTTTGTGACCAAATATCAGCTTTATGCCGTCCAGACGGGCATCGCCATGGAGCAGTCCATTCATCGGCCAATATTTGAATGAGCCGACCGTCACGTCCGTCATTTTGATCTGACCGTTGACGGCTACACGGTACAGGTCAAAGGGGTCCTCAATTTTGCCGGTAGCGTTTTTCGCATGCGCGATAACAGCCGTCACTGTCCAGTTGTCCTGCAGCTTAATTTGTGGATATAATTCCAGGTTATAGCTAAAGCCGTTGCGATAGGTGCTGCCGGACGGAATCTTATGACCGTCTGCCTGTTTCACATTGAATCTGGCGTCAATCAGTCCGGTAAGGGTGAAATCGTTGGCTCGGACGCTCTGGGGTATGAGTAGGAGAGCGGAAATAGCAATAGAGAAAAAGAGCAAACAATACGCTTTCATCATTACCTCCTGGATTTGCTGATACCGCTTAGCCGGCATTGCTGATACCTTGGTTCTGCTGCCGGATATACGCGGCAGCTTGGTCGGCCGGCAGAGCGGGACTATAGAGATAGCCCTGGTAGATTCCACAGCCGAGCTGGGCCAGTTTTTGCCGCTGCAGTTCGGTCTCAACAAATTCTGTGATGGTTTCAATATGGAGGGAAGCACACAAACTGGTGATGGAGGCAATGATTTCCTGGCTGTTCTTGTCGGTCAGGACATCCTGGCTGAGGATGCGGTCAATTTTGAGGATGTCGATGGGATAGTTTTTGAGATAGAGGAGCGAGGTATGGCCGGCTCCGAAATCATCAATGGCAATGCGCACGCCGGTTTGGCGTATATTGTGCAAAATGGCGTTGGTGGCGGCAGGGTTCTTTAAGGCTGCAGTCTCGGTGATTTCAATCTCCAATTGACTAGCCGAGAGGCCGGCGGCGCTGAGGGCGTCGGCTATATCCCGGTCCAGGGTTTCACATTCGAGTTGGAGGGCCGAAACATTGACTGCTATTCGCTGACCGGAATTGCCAGCATTTTCCCATTCTTTCTGCTGCCGGCAGGCTTCCCGGAGTACCCAGCGGCCGAGATCGAGGATGAGCCCGCTTTCTTCCGCGATGGTGATCGTAATCGGTGGCGCAATCCGGCCATAGTGCTGATGGGGCCAGCGCAGCAGGGCTTCGATGCCGATTACGCGGCCAGCGGCATTGACCTGGGGCTGGTATTCAAGGCAGAGCCTGTCCCCGGCCAGATCCTCTTTGAGATCGGCATGCAAACGGCGGGCCAGAGCACCGACCGCATCCTGCCGGTCGAGATACGGTTTGGTGAGGTGGACCGGTCTGGTCTCAATTTCCTCCAGGAAATCAGAAAAAGCCTGCCAAAGAGCGGCCTGACGGCTCTTTTCGTGCAGGCGGACAAAGGGAAAATACATAGCGGTCCCTATAGTCAGGGTCAAGAGCTGCAGGATGACGCCTGCTATGGAACCGGTAGCGAGATAGGCATTCAAAATCGGTGGAGTGGTCCAGCCGACAGGCTGGGTGATGGGAGGGACCAGCCCGCTAATAATCGCAAAATAGGCCAGTAATATGCTGACAACAGGGACGAGAAGAAATGGCAGGAAATAGACGGGGTTAAACAGGATGGGCAGGCCAAAGATCAGAACCTCATTAATGTTAAAAAGGCCGGGAAGCAGGGCGAATTTGATTAGAGGATCGGTCTTGGCCCGGCGTGAGGCGAGAAAGAAGGCTAGGATGAGGCACAGAGACGAACCGGAGCCGCCAAGATAGGCGAAAGTTTCCAGAAAGGTTTTGTTCAGGGCCGGTGCCGCAGTGCTGACGTTGCCCAAAGTCGTATGGGCTATCGTATAGACGTCGACAAGATCAATGCGGTCTAAGATGGCGTGCAGGATGTTGATGCCATGCAAGCCGCATAACCAGAGCAAATGGGAGAGCAAGGTAAAAAGCAAAAGCTGGGCAAGCTGGTTTTCCACAGTGCCAAACAACTGGCGAAGCCCGGCGTAGAAGGGTTCGCTCAAGTGGGTAAATACGACGGTGTCTGAAGCCATCTTGGCCGCAGCGAAAATCAGAATGGTCAGCGTGAGCGCCGGCAAAATGCGTGTAATCTGAGTCAGTATGGGGTCGACGCTGTTTGGGGTATACTTGATGATGAGCGCTGGCCGGCAGGCCAGCCAGGCAAACAGTTCGGTCGTGACTACGGCAGTGACGATGGCGGGAAAGGTGCTGATGATGCCGTAACTGGGGGTAGGCATAGAACCCGCCGCGCCCTTCATCACCGGTTGCATCCAGACAATGAAGCAGGAGAGGGATAACAGGGAAATCAGAAAAGGGTTGAACTGTTTCCGGCAAAGCACAGGATGTTCTTTGGCCAGGAAATAGCTGATAGCAATGACAAACACGAGGGACAGGATATTATAGGTACCTTCGATGATGCGATTGGCAAACAGGTCGGCATTTGCGCCGAGATGGTGGGATAAAAACTCCTGATAGGCCGCAAAAGGCAGACTGATGAACATGATGGTCAGGGAACCAAGCAGGACAAGGGGCATGCTTGCTACCATGCCCTGCCGGATGGCGGTTAGATGACGCTGCCGGGACAGATTTTCCAAAAAAGCAAGCAAGCTGGTTGAACTCATAAACTATTCCATAAACCTCCTTGCGCTTGTTTATATAAATGTAAACGCCTCGATTTTTTTTAGGATTGATGAGGATATTTGGCGAGTATTATCAAAGAATGTTCTGCAATACATAATATAATGCTAATAAGAAAATAGGAGAAGCGTCAATTCTGCCGTGGATATAATTCGGAGCGGTACAGATTATACCAGGCAGCAGGCAGCCGGGTTGGTACTATTATCTAATCAATAAAACGGTGATATATATAATTTAGTTAGGTAAAAGGCAGGTGGGGCGTGATGAATCAGTATGCCGATGCGACTGGCAATGACAGTGGCACGATGACAGAGGATGTAGATGAAGAAATTCGACAGAAGGCGTACCTCCAGATGCTGACGGGGCTGATGAACCATGTCATCTGGCGGCTCGACTTGGAGACGATGACAGTGACCTATGTCAGTCCGTCAATCAAACAGGTGCGGGGATACGAACCGGAGGAGCTTATCGGCCGTCCAATGGAAGAGATGTTGACGCCGGCATCTTACCGGCAGGTTTTGCAGAAACTGCCAGGCTGGCTGGAGCGAATTCCCTCTGCCACCACCGGGGATGTCCACCTGCTTGATATTGTTGAACAGCCGCACAAGGACGGAACGACTGTGTGGACGGAAATGGCCCTTTGTTTTTTCCGTCGGGCTGACGGCGGGTTCGAAGAGATCGGGATCAGTCGCAGCCTCGGCCAGCAGAGAAATCTGGCAGAGATGTTTCACCAACTGGCTGATAATGAACGGTTCTTGCAGGTGATCTGGGACGTCGCGCCCTGTATGTTAAGCTGTGTGGATTGCGAGGGCCGTTTTTTGCTAATCAACCAACGCTTTGCCGATAGCCGGGGCATTGACAGGGCCAGTGCGCCGGGGCGTTATCTCCGCGAGGTGCTGCCTAAGGTCCTGAAGGAGAAGCATGAGCAACTGTTTGCCGAGTGTCTGACCGGAAAAACGGTGGAGTTTATCGACCAGTACCGGCCGGAAGGCGCTGTCAGCAACCTTTGGAGCTATGGTCAGTATCGGCCGGTTCTATCAGCTGACGGTCAGGTGAAAAAAGTGGTTATGGCGGTCATGGATGTAACCGGAGAGCAGGAGATGAAGCGGCAACTGCTGGAGGCGGAAAAAATCGGTGGTACGGGCAGCTGGCATCTCATCCTGCAGGACGGAAGGTTCCGTTGCTCGGACGGGCTGCTGGCACTGTATGGCACGAACCGGAAGGAACTGGAGGCAGAAGGCCGGAATGTTTTCTGGAAGCGGCTTAAGCCAGAGAGTGCGGCCAAGCTTAAGTGCTGGGAAGACCTTGACTGGTTGTCCGGACAGGACAAGCTGGGGCTCGAAATGCCGCTAACGCTGCCTGACGGGACCAAGCGGCTGGTATGGATCAGCGGTGAAGTTCGGACCGATTGCAGTGGTAACCCGTATGAAATTTATGGCACAGTCACCGATATCACCCGGCAGCGGGCGATGGAAGAGGCCAAACGGGAGACCGAGCTGAGACTGCGGGAGTTTTCCCGGGCCATGCCGGGAGCCGGAATGATCGTGGATACGGCGGGAACGGTAGTGGAGGTGTTTGATAATAATCAACTGCTGGCTGCAGACGCGGAGACAGCCTGGACCGGACAAAACCTTGCCGGATTATTGCCGGACGAATTAGCGCACCGGCTCCTGTGGGGAATCGGCTATGTAACCGAACAGGGTATGCTGCGGTTTGAGGAGTGTATGTTGGAACTTGCCAGGGGGCAGCGGATATTTGATGTGCGGATTGCGCCCTTGAGTTACCGGTGGGAGGGAAAGGCGACTGCCGCCTGCTACTGGACGGATATCACAGACCAGAACCAAACGAAAAAACTGCTGGAGTTAACTTATGAAAAGCGGCGGCAACGGGACCTGCTAAATGATTTGGCCGAAGGGAAAATTACGCCATCGCAGGAATTTCTCGACCAGGCGTGGCAGGTAAAGCTCAATCTGGCGCAGGACTTTTCCTGCTATCTGCTGGCTCTGGAAACCTGGGCGGGCAAACCGATCGATGACTGGCAGGAACGGCGAGAGGAACTTCAGCCGCTCCTTGAAGCGCTAATGGCGGGACTAGCCGGCGAACCGGGCGTCATTGTCTGGGAGAGCAAGGGCGGGATTGCCATCCTTGTTCCGGTAGGGACGGACGGAAAGATGGACCAGGCCCGGGAGATGGAGCAGGCCAGGTATTGGCTGGAAGTGGTGGGTCAGTATGCGCCGGAGGCCAGGTTTAGCATCGGGATTGCTGAGTTTCACTCCGGCACGTTCTGGCAGTTTGCCAAAGTGTACGGACAGGCCCGTACGGCGGTGGAACTGGGCCGCAAGCTAGGGCTGGATCAGGTAGTGCATCATTATCTGGATATTGGGGTCTTTCAATTTTTTCCGGCCATACGGGATAAAGGCCATGTGCTGGATTTTGTTGAGCGGATGCTGGGCAAACTGGAGGAATATGACCGAAGCCAGGGAACCGAACTGATCGGTACGCTGGAGAAGATCCTGCAAACGAATAATCTAAAGCTGGTGGCCAAAAAGCTTTACGTACACCGTCAGACCATTCTGTTTCGCAAACAGCGGATTGAAGCGGTGCTGGGGGTCTCGCTGGATGACTTCGAGATCAGGTTGGCACTGGGAATGGCGCTCAAGTTTCGACAGGTATACAATGAAAAAATCTAGGAGTATTATTTGCAAACCAAAAACAGAAAAGGGTGTTGCAAAATGCTTCATAAAAAATAGACTGTCCAACTTTAACGGACAAAGTTAGAAAGGGCTATTGTAAGATACAATAAATTAAACAGCATGGCGTCGTTTTTCTAACGGCGCCATTTTTGTTTTTTGCGTTCATTACGAAAGCACATTTATGTAATACTGCATATAATGGGATAGAGTGTTTTTTGTATGTAGTATTATGTGGAGGTTAGCATATGGACAGAAAATATCATAGAGATAAAGCTGAAGATATCAGCCGTCGAATGGTAAGGAAAGTTTATCAGCACCACCATCACCATTGCGTGCAATTTGAAACGCCAGGTCCCTTGTCACATGGTAGCTGCGGTCATGAAGAAGAGTATTGCCACAAGCCTCCCCAAAAGGGATGCTGCCATTATCCTCACGAGCAAGACTGCTGTTGTGAACCCACGATTATAATTAACAACTGTTTAGGTTCCAACTTGTCGACAGGTCCTACCGGCCCCACGGGCCCCACAGGACCCACAGGACCCACAGGACCCACAGGACCGACAGGCACTACGGGAGTAACAGGACCAACAGGACCGACAGGCGCTACGGGAGTAACAGGACCAACTGGGTCGACAGGCACTACGGGAGTA
>POVV01001198.1_pt1 | contig 10229 bp, 8 predicted proteins | sample 1560271 | NCBI WGS metagenome assembly POVV01 (sample SAMN08337232, study PRJNA429181) | Bioreactor metagenome, whole genome shotgun sequencing project. | biome: cows' rumen and soil; feature: anaerobic; isolation source: anaerobic chemostat enrichment culture, galacturonate as sole carbon source...... | reverse complement strand
CACCTCCTCTTGTTACAATAGTTTATCATAGGCAATATGATGAAACATATTGAGACTATCTTAATTAAACATCGTTTCAATTATATAGAACAAAAGATGGTTAGTCAAGGGAAAAATGTATTTTTTCATTTAAAACCGACACTGCCCCGGCGTTTTTTTGCGGCATTCCAGATACCGGATCTGATGCATATCAGACACTCCTGCCCATATAACGGGAAAATCCGATTACGTCCGTTTTCAATCTACTAATCAATCTATTTATACAGTATAATAAAATTGGAATATATTTCTATTTGATATATGGATAGATATGGGTGAAAATGCGCTTTAGAAAGGACGGTTAGCCAATGAATCTTGAAAAAATCAATATCAGGGACCCCTTTATACTGGTAGACGAGGGGAAATATTACATGTATGGGACAAGGGCTTTAACATGCTGGACATCTGCCACAGGATTTGACTGTTACATCAGCGATGACTTAGAAAACTGGAATGGGCCTTACGAAGTATTCCATAAGCCGGAAGACTTTTGGGCCGATTTAAATTGCTGGGCTCCTGAGGTCCATAAACATAATGGTTCCTATTATATGTTCGCAACCTTTAAAGACAGTCAATCCCTTGGAGGAACTGCAATTTTGAAAGCAGATCATCCCTTAGGTCCATTTATCCCGCACAGTGAAAAACAGATCACACCAAAAGACTGGGAATGCATTGATGGAACATTTTATGTAAACTCGCAAGGAAAACCCTTTATGGTTTTTGTCCATGAATGGGTCCAGATTTCGGATGGTTCCATCTGTGCTGTAGAGCTAAGCCAGGATCTAAAGAAGGCGGTATCCGAACCCATATTGCTTTTTCACGCTTCTGAAGCAAAGGGCTGGGTGCTTCCTGTAAAAAATAAAAGACCAGGTACAAATTATGTAACGGATGGCCCGTTCCTCTACCGGACAAAAAGCGGCCGCTTAATCCTTCTCTGGTCCAGCTTTGGAAAGGAAGGATATACAGAGGCTCTGGCTTATTCCGACAATGGTGATATTACAGGAAATTGGACCCAGGATGACAGACTCCTGTTTGAAAAAGACGGAGGTCACGGAATGATATTTAAGAACTTATCCGATGAACTTTATCTTACCCTGCATACCCCGAATGAACATTTAAAGGAGCATCCTGTTTTTTACAAACTGGAAGAAACATGCGATACCCTTTGGGTTAGGAAAATGTAATACTCTACAACATACCTTTACACCTTAAAAAGCGGAACAAGCTTTGTCTATTAACCATGGGCAGAAAAGAGGAACTATGAAAGAAGTAATTTTTGCAGGAAAATGCGATGGAATCGGAATCAGCCACGTATCCAGGGACTGTGATCTGGCTGAAACCATTGGATTTTATAAAAATGAATATCAGATTTATTATATCCTGGATGGAGAGCGCTTTTTCTATACAAACAATAAAAGCTTCAAGATGTCAAAAGGTACCTTATCCTTTATTGATAAAAAGAGAATTCCTTTTACCAATGTGATCGGCGGAAAATACCACGAGCGGATATTAATAGAAATTGAAGAAACATGGTTGATTTCTGCAGGTAACACCATGGAATTAGACTTAAGGGGATTTTTCAATGATTTCCATGGCGTTCTCCAAATGAATTCCAGGCAACAGGAGATGATTGAAAAAAAGCTCCGTAAAATGGAAGATGTTTTGAAGGCAGAAAAACCTTATGCTTCCGCAAAAGTGAAAGAGCTGCTTTTTTCCATCATCATAATGATTTTAAACGGTGCAGGCACCAGACAGGATGAATATCATACCCTGGGCGGTAAAATGATGCGGTATGTTAAGGTAAAGGAAATTATGTATTATATCATGGAGCATTATTCTGAGATCTATGGCCTGGAAGATCTGGCAGGTATATTTTATCTTGATAAAAGCTATTTAAGCCGTATTTTTAAAGAAGTCACCAATTTTACCGTAAATGAATTTATTAACCTTCAGAAAATCGACCATGCCAGAAACTTAATCTTAGATGATTCCCTGTCCATTGAAGACATATCCAAAAAATTAGGCTATGAAAGACTTTCTTACTTTGACCGCGTTTTCAAAAAATACGTAGGAATGTCCCCTCTTCAATACAGAAAATCCAGGAAAACCACTTAAGTCCAGTCAATTTAGTGAAAATTAGGAGGATTTTTTGATGTATTGGCGCTTTGCCCTGTAGATATTGAGATATTTCTTTATTAATAGTAAAATATGTACATACAAAACTAATTAATCATTTAATTATTGTATAATTTAAACATCTTTTCATAAAAAGGAGGTTAGATGGATTGAAAAAGATGAAAAAAATCTGGCAGGACAATTTTATCCCTTATATGTTCCTGCTTCCCTGGCTCATAGGTATTCTGGGATTGACCGTTTATCCTATGTTCATGTCGCTCCGTATGAGTTTTACGGATTACGATTTCACAAAGCCTGATTCGGCCCAGTGGATCGACTTCGGAAATTACATAAGAATGTTTGGTTCATTATTCGGCATCACTGATTTTACGGCAGGTTCAGGCAAAATTATGAGGGTCGACCCATACTATTTAAAATCATTATCAGTAACATTTACCTATGTATTCACATCGGTTCCCTTAAAGCTGATTTTCGCATTGCTTGTGGCTGTACTGATGAATCAGAAACTGCGTTTCGTATCTTTTTACCGTGCCGTATATTACATTCCCACCCTGCTGGGCGGTTCAGTGGCCATAGCTGTTTTGTGGAGAAAGCTGTTTGAAAAGGAAGGTTTGATAAACGGACTTCTCTCATCCATTGGATTTACGAATCTGCCAGGCTGGATCACCAATCCCAAATATGCACTGGGAACTCTGGTGCTGCTTACGGTATGGCAGTTCGGTTCATCCATGATTATCTTTCTGGCCGGTTTAAAACAGATTCCTATGGATTACTATGAGGCAGCCAGTGTAGATGGTGCCAGCAAAGTCCAGCAGTTTTTTTCAATAACAATCCCATCTCTTACGCCGGTCATACTTTTTAATCTTGTCATGCAAATGATTTCGGCATTCCAGACATTTACTCAGGCATACATCATCGGCGGCGGCAAAGGAGGCGTCTTAAACTCAACGCTTTTTTATACACTGCATTTATATCTTCAAGGATGGACTTACCATGAAATGGGTTACGCCTGTGCAATGGCGTGGGTACTTCTGATTATTATCGGTTCATTTACGGCAGTCATATTTGGGTCGTCAAAACTTTGGGTCTCCTACGGAAACGGAGAATAATTATGAAAGCAAGAAGACAACTTCATATCATACTGACACATATTTTTATCATAACACTGGGAATTACCATGCTTTATCCGGTCATCTGGATGGTCGTCAGTTCTTTTAAGCCTAACAATATGATATTCAGTGACACGGGTCTGATTCCCAAAGCAATTACCACTAATAATTATATCAGCGGCTGGAAGGGATATGCCGGCATTTCTTTCGGTAAATTTTTCTTAAACTCCATGCTTTTGTGCATAACAGCAGTGGCTGCAAACTTAATTTCATGTACGATGGCGGCTTATGCTTTCGGAAGGCTTAAATTTTTCGGAAAAAACTTCTGGTTCGGTATTATGATGATAACTCTTATGCTCCCGGCACATGTTACATTGGTTCCCCGCTATATCCTTTTTAACACCTTCGGCTGGGTCGGAACTTACCTGCCGCTTCTGGTTCCCAAATTTTTAGCAACTGACGCATTTTTTGTATTTCTGCTGGTTCAGTTTATAAGAGGACTGCCAAAAGATCTGGATGAAGCCGCCATCATTGACGGCTGCGGAAAGATAGGTATCTTCTTCAGGATCGTTATACCTCTTGCAGGACCGGCAATGGTTACTACCGCACTCTTTACTTTCCTCTGGACATGGGACGATTTTTTCAATCACCTTCTTTACCTTACGTCTCCGGAAAGCTACACAGTATCCCGTGCCTTAAGAACCTTTGTAGGCGATGCGGGAGCCGTATCAAACTGGGGCGGTGCACTGGCCATGTCCACTCTGGCCATGCTGCCGAGCTTTATTTTATTCTTTTCCCTTCAAAAATATTTTGTTCAGGGCATCGCTACATCCGGAATCAAGGGTTGATGCCAGTTCCAATAAAAATAACATGAAAAGGAGAATCCTATGAAAAAATCGATTCAACTGCTGTTAGCCGCCTGCACAGTCCTTTCCTTATGGGGTTGCAGTTCCAAGGCCGTTCAGCAAACAACAGAAGCGGCGGCCACTGCGGCAGCCACAGAATCACAAAAGGCGGTAAGTGAACCGGCAGATACAAACGGCCTTCCCCCATATACCGGTGGAGCGGCTGAACTGCGCTTTAGCTGGTGGGGCAACGATGAACGGGCTTCCCTCACCAATCAGGTGATAGAACGGTTCATGGCCGCCTATCCCGATATCAAAGTTACAGGTGAACCGAATGGTGGTACTGCCGATCACTTCCAGATCATTGATACCCAGCTTCAGGGTAATAATGCTCCTGATCTGATCCAGTTCGGGGGCAATTATCCGGATTACATACAGTATCTCACTCCTCTTAACGACTTTCTCGGGAAACAGCTTGTGATCAATACTGCAGGGCAGTTTGACCAGGTAGCCATTAATGCCGGTACCCAGGATGGAAATCTTTATGCTGTCAGCCTTGGGACCAATACGCTTGTTCTCGCCTATAACAAAACATTGATCGAATCCGTTGGCGCTTCCGTCCCCGATTACAATTTAACCTGGGATGAACTGATTGCCTACGGAAAGGAATTAAAATCTAAGCTTCCGGATGGCGTGTTCCCCTTTGTTGATAACAGTACCAATCAAGCCAACTACTTTAGCTACTACTGCCAACAGGAAGGAACTCCATTATGGACCTCTGACCAGGGCGGCAAAAGCTATATGACATTGGAGACTTCAAATAAGTGGATTCAGCTATGGGCCGGTTTACGGGAAGAAGGCTTGATACCAGATGCAGATACAACCGCAACCTATGCTGAAACAGGCGCTGACAGTTCTGCCCTGGTCGCAGGAAAAGCTGCAATCGGAATGATATGGAGCAATCAGGTAGCCGGCTATCAGGCGGCGATGACTGACCAACTGGGAGCGACCACACTTCCCGCAGGCGGTGAAAAAGCATACGCGATCCAGATGAGCCAGTATCTTGGAATCAACAAGAACAGCCCGAATGCGGAAGCAGCGGCCCTTTTTATTAATTACTTTGTGTCAAGCCCTGAAGCCGGTGAGATTCTTGGCACGAACCGGGGGATTCCCTGCTCTCCTGTTGTGCGTGAAGCAATCTCCGGTAAGTCCACACCAATTGATGCAGCTGTCTATGCAATTTATGACGCAATCAGTGACCGTTCCATTCCTCAGGGTCCAAATTTGCCAAATGATCAGGAATTCATAAATGAATTACATCTCATTGGACAGAACGTTGCCTATGGCAGTACAACCGTAGACCAGGGTGCTGCAGATCTTTTTGATCTTATACAAAGGCTTATCATAAAATAATAAAACTTAATCAACAGGAGAAACCGCTTGGCTTCTCCTGTTTCAATAACACCTCACACCTGACCTTTGGAGGCAAAATGTGAATATACAAACAAGTGTATCATTTCAGACTTCTTATGAACTTTTGCAAAAGCTCATGGATTCCGCCGAAAAAAAAACATTAAATAATTTGAAACGTTTCGATACCAGGCTTGTACTGATCGAAGGCGGAGGCTACGAAAAAATATGGCTGGAAACCCAACCCATGGGCGGAGAAATGTACGCAAAAAGGAATATGGAAGCCGGACTGAATAACCATCTTTTGTTCATGGAACATCAACGGGAGGATGGCCGATTACCTGGAAGCATTGCTTTTATAGATGGAAAAATCACCCCCCAGTTCAATAAATTTCAGGGATTCTGCTTTCCCTCTTCAGCTCTTAACATGTATTATTTAATAGGAAAAGACCCGGAATATTTAAATCTTCTTTATATTACATTAGAACAATTTGACACTTATTTATGGAATGTAAGAGATTCTGATGGGGATGGCTGTCTGGAAAGCTGGTGTAAATACGATACCGGAGAAGATCATGCCCTCCGGTACGGGGATGCACCGGATTCCTGGAGTAAAGAAGTTCCCCCTAAAAACTGCCGGATCGTTCCCATGGCCTCCATGGATATTATGAGCTTTTCATATTCCTCAAGGGAAACTCTTTCTAAAATTTGCAGAATACAGGGAAATGAAAATAAGGCTGAATTCTGGTTAAAAAAAGCATTATCCGTTCAGAAAAAAATAGAAAATTATCTGTGGGATGAAGAAAAAGGTGCCTGCTTTGACCGGGACCGGCATCACAATGTCATGAATATTATGACCCATAACAATTTAAGAGCCATGCACTGGAACAGCCTGACCCAGCACATGGCCGACCATTTTATTACACGGCACTTACTGAATCCGGAAGAATTCTGGACTTATATGCCGCTTCCATCCATTGCGGTAAATGATCCTCTATTTCGAAATATCACCACCAACGACTGGAGCGGCCAATCGGAGGCGCTCACGTATCAGCGCGCGATCCGTGCTCTTGAAAATTATGGCTATGATCATCTGATCCCATATCTGGGAGAAAAACTGTTTGGCGCAATCGGAGAAACATGCATTTTTGTACAGCAGTATGATCCTTTCACCGGAAAACCCTCTTTAGAATCCTTAGAAGGAATGCAAGATTCCTATGGCCCTGCCATGCTTTCCGTCATGGAATATGCAGCCCGTATGTATGGGATTCATATGGAACATGATAAGATTTACTGGGGAACAACAGGAGGACACGAAAGTCTCTATGAGCAGATATGGGGAAAACATGTATTTAAAATAAAAAATTCAGGCTTCCAGTCAGAAGCCTTTGTTGACGGTAAAAAAATTTTTGAAGCCGGAAAAGACTTAAAGATCATTACAGATATAAATGGGAAACTATTGGATTTAAAACAATTTAATACACATGCAGATATCAGACAAATAAAAACATTTTTATAAGTCACAATATAATAGTAAAAGCCAATGCTCCACAAAATACATGGAGCGTTGGCTCATTTTTTATTAGTGTTTATCCTTTCATAGCCTTAAATAATGCCTGTGAGACCGCCACAGTAAGTATTCCCGCCACAATGGCCTCCGGAATTCCGTTGATGCATATAATTCCAATAATTACGGAATAGATTCCTTCCGTCAGTCCCCTTGCCGCCTGTCCATATTCTTTTCCGAAAAATAAGTAAATCAGATTCATTACCAATAAAGTATTGGTTAATGATCCTGCCACTCCTGCGGCCGCCAAAGCGATGGTCCTCTTTCCGCTTTTTTCACCCAAAGCTTTTAATACCGCCCGGAACACATAATAGGCTACGATTCCTACAAGAATCCTGGGAATCATACAAATGATCAGGCTTCCTATATTCCCCCCGTACTCTCCTACTTTAATAAAAGGAGAAAATACAAAGGAAGTGGGATTGGGCATGTAGGTATTTTTCCACAGACTGGTCAGTCCGAATACCATTCCCAAACATCCGCCATATTTTGGTCCAAGAATAATGGCTCCAATTATGACCGGAACATGAATGATCGTGGCGTTCATAAATCCCAGGGGAATGTACCCAAAGGGCGTAAACGCCATGATGACGATAATGGCAACAAATACGGCTGCCAGTACCAGGCTACGGGTTTTGTTCTCAATATTCATTTTTTTACCTCCTGTGCTACTGTTCTTTTATAAAGATACAATGCATCTGGTTACATGTGCATTATATTATAGAAAGCTTTTATCCGTCAATCCACGTCAGGAAATTTTCGTCCATTTTGTTAATTTACATAAACTTATCAACATTATGGGGATAACTTGTGGAAAACTCTCTGGATATTATCTTGATAATTGTTGTTTTATTCACAGGCCTGTCCTTTCAGCCCATATAATTTCCACGTTCCCGGGATGTGAATAACAGAACTTACCAAATATCCCTTTTTTGTGGACAACTCTCTCTCTGGATGATTATCAACACATCATTCACATGCAATACACATCCTCTGCACACACTTATCCACAATTTTTTTCTATTATCATTGAAAATTGTTTCAAAATAGTATAGAATGAACTGTAGATTGGGTAAATGCGCATATTTGCATTTTTATAAATGTAGGAGACTTACAATGTTAGAAAAGTTAAAGGAAAAATGGGATGATATCTTATTTAATTTAAAAGAAGAACACGAAATTACGGACGTGTCTTTTAAAACTTGGCTTCTTCCGCTAAAAGTTTATTCTGTAAACGGCGAAAAAGTCATCGTCACGGTACCGGATGTGGAATTCTTGGGATACATCCGCAAAAAATACGGGTTTCTTCTAAAGATCACCATAGAAGAAGTGACTGGATTTGAGTGTAGCGTTGATTTTGTTGTGGAAAATCAACTTCCAAAAGAGGCCGCGTCCGCCCCTGCTGGCAACACTCTTATTACCAATACCATAAATCTGGTCAGCCAGTCGGCAATCATTACCGCAAATTTAAATCCGAAATACACCTTCGATACCTTTGTGGTAGGTGCCAACAATAACCTGGCTCATGCCGCCTCTTTGGCTGTTGCAGAATCCCCAGGTGAAATTTATAATCCTCTGTTCATATATGGAGGCGTGGGTCTTGGAAAAACTCACTTAATGCATTCCATCGGCCATTTTATCTTAAAGAATAATCCGGCTGCAAAGGTTCTCTACGTGACCAGTGAGAAATTCACCAATGAGCTGATCGATGCGATCCGTAATAAAAACAACTTCTCTCCTACTGAATTCCGTGAGAAATACAGAAACAATGACGTTCTGCTGATCGATGATATCCAGTTTATCATTGGTAAGGAAAGTACCCAGGAGGAATTCTTCCATACCTTCAACGCCTTATACGAGGCTAAAAAGCAGATTATCATTTCCTCTGATAAACCGCCTAAGGAAATCGAAACCTTAGAGGAACGGCTCCGTTCCCGGTTTGAATGGGGCTTAACCGTGGACATACAGTCCCCTGATTATGAGACCCGAATGGCCATCCTCAGGAAAAAGGAAGAAATGGAAGGCTATAACATTGACAATGAAGTCATTAAATACATAGCAACCAACATCAAATCCAACATCCGGGAACTGGAAGGCGCCCTGACAAAAATCGTGGCCCTCTCCCGCCTTGATAATAAGGAGATCACCGTAGAACTGGCGGAAGAAGCATTAAAGGACATTATATCCCCTAATGACAAGCGGGAAGTTACACCGGAACTTGTCATACAGGTTGTTGCAGATCATTACGGCATTACTCCTCTTGATATCTCTTCCCAGAAAAGGAACAAAGAAATCGTTTATCCACGTCAGATCGTTATGTACCTCTGCCGTGACATGGTTGGAACCCCCTTGCAGATGATTGGAAAATACCTGGGAGGAAGGGACCATACCACCATCATCCATGGGATAGAAAAAATTACCGCAGAGATAAACAAAAACGATACTTTAAATAACACCATTGAAATTCTTAAAAAGAAGATTAGTCCACAATAAGGTGTGTATTAGGTGTTAATACCCTGTGGACAATTAAGAGCCTTAAATCGTTTCTCATCTACTTGTGGATAACCTTAAAGTTTTCCTTCGATTTTGTGGACGTTATTCACACTGTTATGAACATGGAAACATCAACCTTTATATAGGTTATCAAGGCTTATACACAAACCCACAGCCCCTACTACTAATACGACGGAATTTAACTATATCATCCATCTATTTATTGCAATTTCTAGAGCAAAGGAGTTATCAACAATTATGAAACTGACATTTAAACAGGATGCGATCCTAAACGGCATTAACATTGTACTGAAAGCAGTTCCCAGTAAAACAACCATGTCCATCCTGGAATGCATCTTCATCGATGCCAGCGGATCAGAGATCAAACTGACCGCCAATGACATGGAGCTGGGAATAGAAACAAAGGTAGAAGGAACCATCCAGGAAAGAGGAAAAATCGCCCTTGAGGCAAAGCTGCTTTCAGAGATCGTAAGAAAACTCTCTTCTGCAGGAGATTCCCTTGTTACCATTGAAAGTGATGAAAAGCTTACCACCACTATTTCCTGTGAAAACTCCGTATTCCATATCCAGGGACGGGATGGGGAGGAATTTGCTTATCTTCCGTATATT
>POVV01001197.1_pt1 | contig 10238 bp, 7 predicted proteins | sample 1560271 | NCBI WGS metagenome assembly POVV01 (sample SAMN08337232, study PRJNA429181) | Bioreactor metagenome, whole genome shotgun sequencing project. | biome: cows' rumen and soil; feature: anaerobic; isolation source: anaerobic chemostat enrichment culture, galacturonate as sole carbon source...... | reverse complement strand
AAGGTTACCAGAGTAAGCAGCTATTCCAATGCGGAAACAGGGCGGTATGAACCGGGAGACATGTATTATTTTGATTCCTATTTTACGGAAAAAGCTCTGGAAGGGCTGAAAAACCGGGATTCCAGGAAGCCGCTGCTGTTAAACGCCATGTTTCTAGCTCCTCATCCGCCGCTGCACATTCCCGAACCCTGGTATGGAAAGGTAAGTACAGAGGACTTCCGGCTGCCGGAAAATGTGGGGAAGTATTATCCTAGACAGTCTCCACTTCAGATGTATAATGTCACAGGAATTGCTGGAACCCGCTACAGCAGGGAACATTGGAACGAGGCCTGGAGGGTTTATCTTGGCCTGGTGGGCTTGCTGGATCACTGCGTCGGACGAATTCTGGAAGAGCTGAAACACCAGGAGATTTATGAAGAAAGCCTGATTCTCTTTACTAGTGATCATGGAGAAATGCTGGGATCCCACGGCTTGTTCCAAAAGATGTGTATGTACGAGGAATCGGCAAGGGTACCGTTATACATAAAATTTCCCAAGTCTTTTGTTCCGGCCCGAAAGTCCTACAATCAGGTGGTAAGCCACATTGACGTATTGCCCACCCTGTGTGAATATCTGCACATGGAGGCCGGAAACGAAATGGACGGGGCTTCGCTGATGTCATTGCTTAAAGGAGAAAAGGAAGATGAAAACGGGGGGGTTGCATTGATCCAGTACGATGGAAACGGATCCAGGTCTAATTTTCAACGCTGTATAGTGCAGGGATGCTATAAGCTGATTGTAGATTTATTTAAGGATGAGACGTATTATGAGCTGTATGATCTGGAAACGGATGTACAGGAGACGAACAATCTGATGTTTGACCGGGAATATGACGGAATTGCAAAAACCTTGGCAGAACATCTGGCCTCCCATATGAAAGCCACCGGGGATCTGATCACATTGGAATCCTTTGACGGTCAAGGATTCCGGGACAGGTACGAAAAGTTTCCTGTGGTGTAACATGATAAAGAATCATTTGAGAAGGGAAGATGGGAATGCGGCTTAAGACAAAGAAGGACTATCAGAATCTGTTTATAGAAATGCTCAATCCCCTCCGGGTAAAATTCAGCACCACAGGCGCGGGAATCAGGCTTTCAGGCGCCGGAGCCGGATATTCCCAAAAGGTAATAGAAATAGAAGCGATTGCACGCCCATTATGGGGATTGGTTCCTTTCTGGGCAGGCGGTGGACGCGATAAGATGTTTGAGGATGCATACCGGAAAGGAATTGCGGTCGGTACTGATCCGGAAAGTCCGGAATACTGGGGGGACTGTGAAGACTGCGACCAGCGTTTTGTAGAAATGGCGCCTATGGCCTTTGGGCTGCTGCTTACTCCCCAGATGCTGTGGGAGCCTCTTGAGGAGGCAGAAAAAGAAAATTTCAGCTCGTGGCTGTATCAGATCAATAACCATGAGCTTCCCAAATGCAATTGGTATTACTTTCGAATTCTGGTCAATCTGGCTTTAAAGGCAGTAGGCCGACCGTACAGCGAAAGACAGCTCCGGTGTGATCTGGACTATCTGGAGGAATGTTATCTGGGAGACGGCTGGTATGTGGATGGGGTGTCGGAGCAAAAGGACTATTACAGCGCCTTTGCCATGCAGTTTTACAGCCTATTGTATGCAGTATTTGCAGAAGGAGAGGATTTAACAAGGTGTCTTCGGTTTAAGCAACGGGCTCTGGAATTTTCTGGTGATTATATTTATTGGTTTGATGAATATGGCAGGGCGATTCCATATGGGCGTTCTCTGCTTTATCGTTTTGCACAGGCAGCATTCTGGCCGGCAACCTTGTTTTCAGGAATTCAGGCCTTTGAACCCGGCGTGATCAAGGGCGTAATCAACCGGAACATCAGATACTGGCTGGTCCAGGATATTTTTGCCGGAGACGGGACCTTAAGCGTAGGATACGCCTATCCCAACCTGACCATGGCAGAACGGTACAATGCTCCGGGAAGCCCCTACTGGTGCATGAAGACTTTTCTTCTGCTGGCGCTTCCTGATACTCATCCCTACTGGGAAGCTGAGGAGGAAGATCTTCCAGGGTTGAAGTGTCTTCACAGGATTCCAGGAGCAGATATGCTCATACAACATCGGGGAAAAGAAGTGACGGCCTATGTGCCTGCCGTTTATGGGAAAAATCTGTTGGGGCATTTTACAGAAAAGTATGGAAAATTTGCCTACTCCACATCATTTGCCTTTTCTGTGGCTCATTCCGGCGATCTTCTCTCGGAAACGGCACCTGACAGCATGCTGGCTTTTGTTCCGGAGGGAGAAGAACGGGTCTACGTCAGGCACCGCAGCATCTGTTACCAGGTAGAAGGGGACCGGATCGTTTCCCAATGGAGCCCCTTGTCAGGCGTTACGGTGGTAACGGAGATCTTGCCTGTGGAGGAAGGACATATGAGAATTCATAGGATAAAAAGTGATAGAAAATTCACTGTCTATGACTGTGGATTTGCGGTCAGCCTGCAGGAAGAAGGTCTGAATGTGGAGATGGGAAAGGGATTGATTGAAGTGAAAAGTCCCCTTCATGGCTGCCGCCTGGTTTCACTGGAAGGAGTAATGGAACCGTTTCTAATCGAAGCTGCCCCCAATACCAACCTGTTATACAGAAATACCAGGATCCCGGCGCTGGTTAAGATTATTGAACCGGGGGAGACATTGATTAAGACCAGCGTTGAAACCTTTGGGGAATGTGAGAAAAGGCAGAATTTGAACGTAAGCACCATAATCTGAAGAGGAATGGAGAGGACTATGAAGAAAGAAGAATTATTAAGCTATCCAGTGATGACACAGGCGGAAATGGAAGAGGCCCTGAAAACTGCAGTTTTACAGACCCGTTTTTCCATGTCCAGATTTGGACGGGGATTTAAGCATATATTCAGCACCGGCAATTTCTATACGGAAGCATCAAATAATCAGTGGACCAATGGCTTCTGGACGGGACAGTTGTGGCTGTCCTATGAATGCACAAAGGATGAAGAGATGAAACAGACGGCGTTTGCCCATGTAGACGATTTCCGGTACCGGATCGAGAACCAGATCGAAACGGACACTCATGATCTTGGTTTTCTCTATACCCCATCCTGTGTGGCAGCTTATAAATTAACCGGTGACGAAAAGGCAAAGGAAACAGCGTTGCTGGCGGCCCATAAGCTTCTGGAGCGTTTCCATGAAAAGGGACAGTTTTTGCAGGCATGGGGAAAGCTGGATGAACCGGACAATTACCGTCTGATCATAGACTGTCTTTTGAATCTTCCGCTGTTGTACTGGGCCGGAGAGGTGACAGGGGATGGGGAGTATGCAAAAAAGGCAGAAGCTCACGTTTATACGGCCCTTAAAGTGCTCATTCGGCCGGATTGCTCCACATACCATACATTTTATTTTAACCCGGAAACAGGAGCACCCCTAAGGGGAGTCACCCACCAGGGGTACTCCGCAGACTCCGCCTGGTCCAGAGGCCAGGCATGGGGAATCTACGGAATTGCTTTAAGCTATCGCTATACGAAGAATCCGGAATATGTTGGTCTGTTTGAAAAGGTAACCGAATATTTTATGGAGCATCTGCCCCGTAACCTAGTTCCATACTGGGACTTTACTTTTGAAGACGGCAGCATGGAACCAAGGGACAGCTCTGCGGCGGCTGTAGCAGCTTGCGGCATGCTGGAAATGGCCAAGTATCTGCCGGAAGAAAAAGCCCTGTATTATACAGGGGTTGCCCGGCGGCTGATAAAGGCTCTTTATAACACCTGTGCCGCCAAATCGGAAAGAATATCCGATGGGCTGCTTTTGCACGGGGTATATGGAAGGAAGACTCCCTACAACGACTGCATCGATCACGGCATCGACGAATGCAATCTCTGGGGGGATTATTATTATCTGGAAGGGCTTGTGAGATTAAAAAACGCTTGGAACCCTTACTGGTAAAGAATTGGCCGTGAAAGTAACGGATTAAACCGAATACAGGAAAAAGGAAGAACAAAGCATCAAGAATTGTGAAATATTCAGACAGGGGCCGATGGTAGAAAAATGACAGGAAAAGATATGGAAAAACTATGCAGGGACCTTTTAAAGGAATGGTGTGAAGCCCTGCTGCGCCTTCAAATAAAGAATTTTAGAGATCCCAGACTTAATGGAGCACTCTTATGTCCTGCGTGTGGGAAGATCCATGGACGTTGTTTTGAAGCCATGTATCCATTTTTATGCATGGCTTCAAGGGAAAAGGAAGAGAAATGGGTAGCTGCCGCTGAGAGACTTTTTACATGGGCTGAACAAACGGTTTCCCAGGCAGATGGGTCATTTTTAAATGATATCGACTCCGGATGGACAGGAACCACAGTCTTTAATGTTATTCAGCTTGCAGATTGTCTGCTGTTTCATGAAGACCTTCTTTCTGAAAAGACTAGAGAAGAATGGAAGCAGCGTTTAAGGCAGGGGGCGGAATTCTTATACCAGTTTGATGCATTAAAGGATAATAACATCAATTATCCGGTATCTAACGCTCTGGCATTGTATGAATGCGGGCTGGTTTTGCAGGAAGAGAGTTTTAAAAGAAAGGCGGAAGAACTGGTACAGATAGCCGAGGCTATGCTGACGGAACGTGGATTGCTGTTTGGGGAAGGAGTACCTCATGAACGGAAAAGTCCCAGGGGTTGCCGTCCGGTTGATATCGGTTACAATGTAGAGGAGACACTGCCGTCGCTGGCACTCTATGGTCATTTAAAAGGAGATAAAGAGGTGCTTGCAGTCGCAGAAAGAGGGTTGAGAGCTCATCTGTCCTTTCTGCTGGAAAACGGTGCTTGGGACAACAGCTTTGGAACCAGAAATTATAAATGGAGCTATTGGGGAAGCCGCACATCCGATGGCTGCGGATTGGGGTATCTGCTCCTGGCGGATCGGAATCAGGACTTCGCTCTAGCAGCAGCAAAGAATTTGAAGCTTCTGAACGAATGTACTCATGACGGTCTGTTGGCTGGCGGTCCCCACTATAGACTTGCAGGTCAGGCAGCCTGTATCCACCACACGTTTACCCACGCTAAGGTGCTTGCGGGAGTTTTAGATAGAGAACTGTGGAGAGAAGGGAAGGAAGAGGTGCGTCTGCCCCGGCAGAGGGAAGAAAAGATCCGGTATTATCCGGAGGTGGAAAGCTGGCTGGTAACAAAAGGGGCCATGACAGCCACGGTGACGGCCTATGACTGGGAATATCTTCCTGGAGGCCATGCCAGCGGCGGAACTCTGTCGCTTCTTCATCATGAGCAGGCTGGTACGTTACTGTGCGCCGGCATGAACCTGTATAATATGAAAGAACCCAACAACATGCAAGCGCCCTTCCGGGTCAGGCAGGAATGCCTGGCATTGAGAATCGAAGGGGAAACGGCCGGGATTCTCTACAGCAGCCTTTATGAAGACTGTGCCAGGATTTCCATAGAGGGAGATACAGTTACTGTCAGCGGTATATTAAAGGATATTCATCATAAAAGGGCACTGGGAAGAGAGCAGAAGTATTGTTTTTGTTACAAGTTTGAAGAGAACCGGCTGAGCATATGTGCGGAATTTGAGGAGGGAATTCTGATCTGTCCTGTGGTGAGCGGCGCAGATGAACCAGCCGCTGTGTCTGAACATGGAAATGCCTTAAAGATTCAAAAGGAACATACTGCCATCATGGTGGAATCGCCTTATGGGCTGGATCTGCCCTATGGAACGGAACGTATTTTTAATCTGGTACCAGGTCTCCAGGCGCTTAGGGTCCAGCTATGTCCCCACCAAGGGAAGACAGGTTTTAGCATAAGAGTCTGCTGATTCTCATGACGCTTTTCTAAAATATAATCACCTAAAAGGGCCGACTTCAAATAAAAATTACAGGATTATACATGACATCATGGAAAGAGAAAAAAGGCAGCAGCTTGTGAGCGGCTGCCTTTCTATGACTTAACTGGTCATAAATTAAAAGTTTCTATAAAAACTTTGGATATTTGTGTTGAAATATGACGATGCTTGTGATAGAATATGAAACTAGTGGTAAAAAATAGATTTTTGGGCTATCGCCAAATGGTAAGGCAACGGACTCTGACTCCGTCATTTTCAAGGTTCGAATCCTTGTAGCCCAGTCTGAAAAACGGAACCCTATAAGGTTCCGTTTTTTGTATTACCGGTTGTTAAGTTACTGTTAAAGCTTTCCTATTTGATAGTATTTCTCAAAAAAACGGGACAGGGTTCTTTCTGGTTTATCTGGACAAGAGCATGAAAATGCTTTATAATGTTATATAATTTTGATGAGAGGTGTGTAATGTATACATTTGGCAGCAGGGTCCGCTACAGTGAGACAGATGAATGCGGAAAACTGACTTTAACAGGTATTATGAATTATCTCCAGGACTGTTCTACGTTTCAGTCTGAGGATATTGGTCTTGGGATTTCTTACTTAACAGACCGGCATAAGGCCTGGTGGCTTTCCTCCTGGCAGATCGTGGTGGACCGTTATCCCGTGCTGGGAGAGGAGATTGTGGTAGGTACCTGGCCTTATGATTTTAAGGGATTCTACGGATACCGGAATTTCACCATATGTGATCGGGCCGGAGAGTACCTTGTAAGGGCTAATTCCGTATGGTTTTTGTTTGATACGGAAAAGGGGCGTCCAGTTAAAATTGAACCGGAAGACCTCCGGGGATATGGAAACGGAAATGAAGAGCGGCTTTCCATGGATTATGCTTCACGCAAGATCCAATTACCGGAGGAATATGAAGACATAGAGCCGGTTACCATTGGAAAGCATCATATTGACACGAATCATCATGTCAATAACGCTCAATATGTGGAGATTGCCAGAGAGGTGCTTCCGGATGAAATGGAGGTTTCCGAACTGAGAGTGGAATATAAAAAAGCGGCAGTCTTTGGAGATGTAGTTTATCCCCGCATAAGCCGGACAGAGGAAGGATATACGGTTTCCCTGTGTGATGAACAGGGTGCAGCTTACGCAGTCATCTGGCTGCGGGGAACAACAGAGAGGATGTAACATGATTGAATTAGGAAAGATGCAGACCCTGGTCGTTCAGAGGGTCAAGGAGTTCGGCGTTTATCTGGGGGAGGAAGCAGGAAGTGAGGTTTCCGTTCTTCTGCCCAAAAAACAGGTGCCGGAGGGAGCCGGGCCTGGAGACAGGATCCCTGTATTTATCTATAAGGATTCGGAAGACCGGTTGATAGCCACTACGGCATCACCAAAGCTTCAGGCAGGTGAGACGGCTGTGCTTCAAGTGAAGGAAGTTGGGAAAATCGGTGCATTTCTCGACATGGGGCTTGAAAAGGATCTGCTTCTTCCTTTTAAAGAGCAGACCCATAAGGTAAAGCAGGGTGAGAAGGTACTAGTGGCCCTTTACATTGATAAAAGCAAACGTCTGGCGGCTACTATGAGGGTATATACCTATATGAGCAATCAGTCCCCTTATAAGAAGGATGATCAGGTGGCCGGGATTATTTATGAAATCAATGAAAACCTGGGAGCCTTTGTAGCGGTAGATCATAAGTATTACGGTCTGATTCCCCGGAAAGAAGTTTTTGAAAATTATCGGGAAGGCGATGCAGTAACTGCAAGGGTAACGAAGGTAAGAGAAGACGGAAAGCTGGATCTAAGTCCAAGACAGAAGGCTTATATCCAGATGGATACGGATTCCGGTAAGGTTCTTGAGATTATAGAAACGCAGTTTGACGGAAGTCTGCCGTTTACTGATAAGGCGGATCCGGAGATCATCAAGCGGGAATTTTCTATGAGTAAGAATGCATTTAAGCGGGCAATCGGACATCTCCTGAAAGAAGGCAAAATCAGGATATCAGAAAGTAAAATAGAGAGAATCAGATAACGGGTAAAAGGATAACAGGAGGATTATTTTGGACTCGATAGACTATTATAATAAGTATGCGGCAAAGGAATTTGAAGAAACAGTGAACCAGGATATGTCAGGAATTATGAAGGAATTTCTGGATCTTCTGAAAGAAGGTGATACGATTCTGGACTTAGGCTGCGGATCAGGCAGGGACAGCCTGTCTTTCTATGAACTGGGATACGATGTGACACCACTTGATGCATCGGAAGAGATGTGTAAGCTGGCAGAAATCCATACCGGTCTGGAAGTGCTTCAGATGACATTTGAACAAATAGATTTTGATAATGTATTTGATGGCATCTGGGCCTGCGCATCCTTACTTCACACTCCAAAGAAGGAACTTTCTGACATTCTTACAAAGATAGCAAGGGCCTTAAATGATAAGGGAATTCTTTATATGTCTTTTAAACTGGGAGACTTTGAGGGATTCAGAGGAAAACGGTATTTCTGTGACCTTACGGCGGATTCCATGACTGAACTCTTAAGAGATAATGGAAGGTTTGAGATCGTAAAGCTTTGGGAAACAGAGGATGTACGTTCTGGTCATTCTGACGTAAAATGGCTGAACGTACTTGTGAGAAAGCAATAATACTACTTATCAGAAATCGCTTTTTAGATTTCTGATAAAAGGCAGTGCATTTAACTGCCGTACATCCGATTATGAAAACATCTCTTTAGTTTTCATAATACTACTTATCAGAAATCGCTTTTTAGATTTCTGATAAAAGGCAGTGCATTAACTGCCGTACATCCGATTATGAAAACATCTCTTTAGTTTTCATAATATAACCTATAAGTTTTACAAGACGGTGCCAAAATTATTGGCGCCGTCTTGTGATTTCTGACCAAAACAGGGCGAAAATACTCCCTGGCTATCGAATATAAACAGAAATATTGGAGCGTTTCTCTTGATATTTTGACGTTTCAATCATTTTTAAAACCCGTTATACAAATTAGCCAAAAGCCAGAATTGTATTTTGGTAAATAACAATATGGTAAAAGAAAAATAATTCATGTATGATTGTTTCAGAACAAGGGCCGCAGCAATGAGAGCTGTTGGTTCAAATCAGAGTATTAACACTTTATTTTAGGAGGATTAGTAAGATGGCTAGTTTATCACTGAAAAACATCGTCAAGAGATATCCTAACGGATTTGAAGCAGTTAAGGACTTTAATCTGGATATAGCTGATAAGGAGTTCGTAATTTTCGTAGGACCTTCCGGATGCGGTAAATCCACAACTCTTCGTATGATTGCAGGCCTGGAAGACATATCTTCTGGAGAACTTTACATTGATGGAAAATTAATGAATGATGTAGAGCCAAAGGACAGAGATATCGCAATGGTATTCCAGAACTACGCTCTGTATCCTCATATGACAGTATTCGATAACATGGCATTTGGCCTGAAACTGAGAAAAACTCCAAAGGATGAAATTGATAAGCTGGTTAATGAAGCTGCAAGAATCCTTGATCTTGAGCATTTATTAGACCGTAAACCAAAGGCTTTATCTGGTGGACAAAGACAGCGTGTTGCCATGGGACGTGCTATTGTACGTAATCCAAAGGTCTTCTTAATGGATGAGCCCTTATCCAACCTTGATGCAAAGCTGAGAGGCCAGATGCGTATTGAGATTTCCAAGCTGCATCAGAGACTTCAGGCAACCATTATCTACGTAACTCATGACCAGACAGAGGCTATGACACTTGGTACCAGAATCGTAGTAATGAAGGACGGCGTTATCCAGCAGGTTGACTCTCCTCAGAACTTATACGATAAGCCAGGTAATAAATTCGTTGCAGGATTTATCGGAGCTCCTCAGATGAACTTAATCGAAGCTACTGTAGCTAAGAGAGGAAGCGACGTTACTTTAACATTTGGCGGAAATACAATCGCTCTTCCAGAAGGAAAAGCGAAAAAATTAGTGGATGCCGGTTATATCGGTAAGACTGTAGTATTAGGCATTCGTCCGGAAGATTTACATGATGAGGAAGCTTTCCTTGCATCTTCTCCGGAAAGTGTAATTGACGCTACGATCAGAGTTTATGAATTATTAGGTGCTGAAGTTTACTTATACTTTGATGTGGAAGATGTAAACTTTACTGCAAGAGTAAATCCTCGTACAACTGCAAGACCAGGGGATACAATTAAGCTTGCTCTTGACTTAACAAAGATCCATGTATTCGATAAAGATACAGAAATCGTAGTTTTAAACTAAAATTTATGAAAATTTAAGCAAGCGGTTATTCTACCCGCTTGCTTTTTTTTTCTTTTTGCTTTAATATATAATAAGGTAAATTTACGAAAAAGGAGAATATGCC
>POVV01001196.1_pt1 | contig 10242 bp, 8 predicted proteins | sample 1560271 | NCBI WGS metagenome assembly POVV01 (sample SAMN08337232, study PRJNA429181) | Bioreactor metagenome, whole genome shotgun sequencing project. | biome: cows' rumen and soil; feature: anaerobic; isolation source: anaerobic chemostat enrichment culture, galacturonate as sole carbon source...... | reverse complement strand
AGCCGGTAAGTTGGCGTACCGAATGACGGACAATATCCATAACAGATTGCAAATCGTGTGTGGCGGAGAGCTGCTGTACAACCTTGAGCAGTTTTTCCATCACCCGGATTGACGGAGGGCAGGCATCCATTCCGGCAAGCATCGGATTACGGTTCATCATATCAATAAAACTAGCTCCTTTCGGTAGTTTTTATAGCGGTTGCCACCGCTTGTCGCGGCAGGCAGACCGGATAAGATGGATTGTTGGCTTGTCAAAGTTTACAAGTTAAGTATACCATTAATTGCTTGGAACCAATAGTCTTGCCGTTAAAAAGCATTTTGGCATCTTCTGCGCCGCTTCCCGCAGGATATAGACCGTCAACAAATTATTTTCCGGCCTTTTGTAACTTCGTTCTCATTCCGTAATATGATATAACAACGGAGTTTATAATAAGGAGGTACAAGCGATTTGTTGAATCAAGCTTTAGGCCGGTATGTACCACCAGGCAAGCACAAATTACCACCGTTACCCTATCCATATAACGCATTAGAACCAATTATCAGCGCTGATACACTTAAAATCCACCATGATCATCATCATCAAGCTTATGTAGATGGTTTAAATAAAGCTGAATTAGCGTTAGTAAGGGCAAGGGAGCGAAATAATTTTACATTTGTGAAGTACTGGGAAAACGAACTGGCGTTTAATGGCTCAGGTCATATTCTTCACAGCATTTATTGGACAGTGATGGCACCGGCAGGATGTGGTGGTAAACCTGGCAAATGCACTATCAAAGAAATCAATAAATATTTTGGTGACTTTAATGGCTTCATGGAGCAATTTACCAATGCTGCCATAAAAGTCGAAGCGTCTGGCTGGGGGATACTTGTTTGGAATCCAGCCTGGAAACATCTAGAAATTTTAACTGCTGAGAAGCACCAAAATCTTACCCAATGGGGGACTATTCCGATACTTGTCGTCGACACATGGGAGCACGCATATTACCTAGATTACCAATATGATCGAGAGGCGTATGTCAGAGCATGGCCAGAATTAATAAACTGGTTCGAGGTTGAAAACCGTCTCATTTTAGCGATGGAAGGACAACTTCCTTTGCTGCAAACTACTTGTGATGAAGAAGGGTATTAAAACTTCATTATCCCTTGGTCGACAGTAATGCCGGAGCTAGCCTGGGTGCCGCAGGGGCAGTGGAGCGAAAATAATGCTTAAAGGGAATATTTGAAGAAATGAAAAACCGTTCAGTATGTCAAAAAAACGCACTGAGCGGTTTCTCTATTTCCATTCATTTTGGGGTTTAAGCTATCTGACGAATTTTTCTTGCAGCCTCTTTAAGAAAATTTCCGCCGCCTTTGAAAACACCTGATATTTTTTCCAGACAATATGCCAGCGGGCTTCCAGTTTTGGCTCCAACGGTCGGAAACAAAGCTCGCTGTCCTCCGCGGTGCTGATAATCTTATCAAGACATAACGCACAGCCGATATTGTCCTTTACCAAAAGGGATGCGTTATAAAGAAGCGTGTAAGTAGCTACGAGGTTTAGCTTTTCGTAGTCATCATTCAGCCATTTTGAAAACGTATGACTGGTTAGCCGCTGACTGGAGTTGATCAGAGGAATACCCCATAAATCACCGGCTCTAATGGAAGTTTTTTCAGCCAGCGGATGATCCTTCCGCATAAGAAGCCCCCAAGTATCTGTAACGGGCAGAGAAATCGAGTCATATTTTGAAATGTTAGACGGCTCGGCCAAAACCCCAAAATCAATCAAGCCATTATCCAGCCGTTCTGTTACATTGTCTGCATTTCCACTGAAAAAGTGAAAGTGTATATCGGGATATTCCTCCCGGATTCCTTTGATTTCCCTGGATAGCAAACTGATTACATGGGTTTCCCCACTGCCGATGTGTATGTTACCGCCGATGCGTTCTTTTGGCGTCACAAGCTCTGATTCTGTCTTTTTTACCAGGTCCAATATTTCTTCCGCCCGTTTACGGAGCAGCATTCCTTCTTCTGTCAATGTGATGGTTCGGTTTCCGCTGCCGCGCAAAAACAATTTTACACCCAAATCGGCTTCCAGTTCCATGAGTTGACGTGAAAGGGTTGGCTGTGTTACATGAAGATTTTTCGCAGCGTTTGAGATAGTTTCCTCTCTGGCCACAGTCAAAAAATAACGCAGCACTCTTATATCCATGAGTTTTTCCCTCTCTTCTCTATAGGAGCTATCGTAGCACAAACAATTATACCTTTCAAGCATTAATGGGTATTAAATATAACTATTGAATATATTAGTCTAAGGGATATAATATATGGAACAAGGTAAGGGTAAAAGATAAAAGGAAATGAAATCAGCGCGAAATATATTAGTGGTTGTAGGAAGTGGTATAAAGCCGGAAATACCGACCGCCTGTCTGATGTTTCGCCAAAGGCTTTTCGATTTTCAGGATTATGGACGAAACGGTTACCCGGGGAATCAATTTTTTGACAGCGCCGATGTGTATGGTAATCTATACTTTAATTAATATGTTTTGATGGAAATTAAAGGTACATTGACTAAGAATTGCTATATAAGTATAATATAGTTGTCAAAACAACCACATAATGATGATGATATAACTGAGAACGTGTCAATGACTTATTGGAATTTATCCCGAATAAGACGAATCTTATATCTTTTTAAAATCTAGTAAATAACAGGCTGAAAAATTGCATAGGCTATAAGTAATATTGTCTGCTGATACAGTTGCCAGATATTTTTAACATCATTATATAAATAAATGAGCATCATATTAAGGTAATATCAGATAGTTGATTTTTCTAATTATGGTTGTCGTGACAACTAAATTCGAGGGGAGATAGATAACAGTTGATAAGGCAATAATTTGTTATTAAGTACTTAATAACAAATCTTATTTTATTTTTAGACTAATTTACCCGAATATTTATACAAAATGTTACTCTGTTAAGACAATAGATGATAAATATCCAAATTAAAAGTATATCTAACAGGGGGCTAAGATGAAAACTAACGACATAAACAATTCTGAATTACTTTGGAGTAAAAATTTCATTTTAATAACAACAATTAGTTTTTTCACAATGGTTGGATTTCAAATGCTCTTACCCACACTGCCTGTTTACGCTATTAAGTTAGGTGGCACTAGCGCTTCCGCCGGTTTGGTCATTGGGATATTCACAATTTCTTCCGTTATCATCCGTCCGTTTGTTGGTTATGCACTCGACCGGTATGGACGCAAGCTTATTATTATGGCGGGTTTGCTCCTTTTTGCAATCTGCGTGCTATCCTATACATGGGCTTGGTCACTTACCGTTCTGCTTCTTCTGCGCTTCCTGCATGGTTTTACCTGGGGAGTAACAAGTACCGCTACGAATACTACGGCAACAGATATTATACCTAAATCCAGGCTTGGCGAGGGTATGGGGTATTATGGATTAGCTGGTACGCTTTCAATGGCACTGGCCCCGGCACTTGGTCTCTGGGTACTCAGCCAATATGATTTTTCAACTATGTTTCTTACTTCTTTTCTAATGTGCACGTTAGCAATCATTCTGTCCTTACCGATTCAATATCAAAGTCCCAGTAAGGATAAAATTACTTTTCGTTTTATTGAAACGTCTGCTGTGAATGCAACCATTATTATATTGCTAATAACAATGACATATGGAGCCATTGTGTCTTTTATCGCTTTATATGCAGCAGAACGAGGAATTACAAATATTGGTTCTTTTTTTACGGTCTATGCGGTATTTCTTGCAATCACCCGTCCTTTTTCCGGAAAAATCGCTGATAAAAAAGGTTTTGATTTTGTGATTATACCAGGAATTATTTTAATAATATTTGCGATGGGTTGCTTATATATAGCAAATCAGCTAGGAATTTTCCTCTTAGCGGCCGCTATTTATGGCGTTGGTTTTGGGATGGTATCCCCTAGTTTACAAGCTCTTTCTGTAATGAATGCTCCTGCTAACCGGCGCGGAACTGCTAATGGCACCTTTTTTACAGGTTTCGACCTTGGCATTGGTATTAGTTCCATACTGTGGGGGGCCGTTGCCCAGGTGACTGGTTACAGCTTTATGTTCCTATATACGATCTTACCCTGTTTACTTGCGCTCTTTATCTATAAAAGTTCAGCAGGAGTAAAACAAACCAGCAACTAGGTTACCGCACCCAGTAAGCATTCTTATTGCTGCCCTCACATGTATTGATATGCTCCTAAACGGTTGAATTTCTACTGCGCTGCTTGCAGCTGTTCTTAAACCGTAAAGCTTGTTATTACTGGAATCTTCATTTGTTTAAGGTCGTTTTCAGAACACGCACATATTCATCTGCCGCCTGTTGGCTGTAAGCTGTGCCGGGGGCCAGGACTTCAAAAGCATGGTAAGCGCCCGGATAAAGGTGAAATTCCACAGGAACCCCGGCCTGAGCCAAACGGGCCATATAGTTTAGGGTGTCGTCTCTGAAGGGGTCCAGGGTGCCGACGCAGGAATAGGCCGGTGGGAGTCCGGATAAATCTGTGGCTCTGGCCGGGGCCATATAGGGAGATACAGCGTCGGTACCGGCCAAATTTCCCAGATAGGCTCTCAAGGCATACAGGTTATCGGTATTATTCCAAACTTTGTTGCCGAAATATTCCCGGCTGGCCGGAGTAATGAACCGGTCTTCGATCATCGGGTAGAGCGGCATTTGAAAAGCCAGCGGCGGGCCGTCAAGATCACGGGCCATTAGGGCCACGGCAGCGGTTAGATTGCCGCCGGCACTGGCGCCGGCTACGGCAATGCGATGTTTATCCACTCCCACGGCTCCCACTTCTTTAGCCCAGCGAAGGCTCTGGGCTTCGTCCTGTTCCGGCACACCAAACAGAAAACCGCCGCCGTGAATCCAATAAATACCGGGAGCATTTTTTTCTAGGCCAATTGGCTTATAAATTCTGAGGCGTATTTTTTCACCGGAGTTTTTTCCTGGAATTATGGTATTGTATACAGTTACCGCCTGATCTTTGGGCAACCCGTCTGAGCCAACCAGCCCGGTGAAATCATTCCGGAGCTTATCCGGACCGTGTTTAGTCAGATCAAGCGGGGGCAGATTGTTATAGGTTCCCAGAAGTTCGGGAGCTATGCGTGTTTCCAGCGGCGGCACAGGCTTTTCCTCATACTGAGCAAAGCCGTTGCCCGTTGTAAAGGCCGATAACAGCAAGAAGATCGGCACGATGCGGACCATCACAGGAAGCTTCACGCTGGAACGGTACCGTAAAAAGACAAATATAGTTCCGACCAGCAGAAACAGCAGAGTGCCGATTACCACGTAACGGGTACCCATTGACGAAATAAAGAGCCCGCACAAAGCGGTACCGACCGCCGTCCCCAGATTGGTCGAGGTTAAAAACAGGCCGTTGGCAAAATCAGGCGCTTCCGGCGCGGCATTGGTCAGCATATATTGGTTGTTGTTGGAGGCCATGCCGGCCAGTATGCCCAGCCCCAGAATGATAAGCAGCATAGCTGCGCCCTGCTCGCCCAGGGCGAAAAATAATACATAACCTGCTGCTAAGGCAAAGGGGATGGCTTTTACTGTTTTGGCCGCAGCTTTGGAAAGCAGCTTGCCGGCGATGACATTGCCGATGATGTTGGCCACACCATAGACGAACAATGCAATGCTGATTGTTTTGAAGGAAAAGCCGGTAATGTTCTTCAGATAATCAGAAAGGAAGCTGAAAAGCCCGAATACCGCGCCATTGATGAAGGTAACGGCGATCAGGGAATGCCAGGTAATGGCTTTTTTCAGTACTTTGAGCTGAGATCCATAGGAAAGGCGTTCCTTGACCGGCATGGAGGGAACAAAAAAGAGAGTGGCCAGGAAAACAACGGCGTTTATCACCGTAAAAAACAACATAGCCATAGAAAAAGAGGTTTCGCTGGCGATAAAACTGGAGACCGGCACGCCAAGCACCATACCGGCCGAAACGCCGATAAACACTTTGGCCACCGCTTTCGGGGCATCTTTTTTGCTGACTGACGACGCGGCCACGGTAAAGGCCATGGACACATAAACCGGATGGAAAAATGCCGGAATCGCCCTGGCTGCCAGCAGAACCGCAAAACTGGTGGTCACCATGGAGATGATGTTGCTGATAATAAAAATGCCCAGGGACAGCAGCATGACAGCTTTACGGTTCATTCCCGAAAAGAGAAGCGGCAGAATCGGCCCGGAAAAAGCCACGACCAGAGCGAATACACTGACTGTCCAGCCAGCGTCAGATATGCTGACCTGAAACGTTTCGGCGATCAACGGTAATATGCCGACAACCCCCATTTCAGTGTTAAGAATGCCAAACACACCGAGGGTTAAAATAAACACAAGAAGACTGGTGCTGCTTGAAGTTGATGGCTTGCTCATTGAGTGTCACTCCTATACAATTTAGTTCAAATCGTTTTGAATATTAGAATAAACAGTTAAAAGGCTAATAGCAAATACTTATAATAAATAGATTATTATGCTTAAAAGGCATAACTCCTAGCGTTATATGCATTGCATTGCGTAAACTTCAAAAGGTGTAAAGCAAAAGAGTGCCCCCCGCGGGACTTGATGCGTCAATAAGAGCATGTTTTGTTTTTCTGGAAAACTATCCACCAGATCAAGGGATAGTTTGTCAATGGCTAAAATATGTGTCCGCTGTTTTTTCCTTCCGTCTCTATCGGGTCTATCGTACCACAGATAATTATGCCTTTTGGGAATGACTAAATATTAAATATAAGTATTTTTTATATTTTCATTTAAGGAATATAATATGGATAGAGAAAAGGGTAAAAGGAGGACAGGATGAAAAAAAGAATTACTGTAATGCTGCTTGCATTGCTTTTGATTACGATGGCTGGCTGCGGTAAAGAGCCTGGCCGCACTGCTCCTCAGAGCAAAGCATTATCAGCACCAAATACTGTACAGGATAATAAGGAACCATCCCAAACCACAGGGGATACCGTGTCGGGGCAGGTTATCCAAATCAGTGACGGGAAAAATATGGTTACTTTCCAGTTGAACAACTCAAAGGCTGCAAAAAACCTCTATGAACAGCTGCCACTATCCATAAAGGTTGAAGATTACAGCAACAATGAAAAGATTTTTTATCCGCCGAAAGCGCTGGATGTCAGCGATGCGCCAAAGGCTGGAGGCAGGGTGGGTACCTTAGCGTATTATAAGCCGTGGGGCAACGTGGTTATGTTTTTCGGAAGCTATAGCCCCAATGGCAGCTTATATGAGTTGGGACAGGTGGTATCCGGCAGCGAGGGCATCCAGAACCTGACTGGCACTATTGAGGTCAGCAAAGAGTGACTGCCAAACACAACTGCCTAGAGAAAGTGAGGATGGTAAATGAATATGATATATCTAAACAATGGTTTAAACATGCCGTTGCTTGGTTTTGGCGTCTTTCAAATCACTGACCAGAATCAATGTGAACAAAGCGTTTTGAGCGCACTTAAAACCGGCTACCGTCTGATTGATACAGCGGCCTGCTATGGAAACGAACGGGCGGTGGGGGCTGCAATCAAGAAGAGTGGCATTGCCAGAGAAGAAGTATTCATTGTTTCAAAAGTATGGATTCAAGATGCCGGTTACAGCAAAACGCAAGCGTCTTTTGAGAAAACCCTCCGCAATTTGCAGACTGACTATCTCGATTTATATCTTGTCCATATGCCTTACGGTGACTATCACGGAAGCTGGAAGGCAATGGAGGAGCTATATCTCGCAGGAAAGATTAAAGCAATCGGCGTGTGCAATTTCCTGCCGGACCGGCTGGTCGATTTGGTTTTGAGCCATAAAATTGCTCCGGCGGTCAATCAGATTGAACTGCACCCGTTCTGCCAGCAAAAAGAGCTTCATCAGGTGATGCAGAAATATGACATTAAGGTAATGGCATGGGCTCCTTTTGCAGAAGGCAGGGCAGGGATTTTCCAAAACAAGATATTGGTAAATATCGGCCTGACATATGAAAAGACGCCGGCACAGGTCATCCTGCGCTGGCTCAGGCAGAACAATATTATCGCGATACCGAAATCAGTTCATTCCGAACGAATCAGAGAGAATTTTGCAATAGCTGACTTTTCTCTTGCCGATGCAGACATAAGGCATATTGAAAATATGGATCTGGCAAAAAGCATGATCCTGGATATTCAAAGTCTTGATGAGGTATATCGGCTTCATGACATCCGGTTTGTGCAGTAATCTGTTGCCGGTCCCGTTATTGAAGGGTTTCTGAATCTGTTCAACCAGGAAACGCTTTGCGTCTGCGACTAGGAAGAATGAAGATAGCCTGTGGCCCCTTTTATTTATAAGGGTCCACAGGCTCTTTCTTGCGTAAGCAGAATACCATGCTATGCATGTGGTTCCAAAAAGCTTATACTATATTTATGGAATGCATTGATGCGTTAGTTCTTTCAGCCTATGTGGTACATAGACGGGGGCAAATGTCCGGCAATAAAATGTAAGGAGAATGAGCATGGGACACAAATGTAAGATAACCGTACTTCGCAAGGAATGCTATCAAGATTTGCAGGAACAGTATTTGGCTGATCCCCAGGCGGGAAAATGTCCTTTTTTTGAAGAAGGTCAAGAGTTTCTGCTGGAAGGCAATGATTTCTTCCGGATGCTGCATGGAAAATTCTGTTCAGAGGCATGGGATGCCATCAGCCGCTATGTATACACAGCATTGCAGGGTGGGTCAATTATGAAAGGTTGGACAAATGACGAAAAGATGATGATTGCTTGTTGTAACGACGGCACTCGTCCCGTCATTTTCAAAATTGAACGTATTGATGAGGCGGAGCAGGGAGAGCAATAAACAAGCAACAGCAGTTAGAATCGTATACTGGCTACTAGTACGTTCAATAAGAAATTGAAGGCTAAGGCGATTCTAGGCGAATCCCCTATCCTTTATAAATATAAAAATGGAGATGATGAGCATGTATTGGAAATCTGCAGGTCACGCCCATACTGAAAAAACGGTGGAATTGGCATTGCGTAAAGCAAAAGAGTATGGCATCAAGTCCATTGTTGTAGCCTCCAACAGCGGAAAAACAGCTCAATTGCTGGCGGGAAAAGTTGAAAACGTGGTCTGCGTTACCCATGCCAATGGTTTTAAAGAGCCGGGTGTTAATGAATTGTCAGCCGAGCAGCGGGAACTATTGATAGGTAAAAATGTAAAGGTATTAACAACCACCCATGTACTGTCCGGCGCGGAACGGGGGATTAGCCGGAAGTTCGGCGGGGCATATCCAGTGGAGATTATGGCCAATACGCTGAAAATGTTTGGACAGGGGGTTAAAGTTACTGTAGAGATTGCCGTTATGGCGCTGGATGCAGGATTGATCCCCTATGGTGAAGATATCATTGCTATTGGTGGTACCGGACAAGGCGCTGATGCGGCTGTGGTAATACGTCCGGCACATGCCGCCAATATCTTTGATACCTATATCGCCGAAATTATTTGCAAGCCGTAACCAGTAATTCTAATTGGGATTTTGTTTGAATTTGCAGAACAACGGTCTTCGTGGTCGAGCCGCTCTGTTCTGGCTGCAAGCAAAAAGTGCTGGAGACTTTTGTCCGGATGGAGCCTAAACGTATATAACGCCCGTTGTCTATATAGACAACGGGCGTTAGTTCGTTTGCCTCGAATGGGTGATAACTTGGTGGTGAAAGTCCACTACAGGCTTGGCAGTAGGAACTGTTAGCAGAGGGCAAGGGTGTCCGCCGTGAGGCGGAATCTGAAGTAAGCCTAATGCAAACCCTTGGTCTGACGAATAGAAACTACATATAAGGCATATGCAGGGAGGACGAGTTTGCTAACTAAAACAAAGTCCAATACTGCCCGAACCCTGTGGTGTAAATGTAGCAGATATATGAGGGGAAGGTTATCGCTCTTAACGGGGGAGGTCTCGCAAGGCTCCGAAAGACATAGGCAACCCCATGACACCCGGAGAACCCATGCAGTGATGTATGGCTAAATTGCAAGAAGTCAGCAGAGGTCATAGTACCGGATTTTTTTTTCTGGGAAGGACCGAACAATAGTAGTCTTTGAACGAGAGGACGGTGAAGCAATGCAAAGAGAGCAGAAAACGACGAAAGTCGGCTACCGGTGTGAGGGTATGTTGGAAACAGAGAGTAATAGCGGAGCGCGGAGCATTGTTACGCCTGAAACCGCAGAGAAAGACGGTGCAAGTCGTTTGCTCGAAGCCATA
>POVV01001195.1_pt1 | contig 10252 bp, 5 predicted proteins | sample 1560271 | NCBI WGS metagenome assembly POVV01 (sample SAMN08337232, study PRJNA429181) | Bioreactor metagenome, whole genome shotgun sequencing project. | biome: cows' rumen and soil; feature: anaerobic; isolation source: anaerobic chemostat enrichment culture, galacturonate as sole carbon source...... | reverse complement strand
GCATTGTTGATAGAAAGACGCTTGAATTATTGGGGCTTTAATTCTTCGGTCGCTGCCGCCCTTTTGCAGGTTGGGTGAGAAGCTGCAATAATTTACTATATTATATTTTGAATTTGTAGATTGCCGTCTGTAATTCCTCCGCCATTTTGGCAAGGTTTTGGCTGCTTGCGGCAATTTCCTCCGTGGACGCCGATTGTTCTTCGGTAGCCGCAGACACTGTCTGTGTCTGCCCTGCCATATTCCTGCTGACATCATCAATGTCCTTCATGGCAGAAACTATTTGCTGGCTTCCTATTCCTACCTGTTGAATACTTGCCGAAATCTCCTGTCTTTGGGCCGATAACTCACCGACAAGTGTTGCAATTTGATTAAAGGATTGTCCGGCAGTATTAACAACTTTAGTGCCAAGCTTTACCTCCCTGGTTCCTTCACTCATGGATAAAACAGCCTGGTCTGTGTCTGTCTGGATTTCCTGAATCAGGCCGGCTATCCGTTTAGCTGCCTCCTGGGATTGCTCTGCCAGTTTACGGACCTCCTCGGCGACAACGGTGAATCCCCGGCCTTGCTCTCCCGCACGGGCGGCTTCAATGGCGGCATTAAGTGCCAACAGGTTGGTTTGCCCGGCAATACCTGATATGGTATCTACAATCTGTCCGATTTCCTTCGAGCGCTCGCCTAATTTAGTAACAACATTGGCCGAATGGGTTACCGTTTCTTCAATGTGTTCCATTTGGTCGATTGCCGTATCAATGGCTTTAATTCCTTCCTCCGCGGCTTCCGCGGTTTTAACGGAAGTATTTTCAACTTCGGTATTATTTGCCACAATCTGCTGAATGTTTTTAGATATCTGCTCAACCGAAGACGCAGCGTGATTAATGGATGTAAGCTGCCCGTCAGCCCCCTGGGCAACAGCGGTGATGGTTGCGGCTACCTGATTCGCGGCCTGTGCCGACTGTTCGGCGCTGGCAGTCATTTCTTCAGCTGACGCCGCCAGCTGCTCGGAGGTTTGGCTTAATTGACGGATTAAAACCCGCATATTCGTTTGCATGGCATCGAAAGCTTTGGCAAAGGTACCGAATTCATCTTTAGACTGTAAAAATGCTGCCGGAACATCCAGGGAAAAGTCTCCTTTAGCCAGCAGTCCGATATGAGCAATCGCATTTTTCAGAGTTCCGGTAATACCGCGGACAATAGTCCATCCCAGCAAAGTAACAAGAATAATGCCGGTTATAATAATGGCTATAAAGATCATAATTGCCTCGCGGAAGGCCTTTTCCGTTTCCTGGGCAAGTTCACCCGCGATTTTTGTATTATAACTGGCCAGCTCAATTAGGTTTTGATTGCATGCAGCCTCTGCCGCCCGTACAGACTGGTTATAAAATACATACGCTTCAGCCTGCTTGTTCTGTGTCGCCAGTTGTATTACTGTTTTCAAACTGTCCCGGTACTTTGGCAGGTTGGCCTGCAATTGCTTTAAAGTATCCTCTTCGTATGAGGTAAGATCGGTTTTCGCATAAAGGGCAAGATTATCATCAAACGCTTTTATCCGTTCTTCAATATTTTTTACCAAGCTCATGCTTTCATTTCCATCAACAGACATCATTAAATGGAAAATGTTCTGCATGTGGTAGCTGGGCATAAACCATTCCGGCAGGCGCTCGGTTGTCTTGTTGTACATCCGCAGTGCCCGGGGATAATCACCCTGCATCCAGTAAACATGACCCAATCCTTCCAGGATATGCGCTTTGGCATATTTATCATTACGCCGTTTTGCCGCTGCAAAGGCGCTGACCAGAACAGCTTCCGCCTCACGGAAGTGTCCTGTATACAACAGGCACGAGGATCTTTCCAGCGGCAAATCGACACGCGTGTTATCTGCTAACGGCAATTGGTGAAGCACTTGTTCCAACAAGGCAAGGCTTTCAGCAAACCGGCCCCGGCACCGCAACACCCGGGCCTGAAGCAGCCGGGTTTCTGTCAGACCCTGCTGGCTGCCACTGTCTAAAAAAAACGGCGCCGCCTTGTTTAGCCATTTTTCTGCTTCGTCCAATCGTCCTTGAAACATTTCCACTTTGGCTCGATAAAGACTTAACCAAGGGTCGTCCGTCAAATCAGACTCTTCCAGGGTGGTTAACCAACGGGACAAGGTTTGCCAGCGTCCTTGCGTAAGAGCTTGCCGGGCGGCTTCTGCCAGTATGGCTTTTAATTCGTCCTGGGCACCGGCAGCCCGGAAGTATTCCGCAGCCAGGCTTAGCTCACCGCATTCCCGGGCCATGATGCCTGCCTGCCGCTGCCAGAATTGCCGTTCGTTGCCCAATTGGTCCAGCAAAAATTCCCGAAATAGCTGATGATAACGATAAGAGTTGCCCGAATCGGCCAAAGGAACCAGAAACAGATTCTGTTTTTCCAGCAGCTCCAGCATCTGCCGGGAATCCTGCCGCGCCAGCAGCCTATCGCAAGCCGCTGCCGTGACGGTTTCCAAAACAGCAGTCTTTTTAAGAAAATCCACCACCTTGTCCGGCTGGCGGGACATAACCTGGGCGGCCAGATATTCATATGTCTCGGTATTACTGCCCCCCGGAAAAAAAGACGGGGAATCCAGGCAGCTTAAGTCGGCCAGAAACTTTACAGCCGCCGGCCAGCCTTCGACCTTACGTTCCAGCAATTCCAGGTCCTCACAGGCAAACCGCGATCCCTTCCCTGTCAGATATACCCGCAATTCCTCGCCGCTGAAACGCAATTCCCCGGCTCTTACGGTTTTTACAAACCCGGAAGCCTTGAGTTGGCTTAGGTCAAGCGGCGGCATCGTGCGGCTGGCAATCATGACATGAACATGTTCGGGCAGATGATTCAGCAGTTCCTCCAAAAAACGATGTACAAACAAAGCGGTAATTTCATGGTAATCATCCAAAGCCAATACGATGGGGACCTGTTCCCAACGGTATAATTCGTTGACAAAAGCGGTTAAGAGCAGGCGCAGGCGGCCTTCAAAATCACCGGCAAACAGCGGCAGCACCTGCTGACCAAATCCGGGAAGCTGCCTGGCGATGCCGGCCGTTAAATAGCGCAAAAAGACAGCCGGATCGTTGTCATAGGCATCCAGCTGATACCAGACCAGCGTCCGGCCAGCCGTATCCGCAAGTTGGAGCATTGTCGTTGTTTTGCCGTAACCAGCCGGAGCTGTCAACAGAACAAACTGCTGACCGCCGCCGGCGATTTTTTTTATTAATCCGGATCTCTCAATAGTGCCACTTCCACGGCGGGGCGGCATCAGTTTTAGGAGTAGTAAATCAGACATGATACCCCTCCAGAACCTAGATTTTCCCGGGATTACCTAAGGAGCTCATATAAATGTATTTTTTTGACTTTTGTTAATAAAATCCTGCTCTTTTTTGCGGGATTGTTAAGTTTTTGGTAAGAGGCCACTTGTTAGAATTAACCTACAGAATGGCACCCGTCTGAGCTGATAAAGCCTTCTGAAATCTGCCAGAATGTCCAATAGTGCAAAAGGAGTTGATAGACAGAACACCGGTTCTTATTGTTTAAGCTAAAACCGTATCGCCGGCGCAGGGTTGAGCCCTGCTCCGGCAAGGAGGAATGTTGAAATGAGTAATTTAGATGCCAAGCTGGGCGAACTCTGTGCCAGGTTGCCTGCGCTCTCGCCTGGAGGCAAACAGACTGCGGCCAAAATCATCCCCTGGCTGCTGATGGGTTTCGGCACATTCGGCTTTTTAACCTGGTTAAGTTCCCTCCAGGCCTTTTTCGCTTTTTCCGGCCTGGCTCAGGCTGCGTTTCCCGGCGGCCTGCTGTTACTGTCCTGGCTGACGGCGCCGCTGCTGCAGCTCCTCGCCGTAGTCAGCGGCTATCTGTTGCTGCAGCAAAAGCCTCTTGGCTGGCAGCTGTCCTTTTACTCGCTGCTGGCCGGAGCAATCATAAGTCTGTTGTCGGTTATGCCTTTAGGGTTGTTGCTGCATGTATTGTTTGGCTATTTTTTGCTTCAGATCAGGGAGTTTTACCGTGAACAGCCGGCGGCGAAATAAACCGACAGGGCCGCAAACAACATCCACAGGAGGTGACCAAAACCAGCATGCAGGAAACAATATCCCCGACCCCAATCGAACCGGCAAGCACCGCGGCAAAGAAACCGTATGCCGTTTTTGATCCCGGCCCGCTCACCTGCCAGACCGATATCGAGGGACTGGCCTTTGATTTTAACTACGGTGCGAGAATCAAAGTTCCGGCAGGCGACTGGCGCGTCAAAATCACCGACCGCGATTGCTTCAACACCCTCTATGATGCCAAAGCTTCCGACGTACTTGTCACCAGCACCAAGAAATATTATGTCAATTTCCGCCTGGAAATCTACCGGGAGGAAAAACTGATATTCAGCCATGACTTTACTCCGGCCAGGAAAAGAATTCTCATCAAATTCCCGGTCGGCACTTTGGGTGATATCATCGCCTGGTTCCCCTATGCGCAAGTCTTCCGCTACCAGCATAACTGCGAGGTGTATTGTGCCATAGCTCCGGAACTGGCGGAGCTCTTCAAACCGACCTATCCTGAACTGCATTTCATCGGGCCTGACGAACGCCCGGACAATGTTTATGCCTCTTACTATATGGGCATCTTTTTTCCCTGCGACGACCGCATGCATCAGCCGGTTGACTGGCGCATCGTCGGCCTGCAGAAGACTATCCCGTATATCCTGGGGCTCAGGCCGGAGGAAATCAGACCGCAGATTGCGCCGCGAAACCCGGAAAGAAGCATCGCGGAACCTTATGTCTGCATTGCCGCCCAAGCCACCAGCCAGGCCAAATACTGGAACAACCCCGCCGGCTGGCTGAATATAATCAAACACCTCAAGGACAAAGGCTACCGGGTCCTTTGTATTGACCAAAAAGACTGCCATGGCAGCGGCAGCCGCTGGAATACCATTCCCTACGGCGCCGAAGACTTTACCGGCAATCTACCGCTAAGCGAGCGGGTGGACCTGCTGTATCACGCCGACTTTTTCATCGGCCTCTCCAGCGGCCTGTCCTGGCTGGCATGGGCGGTAGGCAGGCCGGTGGTGCTGATCAGCGGCTTTAGCCTGCCGCTGACCGAATTTCATACTCCGTACCGGATCATCAACTATCATGTATGCAACGGCTGCTGGACAGACAGCGCCATCGAATTCGAGCACAATGACTTCGCCTGGTGCCCGCGGCACAAAAACACCGACAGACAGTTCGAATGCACCCGTTTCATTACCCCGGAACAGGTCGGCAGTGTCATTGACCAACTGATGTATGACTATAAATTGAATCCGCGAAAGGGAGTGAAAAACCTATGCTGAAAAAAACTAAAAAAAATAAAATAAATCCCCAGAAAACCCTGTCCATCATACTGGCGGTCGCTAACAGCCTCAACAGTGCCGCACCAATAGCCTTGCCGCTGGCTGCGGTCGTGCCGGAAATGCCCAAAGCCCGTCAGGGAACTATCGACGAACTCTTAGCCACCAGCTTCAACCGCGGCGGTCAGATTCTTGATTATTTGTTCTTTAGCACCGCCTATGCCGAGACGGTTGATCCCGGCAACAGCCCGAAGAACGTCGACACCGGCACCGTTGACGGCGACGTTATCGTCAGTGGCGGCAGACAGAATGTGTACGACACCGGCAGCGCGACCAATACCATCATCAGCAGCGGCGGCAATCAGCATGTGTCAAGCGGCGGCACTGCCAGCAACACTGTAGTTAGCAACGGCGGCGCACAGCATGTGTCTGATCTCGGCACTGCCAGCGACACCACGGTTTATGACAACGGCAATCAATATATAGGATCTGGCGGCGTCACCCACAATACCGTATTGAGCGGCGGCAACCAGTGGGTCAATGGCGGCGGGGTCGCCAGCGGCACCACGATCAATAATGACGGCGTGAAAATCCTTACTGTCGGCGGCACCGCCATCAGCGCAACCGTCAACAGCAACGGCCAGCAGAACGTGTACGGCAGCGCCTCCTGCACCATAGTCAACAGCGGCGGCATCCAGGCTGTGGGCGATTCCGGCACTGCCACAAACACCACTGTCAATAACGGCGGCCGGCAGAATGTATTAAGCGGCGGCTCGGCTGACAACACCGCAGTTAGCAGCGGCGGACAGCAGCATGTATCCAATGGAGGCGCCGCCACCGACACAGTCATCCATAGCGGCGGCAACCAGTATGTCTACAACGGCGGCACTGCTTCCGGTACGATTGTGAACAGCAACGCCCAGCAGAATGTACTCAGCGGCGGCACTGCCTCAGACACTACTGTCAATAACAACGGCACCCAGAATGTAATGTCAGGAGGCAGCGTGTCAGGCGGCAGTGTGAACGGCAGCTACGCCCAGCAGTGGTTGTTGGGCGGCACTGCTACCAGCGTCACCGTCGCCAACGGCGGCCAGCAGCATGTAAGCAGCGGCGGCACCGCGAGCGGCACCATCATTAATTCCAGCGGCATGCAGAATGTATCAAGCGGCGGCTCAGCCGCAAATACTGTCATCAATTCCAGCGGCACGCAGCTTGTATATGATGGAGGCGCTGCCGCAGGCACCTTTGTCAACGCTCACGGCGCACAGATTATAAATTCCGGCGGCACGGCCAGCGGCAGCATCATCAGCGGGGCCAATGCCCACCAGATGTTATACGGCAATTCCATCAGTGCCACCGTCCACAGCGGCGGATATCAGTCCGTGCAGGCCACCGGCGTCGCCACCGGCACAGAGCTTTACGGCACCGGCTTCCAGGAAGTGTACGGCACGGCCAACAGCACCTATATTAACGGCGGCGCTCAATATATCTACACTAACGGCATCGCCAACAGCACGGAGATTTACGGCAATGGCCACCAGTATGTGTCCAGCGGCGGCCAGGCTAACGGCACCGCCATCTATACCGGCTTCCAGGACGTGTTAGACGGCGGCCGCGCCTCCGGCACCACAATCCATGACGGAAACCAGACGGTATCGGGCGGCGGCCAGGCCTTCCACACCACCATCAGCGGCGGCACCCAGGAGGTAAAGACCAACGCCAAAGCCTATAACACCACCATCAGCGGCGGTAATCAGGCCCTGAGCGGCAGCAGCTCCCTGGCCGAAAACACCGTTATCCATAACGGCGGCACCCAGGAAGTGGGCAGCATCGCCGTTGCCCATCGCACCACTATCAGCGCTGGCGGCAGGCAGATCTTCAATGAAGGATTTGCCCGCAATACCACCATTGCTCAAGGCGGCATCCAGGAACTGGATCAGGGTATGGCTGACCTCACCACCATCCAGGACGGCGGCATCCAGAATATTAGCGTCGGCGGCACAGCTACCAATACCACCATCATGAGCGGCGGTGTCCAGAATGTGTATGCCGGCGGCACTGCCGGCGGAACCACGGAAATCAGCAGTGACGTTACCCTTGATAACGGCAGCCTCTTCCTCGCCAGCGGCACCCTGTTCAGCGGCGGCACAGCGATAAGCGGCGGCACTCAGAATGTATTAGGCGGCTCCGCCCTCGGCACCATCATCTATAGCGGCGGCACTCAGGCCGTATCAAGCGGCGCTGCCGTCAACACCATCATCCACAGCGGCGGCACCCAATCCGTATACCGGGGCGTCAACGTATCCGGCAGCACCGTCAACGCCGGCGGCGTCATCAACCTGGTGCAATCCGGCGCGGCCCTGCAGGGTGATACCACCCTCAATCAGGGCACCATCCAAATCTTTAACCCGGCCACCGGCAGTTACGAGATCAGCAGGCTTGTCGTCAATGGCGGCGGCACCGTTAAGCTTGCCGCCGGCACCATCGGTAACCACCTGACGCTTGACGACCTGCAAGGCGCCGCCAGCTTCATTATCAATACCGATCTTGTCAACAATGCGTCTGACCAAATCGAAATTAGAAGCTCCACGAACGCGGCAGGCAGCACCATCCAGGTTGCCTTTGACCCAGGCTTTGCATCCGGCTCCAGTATCAGCGGCACAGCAGTCTTCGCCAATGTCGATACTGGCGATGCCAGCTTCCAGGCGATGCCAACCGACTGGGGAGCCTACCGTTTTACCCCAACAGTCTCAGCCAGCACCGACCCAAGCGGCACAACCTGGTCGATCACCGGACTGAGCACCTCAGGCGACACCCCCGGCGGTAATCCCGGCGTAAGCGAAACCATGCTCACCGCCTCTGATGTCATCACCAACAACCTGACCCTGTGGCGCACCGAGAATAACAGCCTGATGCGGCGCATGGGCGAGCTGAGAAATGACCCCGGCAAGGCCGGAGAATGGGTTAGATTTTACCGGGGCGAAACCGAAGCCGACAATCCCGGCAGCCGTCACACCAAAGCCACCTACACCGCCATCCAGGGCGGCTATGACAAAAAGCACGGCAATTATAAAGGCGGCACCCTGTATACTGGCTACACCGCCGGCTATCTTGACGCCAGCATCGGCTTTAACCGGGGCGGCGGCGATGCCAGCAGCCTGACCGTTGGTGCCTATGGCAGCTGGCTGGGAGATAAGGGGCATTTCCTTGATGTTATCGCCAAGCAGGGACGGCTCAAGAACAGCTACCACAACTATCTCCTCAATCCCGGCAATACCAAGGTAACCGGCAGCTACCACAACTGGGGCACCAGCCTGTCGGTTGAATATGGCTTCCGTCAAGCACAAAAAGACGGCTGGTACCTGGAACCGCAGGCCGAGATTAGCTTCGGCCGGGTAAGCTCCGCTGATTACACCGCCAGCGACAGCACCCGTGTGCATAACTCCTCCCTCAATTCCACCGTGGGCAGACTGGGCCTGGCCATCGGCAAAACCACACCTGCCGGCTCCTTCTATGCCAAAGCGTCCATTGCCAGAGAATTCAGTGCCCGCTCTAAAATCACCATGTCCACAGGCAGCCTGGCACCGGTAACACTGGACCAAGACCTGAAAGAATCGTGGCTGGAATTCGCTCTCGGCCTGACAGGCGCGGTAGGCAAAAACACCAACGGCTACCTCGAAATCAGCAAAACCACCGGCGATACCATAAAAACACCATGGCAGGTCAACGCCGGCCTGCGGCTGAGCTTCTAACCCTAAAGCAATTCGACATAGCTTCAAGTAGGGAGGCGGCCCTGCAAGAACAACCGCACTTGTTATTCATCAAACATATAGACAAAATCCCCCTTGCCACAAGCAGAGGGGATTTTGTCTATATTAATCATACCTGCAAATATGTCCATTTCCATCACACACTTACTCTTGTACTTCATTCAGCGTCTCGCCAAACCGATGAAGTTGAGCGACTTCCCTTTGCCACCGGAAGTGTATCGTATCTTTTACAACATTAATGCTTAATAGCTCCGTTTAACAACTAAAGTATTGGAAAATTTATCGTGCAACGCTTGCTTACGGGAGGTAAAAATAATCATAACTATACCCACCAACGGAATAATAGAGCACACTAAAAAAATAAAAGTACCAATCAAAGCTTCTCCGCTATTTCCGGCAGAAAGAGCAGCCACTGAATAAATGAAGCCTAGCATCTGCAACACTAGGAAGGGATAATAAACGCATGACCTTCCTAAAGAGCGCAAAAAAGAAATTCGTTTTCCCGCTAAATCAGTAATTTTTATTTCCATACACATTTTTCCTGGAGTACCTTGATATTCTGAACTATTAAACCATATAACTACAATTGCGAAAACGAAGGGCAAAGCCATTTCAACTACGGAACCTTGAACTAGTTTGCTTAAAACCCAACTTACGCCGCCAAAAAGAAAACCATCTATTAAATTTGCCCCTAGCCTTAACCAAAAGCCAGCATATTCTGGCTTTCTGTGTTGAACTTGTATGTCTTCCTGCATAACTCACCATTCCAATTCATTCTATAATAATTCATTTCTCCTCACAACCAATCTTTCCCTTTATATTTAAACAATTCAGAAAAACTGGGACAAAGGGACAGGTCCCTTGTCCCAGTTTTTTCAGACTCATCAAACGCACAAACAAAGATCCCCCCCTGCCTCTAAGCAGACGGGGATCTTTGTGACCTTATCTATGTTAATCACACCCGCAATTATGTCCATTCCATACATGCTTACTCTTGCACATCCACTCTTGCACTTCATTCAGTGCCTCGCCAAACCGCTGGAAATGAACGACTTCCCGTTGCCACAGGAAGCGCAGCGTATCTTTTACACAGGGGTCATCGGTACAAGCAATCAGATGCTCGTAGGTCGTACGGGCCTTTTGCTCGGCC
>POVV01001193.1_pt1 | contig 10280 bp, 11 predicted proteins | sample 1560271 | NCBI WGS metagenome assembly POVV01 (sample SAMN08337232, study PRJNA429181) | Bioreactor metagenome, whole genome shotgun sequencing project. | biome: cows' rumen and soil; feature: anaerobic; isolation source: anaerobic chemostat enrichment culture, galacturonate as sole carbon... | reverse complement strand
GGTGAACTGGTATCCATTCACGTTATTCCCCGTCCCCATACCGATATCGAAAAAATATTGCCCAAAGGTGAGTAACATCGCGTAGTAATTTCATCTATGGCAATCCCGGGGTGAGATGATGGAACAAAAACTAATTGAACAAATCGTAAGCCGGGTGTTGGCTTCCCTGCCTGAGTTACAGCAGGCCCCAAAAGCTGAGCAAGGTATACCTGTAGGCGTATCCAACCGCCACATCCACCTTTCTGCCGGGCATATCGAAACCCTGTTCGGCAGCGGCTATGCCTTAACCAAAGATAAAGACCTCAAACAGGTGGGCGAATATGCCGCCAAAGAAACCGTGACCCTGGTTGGCCCGAAAGGTATTATCAGGAATGTAAGGGTTTTAGGACCGGTACGGGCCTTTACCCAGGTTGAAATATCCCGCACCGACGGCTTTGGCTTAGGGGTGGTGCCGCCGCTCAGGGATTCAGGCAAACTTGACGGTTCGCCCGGCATTGTTGTCGTTGGTCCCAAGGGGGCGGTTACCCTTACGCAAGGCGTAATTTGCGCTGCCCGGCATATCCACATGGAAGCAGCGGCTGCCCTGGCGTTTCAGGTAGCCGACGGCGACCGTGTCACGGTTAAAATACCAGGCCCCCGGGGCGGAATCTTTGATAATGTACTTATCCGGGTAAATCCGGATTTCCGCCTGGAATTTCATATTGATACAGATGAGGCCAATGCCGCAGGACTCACAAACGGCGATTTGGTCACACTGTGCAAATAGGGGAGAACTAATGTGGACAATGAAAAACTTGTGGAGTTAATTACCGCTGAAGTATTGCGGCGGCTCAGCCGGATACCGGCGAAACCGGCAGAACCCGCAGCTAAAGCGCTGGCTATTTTCACGGGTGGAACCATTGGTCTTGAGGTAAGCCTGGAAGAGTTGAAAAAATTACAGGCCATAGGTACTGAAATCACGGTTGTACTGTCACAGGCAGCCGAAACCATTGTCGGAGAAAACTGGATCAAAGAGAAACTGGGTAGTCACATACAGCTTGTCACTACCCAGTCCCCTTATCCGGGAAAGCATCTGCGTGCAGCCGATGTGGTGCTGGTGCCTGTACTTACACAAAATACGGCAGCAAGACTGGCACACACCCTGTCCGATACCATGGTTTGTACCGTGCTGCTTCAAGCCCTGATGCTTGGTAAACCCGTAATTGCGGCAATCAATGCCGCCGATCCGGAAGATAGCTGGCGAATGCAAAAAAATATGGCCAATGCCGCGCCGGCGCTACGAGCAGCATTGGCTGCCAATCTCAAAAAAATAGAAACCTTCGGTATCCGGCTTATACCGGTAGAACAGTTAGCCAGCGCAGCCAGAGAAGCACTGAGCCGGGAGGTGCCGTCTGTTTTACCGGGGATGGCGGCTAGGTCTGCCAAAAAACAAGTCCTCGATGCCGAAGCCGTAAAACGTGCGGTCCAAGGTGGCCACAAAACCATCACTGTTGTACAAGGTACGATTATCACGCCGCTGGCCGGTGATATCGCCAGAGAGTCCGGCTTACATATTGTTTACACATGAGGACGAGAAATACCTGACAATCCCATCCCTGAAAAGTAAGGAGGATGAAGCAATATGTGGGTAGGGAAGATAATCGGAACCCTTGTGGCCACAGCCAAAGACGACAGTCTGGTTGGCAGCAAGCTACTGATTGTGCAGCCAATTGCGCTGGGCAGTCAGCCGGCCGGTGCCCCCATTGTGGCGGTAGATACTATTGGTTCCGGGACAGGCGAGACTGTGCTGGTGGTGTCAGGCAGTTCCGCCCGGCAGGTAACCGGTAATCCCCGGTCGGCAGTGGATGCCGCTATTGTGGGGATTATTGACACCATGGAGATAGATAAAAGTTTACTCGAGGAGTAATCGGCGATGAAAGTGTATACCAAAACGGGTGATGAAGGAAAAACCAGCCTGCTGAGCAGAGAGCGGGTCTTTAAAGACAGTGTCAGAGTACACGCTTACGGTACGGTGGATGAGGCCAATGCTGCCATGGGCCTGGCAAAATCCCTGACCGATAAGGAGTGGGCTGCTGCCATTATTCATGGAATTCAAGCAGAACTCATAGCGTTAAATGCCGATTTAGCGACAGACAGCAGTGTGACGGACAGCAGCAGCTATCGCATTACTCCCAGTCATGTAGCAAGACTGGAAAGCATCATTGATAAATTGGAAGAGCGACGTATTCCTGAGCGGCATTTTATTACCCCGGGAGCAACAACAGCCAGCGCGGCGCTTGATCTGGCCCGGACCATTGTCCGGCGGGCCGAACGCTGTATTGTCAGATTAAGGCGTACAGAAACCGTACCCCAGCCGGTTGCCCTCTATCTGAACCGGTTATCTGACCTGCTGTTTGTTCTGGCCAGGTGTGTGGAGCAGGAAGTTTTGATTACCAAGGTAACCCAGACCGTAATGCGGGTTCTGCAAAAGCATGGACCAAATGAGGGAGGGACAAGTGATATGCTGGAAAGAGCCAAAAGAATGATAGCAGCTGCTGAAAAGAAAGCTGTCGAGATTGGTGTGCCGATGGTTATCGCCGTGGTTGATGCCGGTGGCAACCTTGTTGCGCAGGAGCGGATGGACAATGCCTTATTGGCAAGTGTCTCCATTGCGCTTAATAAGGCTTATACCGCAGTAGCCCTCAAAATGTCTACAGACCAAGCTGCTGTTGTTGCTCAGCCCGGACAAATGCTATATGGGATAAATACTGCCGACAACTGCCGGATTGTTGTCTTTGGCGGTGGTTTCCCCCTTTGGGAAGAAGGCGCTTTAGTCGGCGGCATTGGTGTAAGCGGCGGCTCTGTTGAGGAAGATATGGCGGTAGCCCAAGCCGGTCTTGCCGCTTTTTAGTTCAGACGGGGCGCATAGCTTGCTGAAATCGTTGAGCCCTTATCAAACAAATGGTGCCGGATGCAGGGCCCGGCGCGGGCGGCCGTCATCCAACGCTGCGCCGCTGGCACTTAACCTCCGCTTATGCATAACGGCCGCCCGCACCTCAGCAATGTTGCGGTCATAAGGACCGCGAGCGGGTTTTGTTAACAAGGGCACGGAAGGAGGAAGATACATGACTATTGATCCAAATTTAATTGCAAAAATAGCAGCCGAAGTAATGGCCAGAGTACAGGAACGGCAGCCGGAAACAGTTTCAGCCGGTGAAGGTATTTTCCCAACCGTTGATGAAGCTGTGGCTGCCGCCCGCGCCGCGCAAAAACAGTTGAAAAAACTATCGATAGAAAAACGGGAAGAACTCATCCAGGCTATGCGTCAGGCTGCTTGCGACAATGCAGAACTGCTGGCGGAAATGGGTGTCAGCGAATCCGGCATGGGGCGCGTCAGCGATAAAGTCATCAAAAACCGGTTAGCTGCCACTAAAACTCCGGGAACCGAGGATCTCAAGAGTGAAGCCTGGAGCGGTGACCGCGGCCTGACGCTGATTGAAATGGGGCCATATGGAGTCATTGGCTCGATTACGCCGACAACCAATCCTTCGGAAACCGTAATTTGTAACGGGATTGGGATGATTGCCGCCGGTAATGCCGTTGTTTTCAGTCCGCATCCCACAGCCAAAAATACTTCGCTGGTAACGATAAAACTTTTAAATGAGGCCATCATCAAAGCCGGCGGACCGCCGAATTTACTGACTGCCGTGGCCGAGCCGTCACTGGCGGCAACCAACGCCATGATGCAGCACCCTGATATTAATATGCTGGTAGCTACCGGCGGTCCGGCTGTAGTCAAAGCAGTTATGTCCTGCGGTAAAAAAGCCATAGGTGCCGGTGCGGGTAATCCGCCTGCTGTTGTTGATGAAACGGCAGATATTGAAAAAGCGGCCAAAGACATTATCGACGGCTGCTCTTTTGACAACAATCTGCCTTGCATTGCCGAAAAGGAAGTTATCGTTGTCGGCAGTGTCGCCGATAAGCTGATGGCTTATATGCAGCGGTATGGTGCTTATTTAATCTCCGGTCCTGATGTTGACAGACTGGCCAAGGTTATCCTGACAGAAAAAGCAGAACTGGCTGCTGCCGGTTGCACTGAGAAGCCGAAAAAATCCTATGCAGTCAATAAAAACTATGTTGGTAAAGATGCCCGGTATATTCTAAGTCAAATTGGCATTCAGGTACCTGACAGCATTCGTGCCGTTATTTGTGAGACGCCGGCCGATCATCCGTTTGTGGTGGAAGAATTGATGATGCCGGTGCTGCCGGTTGTGCAGGTGAAAGATATTGATGCTGCCATCGAATTAGCCGTTAAGGTTGAGCATGGCAACAGGCATACAGCCATTATGCATTCCAAAAATGTAGATAACTTAACCAAACTGGCGAAAGCCATCGAGACTACCATTTTCGTCAAAAATGCTCCGTCCTATGCCGGTATCGGTGTTGGCGGGGAAGGGTTTACTACCTTTACGATCGCCGGTCCGACAGGCGAAGGGCTCACTTCACCGCGCAGCTTTACCCGCCAGCGCCGCTGCGTGCTTGTGGATGCACTGTCTATCGTGTGACCGGCCTGCGCTGCAGCCTTTCGCAGAGGTTGCGGCGGTCAAGTCCCCGGATAAGGGCCGGTTTGGATAAGGCATTAGGCAAAGAAAGCAGGTGAGACGTATGCGGGAAGAAATTATTGCCGCCGTCAAAGCGGCAGGGGTTGTGGGAGCCGGCGGTGCCGGTTTTCCCACCCATGTCAAAATTAACGCCGCTGTGGATACCGTCATTGTTAATGGTGCCGAGTGTGAGCCGCTCTTAAGAGCCCATCAGCTCCTCATGGACACGGAAAGCAGCAAGCTGCTTATCGGGCTGAAGGCCGTCATGCTGGCTACCGGTGCACGGCGCGGGGTTATTGGACTCAAACGCAAATATGCGGCTGCCGTAGACAAGCTGCAGGCGGAATTTAAGCAGGCCAAAGAGCAGGAGCTGGAACTCTTTTTTCTGGCAGATATCTACCCGGCCGGCGACGAGCAGGTGCTTGTGCATGAAGTGACCGGCAGAATTGTGCCGGAAGGCGGTATTCCGCTGCATGTCGGTGTAGTGGTGGCCAATGTCGAAACTATGATCAACATCGCGGAGGCGCTTGCCGGTAAGCCGGTGACCGAAAAATACGTTACCGTAACCGGGGCTGTCGGCAGGCCGGCTACCTTTAAAGCACCTATCGGCATGGCTATCAGGGAACTCATTGAGCTTGCGGGTGGAACCACTGTCCGGGACTATGCCGTTATTGACGGCGGTCCCATGATGGGTAAGCTTACTACGGTTGATCAGCCTGTGACTAAAACCACCGGCGGCATTATCGTATTGCCGGCAGAACATTCGCTGGTCAGTGGAAAAAGTATGCCATGGCCGGTTATCGCTAACCGGGCCAAGGCGGTTTGCTGCAATTGCCGGGCTTGTACCGATGTCTGCCCCCGTTATCTTTTAGGCCATAGCCTGGAACCGCACCGGATTATGCAGGCGTTTGGCCGGGGGCAGTGTAATGCCGGTGATGTTGTTACCCAGGCCTTTCTCTGCTGTGAATGCGGGGCTTGTGATACCTTTGGCTGTACGATGGGATTATCGCCGCGCCGGGTCAATGCCGAACTGAAGCGGCAATTTGGGCAGGCGGGGATTAAACATCAACATAATGCCAAACCGCGATATCCCCGTACCACCCGGCAGTATCGCCTTATTCCGGCAAAACGGCTGCTCTACCGCCTAGGGCTGGAGGCCTATGATGGCAACGCTCCCTTAGTGACAAACCCGGTCACAACCCAAGCGGTCAGAATATTGCTTTCACAGCATATTGGCATTCCGGCCCAGCCTATTGTGCGCGTGGGTGCCATGGTCAACAAGGGTGACCTTATTGCTGTCATACCGGAAGGGGCAGATGTGGGATGCAATCTGCATGCCAGTATTTCCGGACAGGTAGCTGCCGTGGATGACGCAATCGTCATTCAGGCAATGTCATGAAGCAGGGGGGAAGACAATGAAACGAGCCATAGGATTGGTGGAACTTACGAATATTACCAGAGGCATTTTGGTGGCCGATACAATGTTGAAGGCCGCCAATGTGGAGCTGCTGCTTTCCCAACCCCTGTGCCCGGGAAAATATGTCGTCATGGTTGGCGGTGATGTCGGTGCGGTGCAAAGCGCAGTACGGAGCGGCAAGAGTGCCGGTGGCGCAGAAAACGTGGTGGACGAATTTGTGCTGGCCAATATTCATCCTGACGTATTCCAGGCATTATCGGGCTGTACGGAGGTTAAGCAGATAAAATCCCTGGGAGTCATTGAAAGCTATTCGGTAGCCTCGGCGATTGTTGCCGCCGATACGGCAGCCAAGGCCGCTGCCGTGCAGCTGCTGGAAGTGCGCCTGGCACGCGGGATGGGCGGCAAGGCGGTAGTATCGGTTACCGGTGAGATTGGCGCGGTGACAGCGGCTGTCCGGGCTGGCAGCAATGCGATTGCTCACACTGGTTTCCTGGTAGATCAGCTGGTTATTGCGGCGCCGCACCCAGGACTTCATCAAGCCTTATTTTAGATAATGAAAAAGGAGGTACAGTATGTCGACTCCATATTTCGGTGAATTTATGGGTGTAGCTGTTTTGTGTTTTCTGGGTAATGGGGTTGTTGCAAGCTCACTGCTAAAACTGTCAAAAGCAGAAGGCTCAGGCTGGTTTAATATCATTACCGGCTGGATGGTTGCTGTTGGCATGGGGGTGTATGTCGCCATTGCCTGCGGTGCACCCCAGGCCGATATTAACCCGGCAGTAACCTTTGCCAAATTGCTTAATGGGGTATACGCCACTCCGGAAGCGCTGATTATTATGGTGGCCCAGGTTGCCGGCGGTACTCTTGGCGGTTGTCTTACTTATTTATTTTTCCGGGGTCACTGGGAAGTTACTGAAGATCCGGGGATTAAGCTTGCCGTCTTCAGCACCGGTCCGGCAATCCGCAATTATGGTCAAAATTTGTTGTGCGAGATTATGGCGACATTTATGCTGGTCTTTGTAATTTTTGCGATGTTCTCCAAGCCCGTAGGCGGGATGGCTCCGGGCTTTGGTCCGTTCATGGTTGCCGTTTTGGTGTGGGGCCTGGGTTCCAGCTTAGGGGGTACTACCGGTTATGCTATGAATCCGGCCCGTGATTTGGGACCAAGAATTGCCCATGCGCTTTGCCCGATTCCCGGCAAAGGCGCTTCTGACTGGGCGTATTCCTGGGTGCCGGTAGTCGGACCGTTTATTGGCGGTGGTATAGCGTTTGCCGTCGCCAAAAGTGCCGGCATTCTCTAAACAAGTAACCTGCCATTGGCTGTTGCCAGGCTGGCCGCTTTGGCAGGAATTTCACGCATAAAGAAAATACAACTTACGCCGGGCCCTTGGCGGGCGGTGCAAGCCGATAAAAAAACAATGCTAAATTGATTTAGCATTGTTTTTTGCGCTGTTTCTGTGAATTACTTAATGACTGCCGCAGCTATGCCCGTGTTCATGGTCACAGGTATTGTCGGTGCTGACAAGTTCGCCCCGAAGGTAAAGCGCAACCAGGTTTGCCGGTGTATCCACAGGAGCGCCGCAGGCGACTGTTACGCCACGCTGCTGCAAAATAGCTTGTGCTGCTTCCCCCATACCGCCAACAATGATATCGGTACAACCTTGAGCGGCTACCCAGTTGGGAATAACGCCAGGCGCATGCGGCGGCGGGGTGAGGGCTTCCTGTTTGACGATTTCTCCATCCGCCACAGTGAGGATAGCGAATTGTTCACAGTGACCAAAATGGGTACAGAGTTTTCCCTGGACTACCGGAATTGCAATTTTCATGTTGCTTTTACCGCCTTTCAGCTTAGTTTGATGAGACAGATTACGCAGCAATTGGCTAACAATTTCCTGCATTTGCGTTTTGGTATGACTGGTCAGAGTATCAAGACTTTGGCCGGCATCGCCGGCGGTGACTACGCCGGGATCAATTGGGAGCTGTCCCAAAAAGGGAAGGTGGTATTTCGCCGCCGTTTTTTCGCCGCCGCCGCTTTTAAAAATAGCATGGGTATTGCCGCAGGAGGGGCAAACAAAACCGCTCATATTCTCAATAATGCCCAATACCGGCATTTTGACGGTCTGGCAAAATTGGATGGATTTGCGCACATCTGCCAGGGCAATTTCTTGCGGAGTTGTTACGACAACAGCCTGGCAGCCGGTTATTGTCTGAGCTACGGTCAACGGTTCGTCGCCGGTTCCGGGAGGGCTGTCAATAATCAAAAAGTCGAGCGGCCCCCAGTTTACCTCTGCTAAAAATTGGCGAATAATCCCGATTTTCATTGGACCGCGCCAGATAAGCGGATCATCAGGCTGCTTCAATAAGCCCTGAATGGATACTACCTTTACATTATCTGTATAATAATATGGCTGAATTTGGGTGCCAATGGTGTTGAGCGGTAAGCCGGTAAGTCCTAACAGCCCGGCGACACTGGGGCCATGTACGTCGACATCAAGCAGACCTACGGTATAGCCCTGATTGCCCAGAAATACTGCTAAGCTGGTGGCAATCGTACTTTTACCGACACCGCCTTTACCGCTCATGACTAAAATTTTGTGATCAACATTCTCTAAAAAACGAGTAATCTGCTGATCTTGTGCTTTTGTTTGCTGATCATTAGTATTACAGGCCATGTTAAACTCCATCTCCTTTGATAATTAATCGTAATAACCGTTAATTAAGGCTTAGGTGCAGTGATAGGCGACAATTTTCCGGCAAGGAAGGCTTCCAGGGCAGCCTGGACGGTGCCGCTCTCAGTACCTAATGAATATATGGTGATATTAGCGGCATTAACGACTTTGAAAGCTTTAGGACCGACATGGCCGGTGATGAGCGCACCGGCTCCGGTTTTGGCTAATAATTGTCCTGCCTGAATACCGGCTCCATGGGCCGCGTCCAGGTTTTGCGTGTTGGCAATAGTTTCCCAGGCAGCTTTTTCCTGGTCATAAATTACAAAATAATCAGCCCGGCCAAAGCGGGTATCAACGGTTGCCTGGCAGTCTTCACCGTGGGCGGTAATCGCAATTTTCATAATATGTACCCTCGCTTTCTTACTGATTAGGTTATGTGGCTGCTGTTTGCTTAGCGGAAGATGTTGAGTTTTTGCAATAGCAAGTCCAAGGTGCTGGTCTGACTTGGGAGCCTTAAGTGGCTTGCAATGTTTTGCCATAATATGGTCAGTTCTTTTTTGACATCACTGTGTGGCATCTCTAATACTGTTTGTCCGGACTGGGCAGCGGTGCGGAAGGTGGCGCTGTAGGGGATTTGACCAAATACAGGAAGTCCTTTGCTGAGGCACCAGGTTATCATTTGGTTTGTATTTTCCTGGTGAAGGGTACTTTTATTGATGCATATAGCCAAAGGCAACCGGAAATGGTCAGCTAAATCTGCCAAGCGGCCTAAGTCATGCATGCCGGATACCGATGGTTCTACAACCGCCAGTGCTAAGGTCGCTCCAGATAGGGCGGCGATAGCCGGACAACCGATGCCCGGGGGGCCGTCGGTGATAATAAACGGCAGATGTTTTGTTGCCGCAATTTTTTTAGCCTCCTGCCGGACCTTGCTTACTAATTTCCCGGAATTTTCCACAGACAGGCCGAGTTCGGCATGAATTAAACTGCCAAAGCGCGTATGGGAGATAAACCAGTGTCCTGCTTGCTTTTCCTTCATGGCGATAGCGTGTTCCGGACAATTAAAGGCACATACGCCGCAGCCTTCGCAGTTTAGCGGTGCGGTAATAATCCCGCTGTTAATGGCGCCAAACCGGCAGAGGCTGGTGCATTTGCCGCAGTGGCTGCAGGCAGCTTCGTCAATGTGCGGCTCAAACCCGGCAGTAAATGTATGCGTTTCCCGGATGGTGGCGCCGCTGACCAGATGAAAGTTAGCGGCATCGACATCACAGTCTGCCAGCACTTTTTGTGGTGCCAGACAGGCAAGGGCTGCGCTGATGCTGGTTTTGCCTGTGCCGCCTTTGCCGCTGACGATGACTAATTCCTTCATGTTCCCGCGCTCCTTTCAGCTTTAAGCTGCTGCCAGATGGAAGCGGCGATGCTTTGAAATTCGCATGGTATGCAGCCGGCGGCATATTGCCGGGCGAAGGCAAGGCTGTGGGGGATTTTAGCCAGGATGGGAACCTGGCGGCTCGCACAAAAGGTTTCAATACTTTCATCGCCGGCAGCGCCGTCACTTTTATTAAGTACAACACCTGTCGGCAGCCGGAGCAGGCGGGTGATATTCAGGGCCAG
>POVV01001191.1_pt1 | contig 10319 bp, 9 predicted proteins | sample 1560271 | NCBI WGS metagenome assembly POVV01 (sample SAMN08337232, study PRJNA429181) | Bioreactor metagenome, whole genome shotgun sequencing project. | biome: cows' rumen and soil; feature: anaerobic; isolation source: anaerobic chemostat enrichment culture, galacturonate as sole carbon source...... | reverse complement strand
GCCTATTTTGTGCAAGCCTTCGTTGTCGTCAGTCGGAATACTCCCGGTATTCCTCCATTCTCCGCCTTGCCTTGCGCAAAATAATCTCGCCATTATTCTACCGTTTTAGGACTGACAAGGTACTAGCCGGTTACCAAAGCCCGATAATATGCCAATACACTAAGCAGAACGGCAGCAAAATCAACGCTGACAGCAGTATTTTCACCAGCAAAACCGCCGAGAAATAGCGGGAATCAACTCTTTGGTAGGAATAGAGTAAAATGGTTATTCCATACTGGTAAACCATGAAATACATATCCATGCCGTAACAGAAGGAATACAGCAGAGGGCGCGGGTCAATGCCTGTCTGCTGCGCAATAGCGGTTAAAGGAGTGCTCATAGCCGCCATACCGGTGGTTGGGGAAAGAAACAGTACGGCGGCTGCCCCGAGGAAGAAGCTGCCGGCAAGATAAAAAACCGTTGCCTGGCCTTGCAAAAATTGTCCGGCAAATCCGGCTATTCTCTCCGCCACGCCGATGTCGGCCGCCACCGCCCCTACAGACATGGCGCCTGAAAGAAAATACAGCAGCGACAGGCTGACTTTGTCAATATCACTGTTATCCAGCAAATTTAAGCCTGGACAAAACAGCAGGAACGCGATTCCCATAATACACCAGGCGGCATTAACGGCATGCAGGGATTCTGTCGCAAACAGGAGGATGGTCACCAGCAAAACGGCAATTGCCTTTTTTTCAGCGCTTTTCATCGGGCCAAGCTCGCTGTACCGCTCCCTGATAACGTCAGACAGCCCTTCCAGCCTGCCTGGGCGAAGGACTGCCACGATAGTCAGAAAAGAAATCAGCGTATAAACAAGGGACGGCAAAAAATTATGCCAGGCATAATCAAGCCAGGTTACCCGCAGCATGGCTGTACCTTCCATCAACTGCACAGCGACAGGCACATGAGCGACACTGGTCAGGGTGGCGTAGGATGGACCGGTCACGGCAAAAAGACAGGTCAGCATAATCGTTGCCGATTCCCTTGAGTCGGGAGCCAGCTTCAGAACAACACAGATACTATTGCCCAGGATAAAAAAAATCGTCGCCTTGCCCAGCACGGTGGGGATAAAAGGACCGATCAGAAAACCTGCTGCCATAATGCCGATCAGCACGCGCAAAAAGCTGTCGCCGGCCAGCAGCATGCATTTGTAGGACAGCCGGGTAGTCAGCCCGCTTTTAAACAGCATCTGCCCAAACAGAAGACCGCCAAAGCATAGCCATGGCACGGTAGTTGCCCAAGGGGAAAATACGGTCATCGCGCTCGCCACTCCACATGCCAGATAAAAAACCGGGAGAATGGCTGCCACGATTGTTGCCGGCGCATAGCCGGTCGCCCAGCAGTAAACACCCCAGACAGTGATCGCCGCATAGCGGGAAGTCTTTTCATCCGCACCCGCGCTGCGGCATACGATCAGGGCAAGCAATGGCAGAGCCAGCATGAAAACAGTCCTGATAATGAATTTTTTGTTCATAATCATCTCCCGAGCATAGCGATTGGACATATTGCAAAAATAGAACGTTCCTCTCTATTCTAGCTGAACATACACAAGCGGCGCAAAGAAAACTTAGCGCCGCTTACGCTCGTTGTCCTTCGCGCTAACCGTTCACTAATCATAGCCAGGCTGTGCAATTAAGGTTCAGGCGGGGTTCAAAACCCCACCTGAGCCTTGGTCTGCGTTATTTTTTTCTGGTTCCGTCCTCATTGTAGTCATAGACGCCTTTACCGACTTTGCGGCCAAATCGCCCGGCTTTGACATATTGAACATGCAGCGGGCAGGGACGGTATTTTTCTCCCATCATTTTATGCAGGTACTCCAGGCTTTTCAGTCTGGTATCCAGTCCTACCAGATCAATCATTTCAAACGGCCCCATCGGGTGATTAAGACCCAGCTTGACCGCCTTGTCAATATCCTCGGCGCTGCCTACTCCCTCCAGCAGCATATTGAAGGCTTCATTGCCAATGACGGCGTTCAGGCGGCTGGTCACAAAGCCGGGTGATTCTTTGATTTTTACCGTTTCCTTGCCAATAGACCGGCAGAATGCCTCGCAGATCTGATACGTTTCCGGCGAGGTCTCAAGACCGTTAATCATCTCCACCAGCCGCATGAGATGCACCGGGTTGAAAAAGTGCAAGCCAATCACCTTATCGGTGCGATTGGTCACTGAGGATATCTCGGTGATGCTTTGCGAGGTAGTATTGGTTGCCAGAATGGTCTCAGGCGGGCACAGGCTGTCAAGCTTTTCAAACAGCGGCAGCTTGATGGCAAGATCCTCGGGCGCTGCTTCGATGATCAGCTGCGCTTGGGCCAGCTCTTCCAGCTTGCTGGTGGTGCGGAGCTTTTTCAGCGCCAGCTCCTTGACCTCCGGTTTGGTTTTCCCTTTTTCCACGCCTTTGGTTAGATCTTTCTCGATAATTTTCAGAGCGGATGCGAGAGCGTTTTCAAAAACGTCATATAAAATAACTTCATATCCGGCCATTGCGCTGACCTGAGCAATCCCTCTGCCCATGATGCCGGCGCCGACTACGCCTATTGTTTTGATTTCCATATTTTTCACTCCTTACTAAAATTATAAAGGGATTTGCGAAGCATTGGCGAGCAGTAGCCTTGCTTCCGCCACGATTTCCTGAACAATTTCGGCACAGGGCTGAACGGTATTCAACAGGCAAAGGCTTTGCCCCACCTGGACAAATCCATTGACCAGATCGCCGTCCACTACAGCTATGCGGTTAGTCCCTGTAGCCAACTCATTGAGCTGGCTGGTGGGAGCGCCGGCTGTTTCCAGTTGCAGAAATTTTTCGGTGAAGGCATTTTTTAGGCCGCGGACGCCGGCATTGCGGGAAAATCCGGTGACAACACTGTCTGTGTCAACAGCGGCAATGACTTTTTCTTTAAAACGGGGATGGGCGGGACTCTCTTTACTGATCAAAAACCGCGATCCCATCTGGACGCCTGAAGCTCCCATCAGTAAAGCGGCAGCCAGACCGCGGCCGTCAGCGATGCCGCCGGCGGCAATGACAGGGATTCGAATGTGAGGGATAACATTGCTCATCAAGGCCATTGTCGTCAGTGTGCCAATATGTCCGCCTGCCTCCATACCCTCAATCACCAGCGCGTCAGCGCCGGCCTCTTCCACTCTTTTCGCCAGCCTGACGCTGGGCACAACCGGAATCACCTTCATACCGGCCTGGCGGAAGCCGTCTATCCAGGGGAGCGGATTGCCGGCGCCAGTGGCGACAAAGGCGACCTTTTCCTCACAGACGACATCGGCAAGCTCTTGGACATTAGGCGCCTGCAGGACAATGTTCACACCAAAGGGCTTATCGGTCAGGGTTTTCGCTTTTCTGATTTCAGTGCGCGCCCATTCGGCGCTGCGCCCGCCAAAGCCGATAATGCCGGCACCGCCCGCGTTGGAAACAGCGGCAGCCAGCCGGGCGTCCGAAGCCCAGGCCATGCCCCCCTGAATAATCGGATAGTTTATGCCTAGCAGTTTAGTAACCTTGTTGCTCATTCGCTATTACTCCTTCTTACCTGCCGGTAAACCGGGCCGGGCGCTTTTCCAGAAAGGCGTTGATGCCTTCCAGATGATCCTCGGTGCTGAAAGCAAAGCTTTGCGCCAGGCGTTCCATCACCAGGCCGCTGTCCAGGTCGCTTTCCGCACCCCGGTTGATAATCAGCTTGGCCGTGCGCGTGATGATCGGGCTCTTGGCCGCGATGTCGTCCGCCAGCTTCAGTGTGTGCGCCAGCAGCTCATCTTTCGGCACGACCTGATTAACCAAGCCGATTTTTTCCGCTTCCTGGGCTGAGATGATCTTGCCGGTAAACACGAGCTCTTTGGCCTTCCCCAGCCCTACCAGCCTGGTCAGGCGCTGCGAGCCGCCATAGCCGGGCAAAATGCCGACATTGGTTTCTGTCTGGCCGAATTTCGCATCATCACTGGCAATCCGGATATCGCAAGCCATAGCCAGCTCCAGACCGCCGCCTAAGGCAAAGCCGTTAATCATCGCAATGGTCGGCTTGCTGATTGCCTCAATGTTCTTAGCGAATTGGGGAATCTGTCCACAGAAAGTCTCGACCGCGCTACGGGTTTTCAGCATATTGAGATCAGCGCCGGCTACAAAGGCTTTGTCACCGGCGCCGGTGACAATAATGACCCGCGTGTCCGGATCGGCATCCAATGACTGGAACGCGGCGTGCAATTGCCGCCAGGCTTCGTTATTGAGGGCGTTGCGAACCTCCGGACGGTTGATGGTAATCATGCCAACAGCATCGTTCTGCTCTACTAAAATAAAGTTTTCCGCCATATGTACCTCCTGTTCTGGTCACTATAACCTTAGAAATCCTCCGCCTTTTCGTCAAGCATATGCGCCAGCGCCTGCAGCTCCTGCGTTGCTGACGCCATATGGCTAATGGCGTCGGCAACCTGGGAAATTCCCTGTTCCACATGGCTGATTTGCCGGTAATTCTCTGAGCTGCCGTTTTGGATCGCGTTAATGATTTCATTAATTTTCGCAACTGATTTGGTACTGTTATCAGCCAGCTTGCGAATCTCCTCGGCGACTACCCCAAACCCGCGCCCGTGCGCACCGACTCTCGCGGCCTCGATCGCTGCGTTGAGCCCGAGCAAATTCGTCTGACTGGCAATTTCCCTGATAAAGCTCAATACATTGTTGGACTCGCGAATCTGCGTTTGCGAATCCCTGGCAGCCTGCGCCAGTGTACGGGCAATACCGGTAATCTCTTCCGATTGCGCAGTAATTTCTTCAGAGGTGCTGGCTAATGTGCTAATATTGTTCAGCAAGGTTGCGGCCATTTCCTTTAAAGCATCCTGGCGCTTTAGCGACTGCGAAGCCACCACCGTACCGATGATTTCATTCGCCGCATTATACACGGCGCTCGCCATGACCTTATAAGGAAAACCGCGGACCTGCTTGTCGATCAGAGTTTTTAAGTGTGAATGCCTTTCATGAATAACCCGGTATGCTCCCGAACCCTCTTTCAGCGGCTGATTGACTGCAATGGCAAAGTCAAGATCGTCAGCCGGATAATAGGCTAAAAATTTCTCCCGGTCTGACAATGCAATGCCGACTTCACCGGCAAAAGCCTGGTGCAAAATCGGCAAGGCCGCAGCAACCTGCTGCAAAACCGCCTGGTTTTCCTCATTCATTCTGTTTACCTCATTCACAGTAATTCTACGACAACAGCTACGCCAAGACCGCCGGCGATGCATAAGGTAGCCACGCCATAGCGTACCTGCCGTTTCTCCATCGCATGCAGAAGGGTAACGAGAATACGCGCGCCGGAATTGCCAATCGGATGCCCCAAGGCAATGGCGCCGCCATTGACATTGATCCTATCCATCCGGTTGCCGAGATGCAGTTCTTTAATAACTGCCAAAGACTGAGCGGCAAAGGCTTCATTAAGTTCAATCAGACCGATATCATCAAGAGTGATTCCGGCCTTTGCCAATGCTTTGCGCGTTGCAGGCACGGGACCGATGCCCATGATCTCCGGCGAAACGCCTGCCGATGCCTGGGAGAGCAGACGGGCGCGGGGCTTCAGTCCGAGAGCTTTAGCCTTATCCGCTGCAGCGACCAGCAGGCCGGAAGCGCCGTCATTCCGTCCTGAGGAATTGCCGGCAGTAACGCTGCCGCCCTTTTTGAAAACAGGCTTGAGCGCTCCCAATTCCTCCATCGTAGTCATGCGGGGATGCTCATCAACCGAAAAATTAATGGTTCCCTTGCGGGATTTGACCGGAACCGGCACGATTTCCGCCTGGAAATCGCCTGCTTTGATGGCTCTGTCCGCTCTGCTCTGGCTTTCTAAGGCGAAAGCATCCTGCTCCTCGCGGGAAATGCCGTATTTATCCGCCAGATTTTCCGCTGTCATTCCCATGGTAAGCTGACCGTAAACATCCTGCGGCTGAGAGCAGGGCTGGCTTTCAGTGTTGGGATCGACCAGGGCGCCGTTGCCTGCACCGTAGCCATAGCGGGCTGATCGCAGGTAATAAGGCGCTGTGCTCATGCTCTCCACGCCGCCTGCCAGAATCAGCTCCGCATCGCCGCATTGGATAGCCTGCATCGCACTCATGACCGCCTGCAAGCCGGAGCCGCATTGCCTGTGGACAGTGTAGGCAGGCAATTCAATGGGAAAGCCGGCTGTCAGAGCGGCCAGGCGGGCGATATTCGGCTGATCGCTGGATTGCTTGGCCTGGCCCCAGATGATCTCGCCCAGATCAGCCGCTTTAGCGCCGCTGCGTGCCAGAACCTCTTTCATCACCAGCGCCGACAGGTGCTCCGGCTGAATATTCTTCAACGCACCGCCCAGTTTGCCAACCGGGGTGCGCACACCTTCAAGTAAAACCACATCTGTCATTTATATCACCTCAATTTTACTATATTGCCAACAGGACTGTCGTTTTGTTAAATTAGTCTGCCGCTAAGCGATTGTCAAACAAAAACCTAGCGGCAGAAACGGATTAGGAAAGCATATGGCTGTTACCAGCTATAGAGTATCGGCATAAAAATGCAAGTCAATACCAACAAGATCACATTGATGGGCAGGCCGACCTTGACATAGTCCATGTAACGGTAGCCGACCGGCAGAGTCTGGGTGACGCAAGGCGTACCAATGGGAGTGGATATGGCATTGTTCGAGGCAATAATGATCGCGATGGTAAAGATAATCGGGGATACGTTAAGAGCAAAAGCTATCGGCAGGAAGATCGGCACCAGCATGGCAACAAGTGCCGTATTGCTCATAAAGTTAGTCAGCACACTGGCGATGACGATGGCAACGACCAGCAGCACATATGGCGCGGCAGCAGCGCCGCCGAAGAACAGCAGGACAAAATCAGCGATAACCTTGCCGCCGCCGCTGACGTCAAGACCCTGAGCAAAACCCTGAGCCGCGCCAAGGATAATCAGTGTGTTCCAGTCCAGCCTGCTCAGCGCTCTTTTATAGTCAATGCACTTGGTTGCCAGCAGGACGGTAGCCCCGGCCAATGCGATAATGCCAACATTCCATACATTAAAGACAAAACCGGCGATGCACAAAAGCATGACGAGACTGGACAACCACATCTGCCAAGTAAACGTAGTTTTCTGATTCAGCGTATCTTCGTTTGCATCAGGCAGGGCCGGTTCGTCAAAATCGAAGGATTTACGGGCAATATTCAAGCCAATGGTAGCGCAATACATACAGAAAACAACACAAAGAAAAACGACCATTGGCGCCATTTCGAAGAAGCCGATCGCCCGGGCGCCCTGCGTTTTGAGCAGTATGCCCTGACCGACAAGCTGTGCTGTCGAACCGACCATCGTGATACTGCCGCCGACCGCCGCTCCCATGCCAGCCATCATGGTAACGTTTTTAGCCGATACCCTGCCCTGAGAACGGGCAGCCACCGCTGCGATGATCGGCATAAACATGGCAATCGTCGCTGAATTGCTTAAAAAGCCGCTAAGGGTACAACAAATAGCTGCAATGACAAAGGTAAATACCCGTTCGTTGGCCGCCAGTTTGCTCTGACCGACTTTGATGCCGATGACCCGGGCCACGCCGGTTTCAAACAACGCGTCGCCTACGATCATCATACCGGCGACCATCATGGTGACAGTAGCAGCAAACCCGGTGGAGACTGCCGAAAACGGCATGATCTTGAAAATACCCATGGCTAACGAGGCCGCCATGGCGGTAACCGCTAAAGGTATCTTCTCCAGAACGAAGGACACAATGGCTATACCCAGAATAATAATCGCTATAGTACTGTTTTCCATGTTGTCTCATCTCCCGCCTTATATTATAGTTTAGATCATTTCTACAAAGGTTTGCAGCTTGGTGCGCGCCTGACCGCTGTTCTCCGTACTCTGGTCAATGTCCAGGCACAGACTGGGGAGACCGGCTGCCTCCGCTGCCTTGACCAGCAGGGGATATTCATATTCTTCCACATCACAGAAGCTCATCAGACAGACGACGACGCCGTCAGCCTGATTGTCCCGGGCCAGCTTAACAACAAAGTCACCGCGGCTGGTTTGCGCTTCATGAATGGTCGAACAGGCGTTGCGGTCAAACCATTGCTGAGCCAGTCTGTCTAAAGCCGCGCCCGTGCCGGTAATATCGGTCCGGAACTGACGGCTTTCCTGCGCCAGGTCATCTCCTACTACCGCGATCTTTTGCTCGGTCAGAATGTCCAGAAGCTCGTCAGGTTCGGCTGTAATCCCCGTAAGAACAACCTTCTTGCCTGCCCATTGATGTACAGGCAGTTTTTTCAGCTCAGCAGTAATTTCCTTGACCTTGGCTGTATGCTCCGCTCTTTCCATAAAGTGCGCGCTTTTCATGACAGCATGACGCAGCCGGGGAGTGATGATGTCCAGATGGTCATTGGCCGCCTGACTGAATTCACGAATGGCGGCATTATGCGCGTTATAGATACCGATAGACCGTTCAATGTCCTGATCGCTGATCGGACGACCGGCGATTGCCTCCAGCTTTTCCTTGACAACAGCATACTCGGCAGCCAAGAAGTCCCTGGCGCCGTCCACTTCCCGGTTTTGCGGATAAATCAGCGCAATCAGCGGGATATCCTTTACCCCTACCCGCCAGGCGCCGCTCATACCGCGAAAGGTATCGCAGAGAATCGGCATGATGACTGCGGACAGGCCCTGGTATTTTCCCAGCATACCAAATTCCAGGCAGGAGCGCATAATCGAGCAGATAAAAATAGGCACATATTGTCCTGCCGCTGCCGGATTCACCTGCCCGCCCCAGATTCCCATGGGAACCATGCCGGCGGCATGAACCAGCTCGGCAGGAGTGTAGATGGGAAAACAGCCGATAACTTTTTTACCTTCAGACAGGTATTTGTCCAGCATGCTTTTCGGTGAATCAGCTACCTGCTGCAGTTCATGCAGCAATTCCGCTAAATTAGCCATGATTAGCCTCCTTCCGGTTCTGCATGATTTCTACCAGACCCTGCAGCCTTGTTTCAAACTGAGCTTCGCTATAGACCCGTTCGTCAGACTGGTCGCCGTCAAAGTTAGCGCAAGGAACGCCGGTGCGTTCTTCCACAATGTCGCGCCCCACAAAGATGTGAAAGGTCATCATTTTGCAGCTTCTGTTGACATGGCACAGCATGCCGTCACAGTTATAGTTTTCGATCGTATCGGAGCGCATGTTCATGATGGTATTGGTCGACAGGCTGTTAGTGGAGGAGGTGGCGTAAGCATGAGCCATCGAATCCAGGTTGCCCGGCTCATAAGCCACATTCCAGGCGGTGACATAACCGTTGATGACAGCGTTGACATTATAATTTTTCAGGGTTTTGAGATTATGTCCCAGGTTTGGCCAGCAAGCGATACCTTCCCAATGCACCCGGTATTTCTCTTCTGACGGGAAGGTGGTGGTGCCGTTGGCGATATGCTCCTCGACTTCTTTCTTCAGCTGCTCAAATATCGCAGTCGTGGATTCTTTGCCACGGCAAAGCACCAGACAGGACATGTAATTGAAAAAGTCAAAGCCGCTTAATGGCGCCGGTGTGCGCATGTTCAGCTTGATGATGTCGTCAAACAGCTTGCTGTTAATTTGCGAACGCTTCTGCACTTCCAGGAATTTATCCCAGTCGAATTTCTTGCCGCTGAACCGTTCCATATCGGCAATATATTTTTCAATCTGTTTTCTGATATAGGTGATTTTGTGCTGAGCCGGTTTTTCCTCGCCATAGTTGAACAAGCAGTCCACAAAGAAAATCGGAATATTCAAGTCCCGGGACAGGCACTCATACCATTTCGTCAACTGGGTACAGCTATTGTTGGCCAGCAGCAGAAAGTCCGGCGAGGGCATCAAGGGATCTGCCTTGTCGTACGACGGGTCCTGGATTTTTTCCGCCAGAGCCATGTTCAGTCTGGCATACGAGCAAATCCGAGATGGGTACTGCATCGGACCTTCGGCGTGCTCAATCAGCTCATTGCCCAGATGCTTGGCGGATATCGACGCCGCGTTGTTTTCCGGATAAAGAACAGGAATATCCAGGGTTTCACAAATCTCCTGCGGAAAAATAGCTGTCGACCAGCCGATTTTTTCGCCGCGGGCCTTAGCCTCAAACGCGTCACGGTAAGCCTTGGCGGTTTGTTCATTTACCATGATACGCGATTTCGGCAGTTGGCGTTTTGGCTTTTGCGCTGTGTTGTCTGCCATGACAAGCAGCACCTCCTGTTACTTATTTTTTTAGTTTTACAGCCTCTTCATAGGCCAGCACTGCCTCGCCTAAAGCTCCGGCTAGCTG
>POVV01001190.1_pt1 | contig 10332 bp, 7 predicted proteins | sample 1560271 | NCBI WGS metagenome assembly POVV01 (sample SAMN08337232, study PRJNA429181) | Bioreactor metagenome, whole genome shotgun sequencing project. | biome: cows' rumen and soil; feature: anaerobic; isolation source: anaerobic chemostat enrichment culture, galacturonate as sole carbon source...... | reverse complement strand
CCGGCGACGTCAGCCTGACCGCCGGCAATCAGCTCACCAGTTCCGGGTCTGTTATCAGCGCCGGGCAAAACCTTGACATTACCGGCAAAGCGGTCACCATTGACAATACCGTTGACACCTATGATCAGTACATCAAACACGAAGTCAAACAAAGCGGGATCAGCGTATCTTTGGGCGGCGGCAGCGTTGATCTCGGCATGGACGCTGTCAACAGCATCGAACGGGCCAACCATGTAGCCGACGAACGGCTGCAGGCCCTCTATGCCTACAAAGCCTATGATACTATCAAAGACCTGAGCAAACTTAAAAACAGTGAAGACCTCAAACAAGATGTTAAAGTAAGCATCAGTATCGGCAGCAGCAAAAGCAGCAGCGAGCAAACCGTCCATGTTGAAACCATCACCCCCTCCCACCTAAGCGCCGGTGATAAAATCACCATCACTGCCACCGGCAGCGACGTTACTCTCCAAGGAACCGTCATCGACGCCAGAGACATCACCATCCAGGCCGTCGGCGACATTAACCTGCAGGCGGCACAAAACCGCCAGCAAATCACCAGTAACAGCAAAAGCTCCGGCTGGGGCGTAGGCGTTGAGCTGGGTACCGGTCCCTTCGCCAGTGTGCAAAAAGGCAGCCAAAAAGAAAATGGCGCCACCGTCACCCACAGCGGCAGCCTCGTAACCGCTGAGGACACCCTGACCCTCATTTCCGGCGGCGACACCAACATCCTCGGCTCGAAAGCGTCAGGCGACCAAGTTATCGCCGACATTGGCGGCGACCTAAACATCGCCAGCCTGCAGGATACCGACGACTATCAAGAGAATAGTAAAAACAGCGGTATCAAAGCCGGGATCGGCAGCGGCATAACCGGCTCTTACAACCAGGGAAAAATTAACTCCAGCTACCAAAGCGTCACCGAACAGGCCGGTATCTATGCCGGTGAGGGCGGCTTTGACATTGAAGTTGGTGGCAATACCGACCTGAAGGGTGCGGTTATCGCCAGTGAGGCCGATGCGGAAAAGAATAGGCTGAATACCGATACTCTGACTTGGTCGGATATTGAGAATAAGGCGGAGTATAGCGCGAGCAGTGTTGGCGTTAATCTCGATACTAGGAAAGGTGCGGAAGTAAAGAACGCAGGCTTAACTCCTGATATTGGTATACCCGTCTCCGGTGACGCCAGCAGCACTACGCACTCAGCTATTGCTCCCGGAACCATTGAAGTACGCTCCAATCCTGAGCAGAACTTATCAGACCTCAGTCGTAACCCGAGTGAAGCGTTGAATGCACTTGGTCAGATATTTGATAAAAAGACCGTTCAGGAAAAACAGGAACTGGCTAAGGTATTTGGCGAAGTAGCGTTTAAGGAAATTGGTGATTACGCGCTCCGAATGCAGGAGAAAGCTACAACGCCAGAAGAAAAAGCCAAATGGGCAGATGGTGGAGAATATAAGATATTCCTCCATACCGTTGCCGGCGGCCTAATGGCACAGCTTGGCGGAGGCAGCTTTACTTCCGGTGCGATGGGAGCAGCAGTAAATGAAGCAGTACAAAAAGCATTGGCAGAGAAATTTAAAGATAATCCTGCCATGCACCAATGGGCAAGTGCTGTTCTCGGAGCGGCTGCAGCGAAAGTAGTCGGAGGTAATGCACAGACAGGAGCTAGTACGGCGGCTAGTGGTACGAAGAATAACTATTTGACTCACGAACAATATGTTAAGTATCAAGCGGATTTGGAGAAACTCAAAGCAGCATTAGAAAATGGGGATATTACCCCAGAAAAATATAATGAAGCTGTAAAAGATGTAGTAAGTTATTGGGCAGATATTGATAAGAAGCAAAATAAACAGTGGCTTGCAGATAATAACATAGAAGCGATATTGATAGACTTTGGTTCTATACAAATAGCTCTAGAAAAACATCAATATCAGCAAATGCTTATCGAATTAAGCAACAGTAAAAATGATGAAGAAACTGCCGCAATAAAAGAGAAATGGGGTAAGATATCTAACGAACAAATTGATAAATGGGTTGCAATAGGAAAAGATCTTGGCTATAACTTGGATGGTAGTACAACCTCTTTGTTTCCCGAATTATCAACGGAAGTAGTAAATCTCAATAATCCATATACAGCATGGTTAGTAAAAACAGAAACTGAAAATGCATTATTTTGGGCAGAACTTTCTTTAAAATCGCAAGGAATTGCCCCTAATGATCCAAGAAATGCACAATTATTAGTAACAGAAGTAGAAAAGCAGATACAAGTGACAAAAGAAGTACAGGATAGCGTTATGGCTTCTATTGGGGGTGGTTTAAAGGTTGTTGGGGGCGTAACGAGTAATGCTCCTAAATTAGTTAGCCTATATAGAGCTGTAGGGCCTAAAGAGTTTTATCAAGTCATGAAAACTAGTGAATTTACAGTTATTCCAAGTGGATTACAAGCAAAACAATTTGGACTAAGCTTTGAAGAAACTCTTAAATTTGCGGAAAAATACTCTGATATTGGTGCTGTTATTGAGGTTAAAGTATCAGCCAATATGCTAAATAAATTAGGCGATTTTACACAGGTTGATAAATTCATATTTAAGAATGGGACAGTCACTATTCAAGCAGACAAACTAGGTGAATTTAATAAAATCATTCAAGAGATTACTCATAAATATTGAGGAGTAAAAAATGCTGATTTTAGAAGCTAGAGTAAGTTTTGATCAACAAAGCGACAGTGCAAAAAGTTTATCTTACGGCTTAAGTACTAAAAATATAATAAGACCTTCCATTAATTTTGGTAATGATTTACTTTTCTCAGGTACAATAGTCGTTGATAAAAATGTTGATGTATTAATAAGCGGTAAAACTTATAATGTAATTATTGAAATGCCCACAATAGAGCAGGAGGCATACGAAGAAATTCAATCATTATTGTGTGTTGGTAGAGAGTTCAAAATACAAAATGCATCAAAAATAATAGGAAAAGGGACAATATCGAATTTTTTATATGAATAACAACGAAAGGTCAGTGGACATAAAAATCCACTGACCTCTCTTTTCTCTCAGGTGTCGTCTGGTGAACAAACAACAACTGGATAATGTTACCTATTGAAAATCAAATCTGATGAATCAGAAAGACTTTGACTCATTATTGCCACAAAACGGACAACTTCCTCCATAACCATTACCAGAACAATTGCCACAATAAGTACCGCCACATTCTTTGCATTTTTGTAAATCTCCACCACAAGGTGCATCAGAGCGGCAATTTGTAGAAGCAAGGGGACGTCAGGTTGTGCGAAAACTCCAGGTTAGTTGGGAAAATACTGAAAAAGTGGAGAGCATTAGCGATATTCTGCTATTATTTTGTTCCTAAATTCAATGTTAGTGCCTGTTTTTAATATCTAAGTGGTGAATGGAAATTATGGGAATTTGTTTTCGCACAGTCTGACGTTCATTTTGCTTCTTAAATCAAAATGTAATAAGATAAATCTAAAACCGATAGGACTGGAGACAGAGATACTGTCTTATCGAAAAAATGATTTGAATTAAGCCAATTCCACCGTCCCTTGTCCCCTGCTGTGTTTTATGTCTTGTAACAATACACCTACTTTGAGATTTCCCCGACCGGCTCACCCTTTATTGCCGGTTTCGATATTGTTACTGGTTCCGGCTTTACCTTTACGTTGAGCAAAACAATGGCCGCCACGACGAGACACATGCCAATAAACCCCAAATCGTCGGCACTTCCTTGAACAGCAGCAATCCGAATATTGTTGCCATTACGGGTTCTGTCGCCAACATGACGGCTGCCTTGCCTGTCTCCACGTACTTCAACCCCTCAAGATACGACAAGTTCGGGATCAAGGTCGTAACCACGGCAAGGGACATCATCAGCAGAACGGCCATAGCCCCGCCTGTCTTCACCGCACCGGCAATCTGACCGAAATCAGCTAAAAGTACACAGGGAACTCATTGAAGAAGCGGACAAAAATCCCCTGAGCCCCCCAACACGAGCCCGCAAGAATGATGAAAAGCGGTGCAAACCGGTGCTGCAATCAGTCGCCCACCTTTGCAACAATCCATTCTTTTTTGACCTGCCACAGACCTGCCTGCATATCCGGGTACAGGCAGGATCCGGTCGCCTTTACCTTTTGGTCATAGCGAAACAGATTTTGCCAGCTGTCCCGGCACTCTTTTTTGAGGTGGGGGTAAAAGGGGGTTGTGTGTATATCCCCTGCGTAACGAATGCCATAGCGAGCTAGCTTTTCAGCAAATAGAGCTTCCTCTGCTGCTGATTTGCCAATATAGTTAAGGTTCAGTATCTTGTTCCAGTCGCTCATCCGGAAAAATACCGCGCTCGCAAGGGGAACGCTGAGCTTCAGTATTTGGTGGCCGGGATGACGTTCCAGGTATCTTACCTCACAAAAAGACCAGACAGCCGACTCGGCTTGCTGCGGTTTGGGAACAATACGCTGCGCATGTTCAGTATACCAGGCATATGCCTGGAGAAATACAGCAGATACTTCGGCATATTTCCGGGAAATGTACTCTAGTTTGACATAATGATGCCCATGCGCCAAGAGGTTAGCGACTACTTCATCAGTCTGGGCTGTGTACAGTGTTATCTGGTTATGCTGACAATCCATTCCTTCTTCAACTCCCATATAGTTCCCACCCTGGCTTCAGTCAAAACGATACTCTCGTCAAATAGTCGATCCCAGCTTTTAATGATCTTTTGTCTGATATTGGGGTAGAAAGGTTTCATATAAGCAGTACAATCGTCAACTCCATAACGACGCAGGAGTGCCGCATGTTCTTGTTCATCCTGTGCATCAGCAGGGATATACATATAGTTGACGATCCGGCCCCATTTATCAAAATCCATGGTAATAAGCTGATCTTCGTCTACCAGGATTTCTATCTGCACATTGCCAGGACTGTTCGCTATTTTTTCTTCCTCTGCTAAAGACACCCAGATAGGGTATTGAACATCTTGAGGAGGCATAACCAACTTGCTTGCTGCTGAATAATACCAATTGTATACATCCAGGTACAGCGAGGCGTGTTCCTCCATTTTACCCACTATGTATTCTTTTTTTACGATATACCGGTCATTGGCTTCTAAATCTTTGAGGATGTTTTCATGTTGCTTTGTCCAAATTCTTATCTTGTTCTTCATTTTGCTCTCCACCTAATTTCCTTAGTAGCCCACCCAGCCTAAATCTATAGTGTTCTTGTCGCGATATTTTCCGCCCAGCTTCGTTGTCGTCGCCTTACATATGTCCGATATGCGCGGCTCCTCCGCCTTGCTGGACGAAAAATCTCGCACAATTCATCCTATATCTTAGGCTTGGCGGACTACTAGTTGAATTTATATGTATTTTAGCACTTGTTTTTTAAACTAATCAACAAAACTAAAGCCTAAAAAATCTCTGTATTTTTGTGCTGTACAACCAACTTGTACTATTTTATACTATCTATAAAAATATAGTGAGAGACGAGGTAGCTCATTGACACTGAAACAATTTTATGAGAAGTTCAAAGAAAAACATCAGCTGACATTAATAGCTGGCGAAAAGGGTATTCATGCTTCTATTGAAGGCATCTATCTGTTAGAGGACTTGAATAATATTAAATTTCTGCGCGACAGAGGCTTGATTATTACAACCGGACTTGCCAACCATTATGACGACTACTGGCTTGAAGAACTCCTTTGTGCAGCGAGACGAAAAAGCGCAAGCGGTGTTATCCTATGTATGGGGGCTTATATTACCGAGATACCGCTTCCTCTTGTTGAATACTGCAACTATAACAATTTGCCGCTGCTTGTCATACCTTGGGACATATATATTGTTGATATTATGCAAGAATATTATGATGATTTTTTTAAAGAGAAACAACAAGGAGAATATTTTGGTAAAATATTCTCCAATGCGATGTTTAACAATACTATTGACAATGAATTTATTGCAGACCACGAGGATATGAAACCGTATTCTTATTCTACCTATGGGATTGTTGCTTTTAAAAATGTTGCTAAGGACACATTAACTGCCGTCCTGAATCAAACTGAGGAAAAATACCTGATTCTGACGAAAAAAACTACACTGTATGCCATTTTATATAACATAACTGAAAGCAATTTTTCGGCAGCAGCAGCTTTGCTGCATATGTCTCTAAGTACCGAGCCTGTTCATTATGGGATTGCCACTCTGGGACAGGGTATACACTCGCTATTTAACAAACGAATAGAAGCAGATAAAGCGTTGCAAGTAGCAATGGCTACCCACAAGACTTACTGCTGCTATAATGAGTTAGGCCTTTATCGAATTATATTAGGTATTGCCGATGAGGCGATATTGGACGATTTATATACACAGTCGCTGAAGGCTGTTGTCGACTACGACAATGAGCATAACTCCAATTACCTAGAAATACTGCGCTATTATATCGAATTTAATTCCAGTGTCCAACGGGTTGCTGAACACACTTTTACACATCGAAATACTATCAATTACAGTATTGGAAAAATCAAAAAAATACTCCAGAGCGATTTATCTTCCATGGAAGAGCGCTGCCGGATTCAATTGGCTTTTTGTCTTTATGACTTACAGCAGTGAAGCAGAGAGACGGTTATATTAGAAACGGCAAAGGTCAACGGACGCAAAAAATCCGCTGACCTCTGTCTCGCAGGTTCGTTTGATGATCAGAACAGGTAACTTATATGTTCGAGAAAACAAGATACTATTCCAAAGCAAAGTGAATGTTCCCCTGCTTCGCGTTCCCCTGTTTCTTGCTCTTTTGCTGACTGCTTATATCGGGAATTTTGTCGAATACGGATATGTTTTTTACAAGCTGTATGAGGATTGGACACTTGTGATATTCCTCTACATAATTTTTTATTACATCTTTCAGTGGTTTTTCAGCATCCATAAATAATTTCCTCCCGTTGGTGTATTTTTGAATTTGTATGTATTTTAGCACTTGTTTTTTCGGCGTTCAATGAGATTGGAGCCTAAAAAAAACTCTGCTTTTTCGTGCTGCACAACCAACTGCTATTGATTTATACTATTTATAGTTTCAGTAAATGAAATGAGGGGTATATCATTGACGCTAAAACAATTTTATGAAAAGTTTCAAAAAAAGCACCAGCTAACACTACTAGCTGGTGAAAAGGGTATCTATGAGCCTGTCGAATGGGTTTATCTGCTAGAGGACTTGAATAATGTTAAATACCTGCGCGGCAGAGAGTTAATAATTACGACCGGGCTTGCCAACAATTATGACCGCTGGCTTGAAGAGTTCATTTATTCAGTACATAAAAAAGGGGTAAGCGGTATTATCTTATGTATTGGAACTTATATTAAAGATGTGCCGGATTCTCTTATTGAATACTGCAATGCCAATGGCTTGCCGCTGCTTATCATACCATGGGAAATACGCATGGTTGATATTATGCAGGATTACTATGATGATACTATTAAAGAGAAACAAGAAGCACAATATTTTAGCAAAATATTCTCCAGTGCCATGTTTGATAATCGGATTGATAATGCACTTATTGCTGAACATGAAGATATGGAGCAGTATGTCTATTCCACCTATGGAATTATCGCTTTTAAAAACATTGCTGCCGATAAATTAACTGCGGTGTTAAATCAAGTGGAACAAAAATATTTGATTTTGACGAAAAAAACGATACAGTATGCCATCCTGTATAACATAACCGAAAGCAATTTTTCGGCTGTAATAGCTTTCCTGCATAAGTCCTTAAGCACCGGGTCTATTCATTATGGCATTGCCGCTTTGGGGCAGGGCATACACTCGCTATTTGATAAACGAATAGAAGCAGATAAAGCCCTGCAAGTAGCAATGGCAACCCGCAAAACTTACTGCTTCTATGATGACTTAGGTTTGTATCAAATTATATTAGGTATTTCCAATGAGGCGATATTAGACAATTTATATGCACAAACGCTGAAGCCTATTGTAGAGTACGACCAACAACACAAATCCAATTATTTAGAAACGCTGCGCTATTATATTGAATTTAACTCCAGTGTACAACTCATTGCCGAACACACCTTTACCCATCGAAATACCATCAACTACCGTATTGCCAAAATCAAAAGTTTACTCCAGAGCGACTTGTCTTCCGCCCAAGAGCGTTGCCGCATTCAACTGGCTTTTTGCCTTTATGATTTACGACAAGGATAATGTACTTCCTCACAGATATTATTGTTCATTATTGCCGGTGAAACCATCACCATTACAAGCCTTACACCTGCTGTTAAATAAAACAAAGACTTGGCATAAGCCAAGTCTTTGTTTTATTTGCTATATTTGCTCGAACTGATCTTTGCCTACGCCGCAGACCGGGCATTGCCAATCTTCCGATACATCGGCAAACGCTGTTCCCGGCTGAACTCCATGGTCCAGGTCGCCCTGATCCGGATCATACTCATAACCGCATACCATACATCTATACTTTTCCATTACTATCCACTCCTTATTAATAATAAACTACTTGTCTAATATTTTACTATTTTTACAAGAAGATTGCAAACAAAAGCTGCCAATAAGTACCTGTACTTATTCATACACTTTCTTGCGAAAGAAATTGTACACCGCTTCAGCCGCCGGCAGCGTCATGCCGTTAACTTTCGTTAGTTCCGCTACCTCGGCGGCTTTAATTTTGGCCAGGCTGCCGAAATGATCCCACAGCGCTTTCCGGCGTTTGGCGCCAATGCCGGGGATATGGTCAAGCACTGACACCAGATTACGTTTGGACCGCAGTTTACGGTGGTAGGTAATGGCAAAACGGTGGGCTTCGTCACGGATGCGCTGCACCAAATACAGCGACTGGGAATGCCGTGGCAGAATGAGCGGTTCGCTGATTCCTTCACGGAAGATATGTTCAAATTCCTTAGCAAGCCCCACTACCGTCACTTCTGTAAGCCCGGCAGCGCGAATAATGGGCAGGGCCGAGCTAAGCTGGCCTTTGCCGCCGTCGATAATAATCAAATCCGGCACAGGTCCTTTTTCGATTGCCTCGCGATAACGCCGCCCCACTACCTCCTGCATGGACTTAAAGTCATCCGGCTTGCCTTCAACGGTTTTTAACTTATAGCGGCGGTATTCATTCTTATTGGGCTGCCCGCCCTCAAACACCACCATCGACGCCACCGTTTCCGAACCTTGGATATGGGAAATATCAAAACACTCAATCCGTTCAGGCGCACCCGGCAAGCCCAGGTACTGTCCAAGCTCGGCTGCGGCGCCGGCCGTCTTGCCGGCATCGGCTTCCAGCCGCACCGCCTGTTCTTCCAGTACGGTAGCCGCGTTGCCTGCCGCCATATTGACCAAATCTTTCTTCGTGCCTCGTTTTGGAGTTTCTACCTGTACCCGCCCGCCTTTGACACCGCTCAGCCACTCGGCTAAAAGATGCTGCTCCGCCAGCGCCAGCGGCAGCAGGATTTCCCGGGGAATAAAGGCGGCCTGACTGTAGTACTGTTTAACAAAGGCTTCCAGGATAGTCTGATCGGTTTCATCCTCGCCGCCTGTCAGCATGAAGTGATCCCGTCCCACCATTTTGCCGCTGCGAATAAAGAATACCTGAGCACAAATCCCGGCAGCCGACCTGGCCAAGCCAATGGCATCCTGATCGCCGCTGCCTGTTACCATGTTTTGTTTTTCAATAATTTTCTCGACAGCCGCAAGCTGGTCGCGCAGCCTGGCAGCCTGTTCAAACTCCAGGTCTTCCGCCGCTTGTCCCATGGCCTGCTTAAGCTGCTTGACAACCGCGTCACTGCGGCCTTCCAGAAACAGACCCACGGCTTTAATCATCCCGCCGTAGGTTTCATGATCTACTTTCCCGGCACAGGGAGCCAGGCAGCGTTTAATATGGTGTTCCAGGCAAGGACGCTTGGCGTCAAGCTGGCGGCAGGAACGCAGCGGGAACAGGTTTTTTAAGAGCTTAAGCGTTTCGTGCACCGCGCCGGCACTGGTGTACGGCCCGAAATACCTGGCGCCGTCTTTTACCACCTTGCGGGTGGCATATACCCGGGGATAGTCTTCTTTCGTCACCTTAATATAGGGGTAGCTTTTGTCGTCCCGTAAGCTGATATTGTACTTGGGACGATGTTTTTTTATCAGATTGCACTCCAGTATCAGGGCTTCAATCTCAGAAGCAGTAATGATATACTCCAGGTCGGCAATCCTCGCCACCAAAGCAATTACTTTGGGCGAATGATTACGGCTTGACTGAAAATAGGAGCGCACCCGGTTTTTCAAATTAATGGCTTTGCCGACATAGATAATCCGGTTTTTCCCGTCTTTCAT
>POVV01001189.1_pt1 | contig 10336 bp, 4 predicted proteins | sample 1560271 | NCBI WGS metagenome assembly POVV01 (sample SAMN08337232, study PRJNA429181) | Bioreactor metagenome, whole genome shotgun sequencing project. | biome: cows' rumen and soil; feature: anaerobic; isolation source: anaerobic chemostat enrichment culture, galacturonate as sole carbon source...... | reverse complement strand
TGAATATAGATTTCCCGCCACCATCTAATGGGATTTACAACAATGCAGGCAGTAGCCGAAAGTTATGCAATTATTGCGAGCATCAAGATATGGAACGTATGGAGCAAGGAATCTATACCGAAGGATTTTTCAACCTTACGGATGATAATGTCTATAAATCCCAAGTGATTAAAGACATTGACGGGAATATCGGGCAACTATTAAAGACCGATGCCAAGTTTTACGCTATCCACGTCAGCCCGTCGGAAAAGGAACTGCTAGCAATGGGAAGCACGGAACAAGAACAAGCCGAAACCATGAAACGCTATATCCGCGAAGTGTTCATTCCCGAATATGCCAAGAACTTCAACAAAGGACTATCGGCAAAGAATATAAAATTTTACGGCAAAATCCATTTCAACCGCGACCGCTCCGACAATCGCCTGAACATCCACTGCCATTTGATTGTAAGCCGTAAAGACCAATCAAACAAAGTCAAGATAAGCCCGCTAACCAATCACCGCAACACCAAGAAAGGCGTTATTACAGGCGGTTTTGACCGCACAGCATTATTTAAGAATGTAGAAAAGGGCTTTGACAAGCTATTCGGCTACCATCGGCAATTATCCGAAACATTCGAGTATTGCAACACCATGAAAAACGGGACTGTTACGGATAAACTACAGATGCAGGAGCGGGAATTGTCAACCCCGAAAGATGATTTTGCTGGTGAAAAGAAAAAGATTGTTGATATACAAACAGATGAAAATATAAAAACACAAACAAATAAAAATGTAAAAACGTCTTCAAATACTTCAATACAACAGCAAATCAGTACGTCAGTAAACCAATCAACCAATAATTCAGTAAGTAAATCAAGTAATGGAGATGCTTTGTCTTCTTTGTTTTCGATACTTCCATCGGCTACAGATGTCAATCTGATGGATGAACAACAACCGCTGAAACCGAAGAAAAAGAAGAAAAGGAGGCCAAGATTAGGTTGATAAAATTTATATTTATATTGTGCCCAAAGTCATCTCCCGTCCAACTTCGGTGATTTCCCGCTCATGACTTCCTTGCCCGTTTTGAAGTGCTGAAGCCCTGCGAGAATAATCGATAGTCCGAGAATAACTTTTGGCAATTTAACGATGGGTAAAAGTCGTACATGGTATTGTTCCAAGAACTTATCTTTAACATTTACAAGTGATCTTTCCTGCTATTTCAGAATTAATTAGTATCTTTGGAAACATATAAAAGAAACGAATATGGATGCTATTGATTTCGAAAATCACGATGAGGTTATGAAGCTGATTGTGAAAAATGGAGAACTTCCCCAATATCTATACAAATATATGTCAATGGATATTGCGAAGTTGATTTTGCAAACAGGGAATGTGAAATTTTCCAATCCAGCCGATTTTAACGACCCTTTTGATTGTAATATAACTATAGATACAAACAATTCAGAGGAAGAAGTTGCAAAATATATCGATGATGTGACAAAAGATAAATCTTTTACAGATGAACAGCTAAAACAAATACGAGAAAATCTAACGGATAGTAATAAGAGATTCATTATAACAAAGAATAGCATTCGTGAAGCTAAAAAAGAACTTGGGGTTACTTGCTTTTCTAAAAAACATGACAATCTGTTAATGTGGGCGCATTATGCTAATAAACACAGAGGGGTTGTCTTCAAATTTGACGTGTTGCAAGATGCTGATTTTTTTATGACACCATTTCACGTTGATTATTCTGCAAAATATCCAGTTTATAATTATATTAGAGATAGAGAGAGGATTGCAAAATTATTACTGGAAACAAAATCATTCGTTTGGCAATATGAAGATGAAGTACGGGTTATGAAACGAGGTGCGGGTCTATATCCTATTCGAAAAACAGCGTTAGTTGGTATTATTTTTGGTTGTCAAGTTTCAGAAGAAGAAAAAACTGAGATTTCAAAAATTGCTAATGAGGATGATTGGAAAGGCATAGAATACCTATCGTCTAAAATAAAACAATGGGAATTTGGATTGAACTTTGATAAATATATCCATCAATAGAAATTAATAATATCAATTCAATTATGAATATAAACATTTTTTACTCCTGGCAATTGACGACAGATCCTAAATACAATAAATATTTCATATATGACTGTATTGAGAAGGCGATTGACACACTTAAAAAAATGCCTGAATTTGTTGGCGTGGAATTCAAACTAACAGAAGCAGTTAGAGATAAATCAGGTTCAGTTCCTATTGCAGATACCATAGTTGAGGATATTATTCCTAATTGTGATATATTCATTGCAGATTTATCTGTTATAAGCCGTATATCTAAAGAGATTCCACCAGAGTTTCTAATGAAAATTCCACCGAATTTGAATCCCAATGTCCTTTATGAATCAGGGGTTGCAAGGAATTCTCTTGGATATGAAAAAATGATAAGTGTTTCAAACTCTGTATATGGCTCACCTAAGGAAGACAATAAGTTATTGCCTTTTGATATAAGGCATTTAAGATTTCCGATAGAATACACATACTCTAGTGCCAATCAAGGAGAAAAGCCTAGTATCCAAAGAGTATTAATATCCTCTCTCTTAAATCCGTTAAAAACAACAGCTCTTTTTGCCATAGAAAACTTTAAAAATAAATATCGTCCATTCCTTACATGGAAAGATTGGGAAGCTCAAACTCCAACTAATCAAACTTTCTTGGAAAATGAAAGAATCATCGCAATCTATAATGATATATATGAACAATTAAATAAACCAAATCCTATTATCCGTTTTGTTGGACTTTCAGGATTAGGCAAAACTAGAATTTTATTAGAAGCATTTCGCAATAAGGGAGATAATGAATCTAGAATCTTATCCAGTCGCATCTTGTATTATGATTATAATTGTCATCCAGATTTAAATTTACATCAACTGGTGTCGCTCATTATGGCTAATGAAAATGATAAGATTATAATTATTGATAATTGTCCTATAGAAAAACACAAATTACTATCCCGCCTAGTTTCAAGTAAAGGGAGTAGTCTTTCTTTAATAACTATAGACTCAAATCCTGAAGAATATATTTCGGGTGGGAATTTTATAATCCTAAAGAAAGAAGAATTGACAGGAGTTGTCGAAAACATAATCGAAAGTTATAGTGATATCTTGTCAGATGAGGCAAAAAGAAAAATTATAGAGTTTTCACAAGGTATTCCGTTGATGGCAGTATTGTTAGCCGAGAGTATTAGAAATGGTGAAAAGTATATTGGACGATTGGAGGATAAAGATTTACTTGACAAATTGTTGGGAATAAAAGGGCAACAAGAAAATAATAGAACAATATTGAAAACCTGTTCATTATTTAGATTCATAGGTTATGAAGAGGAAATGGAAAGGCAACTTGCATTTGTGGCTGCGAATAAAAAAATAACAAGCATAAATGGTGAAGAACAAGTCATAACACAAGAATTTCGTAAAATTTGTCACCACTACCTTAGACGAGAAATTTTTGAACGAAAGGGAAGATATATCGGAATGCGTCCATTCCCATTAGCAATTTCTTTAGCCCAAGAATGGCTTGAAACATGTACATCTCAAAGATTGCTCGATATAATTTTAGATATAGCAAAACTGGAAGAGCCCCACAGAACTCAGTTGGCTCAAGCACTTTGTGAGCAAATGAAATATCTTAATTATAGTGATAAAGCACAAGAAATAATTGAAAACATTGTAGGAGAAGGAAGCCCTTTCGATAGCGCGGAAGTATTAAATACAGAATTGGGTTCACGCCTCTTCCGCTCATTCTCTGAAGTGAACCCAATCGCCATTTCTCAAAATTTTAATAGAATTTTTTCGACAAAAACAACGGAGGAACTTCGTTTGATTCGTGAAGGTCGCAGAAATATCGTTTGGACATTGGAAAAGTTATGTTTTGATAAAAATACATTTATTCAAAGTGCTAAAATCATGTATAGATTTGCTGTTGCAGAAAATGAAGATACTATATCTAACAATGCAACGGGACAGTTTCTTCATCTTTTCAATGTTATGCTAGCTGGTACCGAAGCTAATTTAGGAGAACGGTTAGCAATTATAGACTGGGGACTTAACAAAGATACTTCTGAGTACAAGAATCTTGCGTTAAAAGCAATGAAAGCAGGTTTAGCTTGGGGGCACTTTGTTCGCTTTAACGGTGCTGAGAAACAAGGAGGGAAAGTTTTAGAAGATTATCGACCTAGTGGAAAAGAAATTGCAGAATATTGGGAAACGATACTTTCTAAATTAGTAGGTATCATTAAATCCAATGATGAATTTTCTGGAATAGCTTCTGAAATTATTTCAGGTAGCATTTTTAGTGTATGCAAAGCCGGATATGCAAGTATTATCATGCCTTTCATTCAGGAAATCACAGAGTATAAAAATTATGACTGGGATGAGGCGCTTCAATCATTAAAACGAATTAGAAAAAATGATAAATATAGTATTCAACATCATCAAAAAACTGTAGATGAACTGATTGAAAAATTGACAAAAACAGATTTTGCTACGCGATATACATCATCTGCCAATTCTTATTATTTTGAAGAGGGGGAAAATTATTCCCATGAAAAACTAATTGTAGTAATAGAAAAACTTGCAGATGAATTTATTGACACAAAGTTAAGTTGGGAAGAGTATTTTCCATTATTTTATAGTAACACACAAGGTTATACCTACTATTTTGGGAAACGTATTTATGATAGAATAAAAAGTAACAAAGATATCGTTAATCAATTTATTGATAAATCATTGAATGCAGTAAGGGGAACTAAAAGGGAACAAATAAATATCTCAGTTCTAAGCGGCTTTATTCATGATATGGATGATGAGTTAAAAAATGAAATATATGATAAGATAGAAAGAGATGAAGACCTATGTTTTCTTTTGTTCAATCTGATTTCGCAGCATAGTCCGAATTTGAATCAATTTGATAGGCTTTTTCAGCTCGTTGATGATGGTAAATGCAATTTATCCAATTTCGAGCAACTTAGATTCGGCTCACTAAATGGTCTTAATAAGGAGGACTTTGTTGTTTTATCAAACAAGTTCTTTAAATATGGAAACTCGGGGTACCATATAGCTTTTGATGTATTATTTACCGCATCAGGAAACAATCATGAGTTGAAAAAAGAATTGGCTCCAATCTTAAAAGAATGTATTTATACGATTGGCTTTGGGAAAAAATTTCGTCATCAGTTAGATGATTTCAAGTGGTACAAAACCATTTCTGATATTCTTCAAGACGAATCAGAGGGGGATTTTGCGAGATTTATTAATACATCTATAATTAATTCAATATCGATAGACAATTTGTACTATCTTGACCATGATGCACAGCGTATATATGAGGTTCTTATGGCCAAACATTTTAATGCTGTATGGAAAGATCTTTCAGAAGCATTGTTAGGTACAGAAGAAAAGTATTTGACATTTTATGGATTAAAGCACATATTAGGCTCTCAAATTGGAGGAATAGATCGGAGTATTGGTGTTTTATTTAATGGAGACATTGATATGATATTTGACTGGTGCGAAAATAATAAACCCTTGGCTCCTGCAAGATTAGCAGAGCTGGTTCCAATTTTCGAAGAAAATGGTACTTGGCATCCGATTGCATTCAGGCTCATTAATGAATTTGGGGATATTCAATACGTTTTAAATAACCTCGATGCTAATATGGGAACTTTTTCTTGGGTAGGTTCTATAGTGCCTTTATTAGAATCTCAGAAAGAAATATTCGTCCAAATCCAGAGTCATCCAATTGAAAATGTTTCACAGTGGGCGAATCTTCATTTGGAATATATTAACAAGCGTATTAAAGATGAAAAGAACAGAGATGAAGAAATGTTTCTGTAATAAATACTTAAGTTGAAATATAATCGAATAATGTAATGAGTCTTGATTTCAATGAATTATTTTCTGACTATGACTTCCTTATTCCTAATAGGATTGAGGGATATATTATCATTCGGTTGTGGCAGAAAATTAAATCCTGTGAAATTCAAGAAGAATTCTCTTATAACGACATGAAAAATATAGTCAATGAAGTAACTGCATTGACAAATGGAACTACACCTCAAATAGAGAAAATATTAAAGGATTTACTTCATTACTTTATTAAGAAACCTCCTGAAACTGTTTCAAAATACTATCTTTCTGATTATGCTGAAAGGTTTATTCAACTTTTAGAAACTAAAATAGATAGTCCTTACAGAAATTTTCCTTTAAAAAAGAATTTTGAAAAATATTTTGCTATCGAATTTGAGGAAATTGAAGATTTTGAAGAATTAAACCGTTGGTTTAAACAAGGTTTTCACGATACTTCGAAGAGAGTTATTCTTGACCATATCGAAAGTTTGCAAGATGAAGTTGAAAGCTCTATCAAGAAGCTGAATGAGATTCTATACTCTGATGAATTGCAGGCTATTGAAATGGTGCGGTTGTTCGTGAATGAGTTTAAAAATTTCGGACTTAAAGCAGAGCAAATAAGGGAAGCCCTTTTTCTCAAAGATGAAACTCTGAAAAACCTGAAAAAAGCTGCCGATTATTTTTATCTAAAAATTGAGGAGACAAAGCATTATCAGACCATAGAAGAAGAAAAAAGCTATCAAGAATTAGAGCATAAATGGAAAACAGCTAATCAGATAAAAGGTGAAGTTGCTGTTTTCTTCGATAATATTGATAAAAAGCTATCAAGAATCAACGATCAGATAGTTTTTGCCAGTTCAAAGCTAAAAGAATTGGAGGAAAATTTTCAATATCAATCGCTTTTCAAAATCAATCTGAAAAAGTTACTTCAGATTGTGCTTCAAACTAGTAGTTATGACAGGAAGGACGGTATTGTGTTACACCAAAGATTTCCGATCAAGAGCCTCCCATTCCAGAAAATGCAATTCTTTTTCATGCCCAGATATGAATTCAATGTAGAATCGGAATGCATAGGTATTGTTCCCGAAAGTAACACGGATTATGAACAGACAGAAAGAGCTAAGATTGAGAAAGAGTTGCAAATACAAGAGAAAATCGCTTTATGGATAGACACCTGTAATTCTAGGATTGAAAAAGAAAAGCAGCTAGACTATTCATCTGTATTTTATGAAATTCTGGATAATGAGCAAAACATTGAAATTCCACTTCAAGTTGGCTTCTCGCTTTTTCAGCAATATGCCAATAATAAAGATTTTGATGTGACTATTGATAAAATAATAGCAAACCCCAATAGAAATGATATTCTGACATGGAACATGAAAATACGATGCAAAAAAGTCCATACGCATTCTTAAATAATCCTTCTGTTCAAAGGTATTTTGCAGACCTGAATTTAGATTTACTTCAGGGCAAGCATATCACGGCTGATGACTATTATAGTTACCAACTGCTAAGAGAGTATTACGAACCTGAATTGAAACAATATTACAAAGAATTGTACGAACTCATTTTAGAAAAAGCTACGTTTGACAACAGTACCTATTTTTACCTTGATTTCCCAGTAGACAGTAAAGGGAGGTTGACCAATAGATATCGAGAACTTAGCGAACAGCAGGTAATTATAGGAATTATTTTGCTTAAGATGTATTACGATATGTATTTTAAATATCCCAAAGAATTGTTCTGGGAGGATATTAAAGAAGAAATAGAACAAAGCGAACTTAAGGACTTATATAAAAAGTTATTTTTCGAAGAGGTAAGAGATTTCTATACAGATAAAGAATGGGAAAAGGTACAGGAATTATTCCGTAAAACGATAAATAGTTTTACCCAATTAGGATGGATTAAAAAACTTTCAAAAGGTAAAGAAGATATACATTTTCAATTGAAAGAAAGTATCCACCGCTTTGCTGAATTATACAAGTATGAGATTGAAGAGTTCCCTCAGTTTGTCTCAAAAATTAAACTCTTTTGAAAATCATGAACGAACCAAAAATATATTCAATATCTACAGTCGGTGTTTTGAAGCACTTCAACCAAGACTATCTTCTTCATCCTTTACGGACTGATTTTACAGGAGGAAATGGTGTTGGGAAATCAATCATTGCAGATTTAATCCAGATAATATTTATCTGTTACGAAAAACATATCAAATTTGGCACAGATGGTTTCACGAAAGAAAAGAGGGAAATCCGGAAACTTCCATATAAAAACAACGAAGGCTATGCATTTCTGAATATCAAAATAAAGGAAGAGCAGTTTATCACATTAGGAGTAAATATACAATCACGGTCAGGCAAGAGAATTCGTCCTTTTTTGATTCTTTCAAAACCTGATATGAACTTACCACTTACAGACCTTGTATATGGAAGTTGTAAAATCCTCACATATAGAGATTTTTTGAATGAACAACATAAAATCCTGCCATTAGACGAATTGTCAAAGCGTTTAAAAGAGAAGCATCAGTTATTTCTGACCTACTTTCCCTTCAATGAAGATATTGAGAGATACCACTCTTTTCTGTTTGAAAAAGAAATCTTACCTATAAATCTTACCATTCCAGAGCAACTAAAAGCATTTGCCAAAGTAATACAATCTTTTTCCAGAGTGAGAGATTTAGGGCTTGATAAGGCGAACAGTCTGAAAGAGTTCCTGTTTGAAGATGATGATAAAGAGTATTTAGAAGAATATCTAAAGCACAAACAACAACTGGATAAACTACTGACTGACTTTAAAGATCTAAATTCCCAGATAGATGATATTGAGCATAAACAAAAAGTGCTTGAACAACTTAATGGATTTGAAAAACAGATGAACGAGTCCAAGTTTAATTTCGACTTGAAAGAAATTGTGGAACTAGATAAGCAATATTCAGAGAGCCAAAACCAAGAACAAGAACTAAGTAAAAATTTAAGTTGCAAAGTAGATAGAAGAAAGTATTTAGAAGATAGAGAAAAGAAATTTAAACGGCTAACTCCTGCTGTCGAAAGTTATTATGAGGAAATTGAGTCCAATTATACTTTTTTGCTGCAATACGAGTCAAAGTATAATAGTTGGAAGCGTTTTGATAGTGAAATCACCCAACTAAGAGGGATTCACTACAGTAATTTTTCAGAAGAAACAGTAAATAACTCTTCTCCCATAGACTTTAAACTAAAAACGACAAAAGAAATAATAGAGAAGGTCAACGCTGCTATTCCCTTGTTTGTACAATATGGACAGTTAAGTGATATTATCAGGAAACACCATGCGCAGGAAGAGAAACTCTCATCCTTAGCTCTCGAAACAGAAAATAAACTAAAACAATTAGATCGGATAATCAACCTGCTCGTTGATAGAGGTATCAATAGCTTGTTCGGTCAGGTCATCCGTGAGAAGAAGATTCTTTCCTTGCAGCAGGAATCAGTACTACTATCTCTTATTGATATATCCCTCGAAAAACCTGAAAAAGCCAGTAAGGGTTTAAGATATGCTCTTTCAACAAATATTCTTAATGAAAATAATTTTGAATTCGATAAACAAAATAAGGGGATTTGGCTAAAATTAGGCGAATTAAGGGAATTTATTGAGTTGTCAAAAGACGAACGAATTTTTGAATCTGGCTCAGATTTTGAAAACATACTATCAAATAAAATAGATGAGTTGAATATTCAGGTTACAAAACTAAAACAGGAGAAAGAAGAATTAAACAAAATAAAAAAATTACAACCGTATGATAAGAGAATCATTAAAGATTATGATTTCGACATACGGCTGATAGAATATTCAGGGATAGAGAATCTTAAGCAGGTTGTCTGGATGATATGCAATAAGGAAGTAAAAATATCTCATTTGTTATCTGAAAGTGCTCAGTTAAAATCAGACATAGACACAATCTTATCCCAAATTACAATTCCGGTAAACACACAAAATTTATCCGGATTGGTAAAACAGTATGAAGCAAAAAAGAAATTAGTCTCTATACGTAAAAATCGGTTACAAGATAAAAAAAACAAGGAATCAAATGAATTATCTCATTTAAATGGTGAACTCCCGCATCTTCAAAAAGAACTAAAAGAAAAACAAGAAGAAATAGCAAAACTTCTTAATTCATACAATTTTAAAAAAGGACAATTTCTCCAACAACATCCGGATGAAGACTTTGGTGCTCCAAATGATATTATTGAGACCAAAAGCCTTGATGAATTGGAAACAGAATTCAATATAGCACAGGAAAATTATATAACCGAATACAAATCCATAGTAGGCCTTTTTAGAGAAACGCGAGAAGGAAAAAATCCACAAATCAATATTCAGGTAAATAATACACTCTATCAATTTAGAATACTCGAAGAGGTTTTACTGGGAGGAAAATTAAGATATTTGGATAATGTCAGTGATTATTTAAGT
>POVV01001188.1_pt1 | contig 10351 bp, 6 predicted proteins | sample 1560271 | NCBI WGS metagenome assembly POVV01 (sample SAMN08337232, study PRJNA429181) | Bioreactor metagenome, whole genome shotgun sequencing project. | biome: cows' rumen and soil; feature: anaerobic; isolation source: anaerobic chemostat enrichment culture, galacturonate as sole carbon source...... | reverse complement strand
CCTCCCCGGCACCGCCGGCAGTCCTGCCGGATACGGCTGTTGACCGGCAGGCTGCAGTAAGCATTGGCGGTTTGCCGGAAAATGAATCCGGAACAACCCCCGGAACTACCGGCCAGGCAGGGCATGTCACCGCCTCCGGCCTGGAACCGGGCGCTGAGCCGGAGCCCGGACTGCAACTGCAGCCTGCGCCCGAACCTGAACCTGATCTTCAGGGACCGCTGGTGGTACAGCTCAACTATCTAAAGGTCGATCAGGCCAGACCGCTGCTGAGTGCCCTGGTCCCGGAAGAACAGATTAAAACCGATCCGCTGCGCAATACCCTGGTGATTATGAGCACTCCCGATATATACAGACAGGTGGAACAACTGCTGGCAAAAATTGATACACCGCCGCCGCAGGTTATGTTTGAAGTGCAGGTACTGGAGATTAACCGCGATGATTCATCCAACCTCGGCGTTGACTGGGGAGCTAAGACCCTGCTGCCTTCCGAAAAGCTCTACGACCATTCAAATTTCTGGATTACTACCGGCAGGTACGGCGTCAATCTTCAGGGAATTATCAACCATTTAATCGAAAAGAAAAAAGGCCGGCTGCTGGCAAGCCCGCGTATCGCCACCCTGGACGGGGTAAAGGCGCAAATCCTTATCGGGGACAAGCTGGCTGTCGAAAGCTCGCAGCCTACTACCGGCAGCATGCCCATTATCTCCGTCATCTATGTTGAGGTGGGGATTAAATTAGGAGTGACCCCAACTGTGAACAAAGATGGTTTCATTACTACCCATATTCAGCCGGAAGTCAGCAACAAGACCGATACCACCAAAAACGGCAATCCCAATATCCGCACCCGCCAGGCAGATGCCACCCTCAGGGTTAAAAGCGGGGCAACCATTGTACTGGGCGGCTTAATTCAGCGCCAGGAAACCAATACTACCTTCAAGGTTCCGGTGCTGGGGCAGCTGCCGCTGGTGGGAAAGCTTTTCCATTCAACCGATAAGCAAGTTACTGAGACCGAACTGGTGATTATGCTGACCCCTAAAATCATCGGTGACGACTTCTTAGCCGCCAACGTTCAGGAATATGATTCAGGTGTGCATTAGGTTTATGTGTTTCTCACAGACGATCATAGCCTGAATATTTTTGGGAGTGATACCTGTCATGAATATAGTATTAAAGGCGATTAGCCTGGGCCTGTTAATTCTGTTTTTGAACCTGCCGTTAACCCAGACTCACTCTGCCGCCACGGTGAATCAGCCTGTTTCCGGCGTTGCCTTGATGCCGCCAATGGTTCAGTTATCCGGTCATGTCACACTCATAAATTGTTATGCGCCCTCCAATAGCTGTTATGCGGTTATTGAACTTCGCGAGCCGCCCGGAAAAGCCATTGTGGTCAGAACGTCCGAGCAAAAGCTGCAAAGCCTGCTGGAAACCGCTCTGGCGACAGGCAAGCTGATCTCCTTTGTCGGGCAAAACGTTCTTATTGCGTCACCTCCCAGAGGCGGTACCTGGAATATGGAGGTATACGCCATTGACGAAATCACATTATATAACAAAACTTTGTAACCGGCTTACCGTTAGCGTTGTAGGGTGCCTCATGCTTTTGCCGGCACTGTTACTTACACAGCCGGTTTCAGCGATAGCTGCACCGGATATTGTCAAACAGTGGGCGCCGGTCGTCTGCCAGTCTGATAGCAGCGATGGCCTGGCAGCAAAGCAAAATGTATTTACCTTAGTGAATTATGACCTTGACTGGCGGCTTAATAATAATTGGTACAACCTGTACTTTTACCCGCTGGCGCATGCTATGTACTATTCTGTGGTGGAAAGCGACACCCATTATTATCTTGGCTATTATCAATACTATCCACGTCATGGCCGCGGCCATGAACATGCCATGACCGGTGTGCTGCTTGCTGTAAGGAAACTGCCGGATAACACCGGCGCTCTTGATTTGCTGGTGACCTACAGTAACGGTAAATGGAGAACACGGGATGGTGGGCGAGTGTTCCTGGCAGACGGGCACCCGGTATTACAGCTTCGCACCGGAACTCACGCCATTGCCGCCGCCGGTAAAAACAGCCGGCTGCTGCGGAAAAAGAATATGCAGGTGCTGAGTGCGGCCAGCAGCCGGCTGGGCAGTGACCACCAGTCTGGGGCGGGATATATGGACTATGTTTTGCTTCCCCTGACAGCCTTGTGGGAGCGACGCCAGGATATCGGACAAGGTCGTGTTTTCTCCCGCTGGGGCTATTTTGACAGCTATAATGCAGTCAGGGTTTCAGCCCCCTGGGCCTGGGAATATCGCCGGCTTAACTGGCTGCTGAATCCCGGTGAACTGACCCTGTATTTTACCGGCCAGCCTGTCAAAGCCTGCAACTACCTGAACCATCCGTATCAAGCCGGTACAGGCAAAAAGTAAACCATTATTTGTCCAAGCGGTTAAAAACAAAACTATATAGCGGTACAGGTGCCCTTCGGGGCTTAATAGGGAAGTCCGGTGCAAAGCCGGCGCGGTCCCGCCACTGTAATGGGGAGTGAACCCAAGGATATGCCACTGGGACGAGGAGTCCTGGGAAGGTTTGGGCGAGCGATGAGCCAGAGTCAGGAGAACTGCCTGTACAACAATCACCGTTGACCTGCGAGCGATGGGTAGGGGATTATCTGGGCAGTCTGTTTCATAGGCTGGTTATGTCAGCTTTGCTGCAATAACACTGTGGACAATGGATTTCTCATATAGTCAACACTCTGTAACCCGGAGCGGTTGGCCTTATGAGAAATCCATTTTTTATTGTAAAAATGGAATTTGGTACGAAAAAGCATCACACAAAATGAGTACAGGTGCCCTGCAGGGCTTAATAGGGAAGTCCGGTGCAAAACCGGCGCGGTCCCGCCACTGTAACGCGGAGTCAGCCCTTACCATGCCACTGGAAAAACTTCCGGGAAGGCTGGGCGGACGATGAACCGGAGCCAGGAGACCTGCCTGTACGGAAAGTCTTCGTTTGACCTGCGAGCGACAGGGAGAAGATAGGGGAATTTACTGGAGAAAGGAGACAGAGGATACAACAACGGTAAACAAGCCAATATTTCCGGAAATTTTGGCAAGAGCACTATTGGTAAAAAGGAGAGAGTGTTCGTTGAAACAAGGCAAATTAAGCAAAAGAGCCCTGGCGCTTGGCGTCTGCTGTACGCTGGCCCTGGGCATGGCTCCGGGGTTTTCGGTACCCGGTTCCAGCGGCATCGTTCATGCGGCCGAGGCCGGCGGCGAGGCGTCACAGGAAACACAGGACACTGTGGCGGCAGACCCCGGACAGGCGCAGGAATATGCCCTGGAAGCCATCACCGTCGAAGCCAAGCGTCCTGACTGGGAATCCAAGCTGTCGCCAGGCACGGTGACCATTATCCGGCCTGATGATTACAAGGGCGAGCAGAAAACATTGCCCGAACTGCTCAAAGACGTGCCTGGCGTCCATGTCCGTTATGTGTCCGGCAAGGGGCAGTATACCACCGTCACCGTCCGGGGCAGCACGGCGGCCCAGGTGGGCGTATTCGTGGATGGTGTGCTGTCCAACCTCGGCGGCGATGCGGCTGTCGATATCTCGACCATCCCGGTCAGCAATGTCGAGCGGATCGAGGTCTACCGCGGCTATATCCCGGCCCGGTTCGGCGGCACCTATATGGGCGGGGTTATCAATATCGTCACCAAGAAGCCTGATAAGGCCAATATCTCGGCTCAAATCGGCAAAAGCTCCTGGGGCGGTACTGTCGCCGGCCTGGAGATCACCCAGCCGCTGGGGACGGGCAGCCTGATGATCGGCATCAACCGCGATGAGAGCGACGGGGATTTCCGCTATGAGAATCCCTACTCTAAAGAAGTTTACGCAAAAGAGATGCCGGGATTGCAGGCGGATATGAAATATGTCCTGGATACATTCAATAGTGACATGGAGTTCTATACAGGAGTTAATCCTAATTATTCCACGTTTGAGGAAGTTGATTCGGCATTTAATGACCCGGCTGTTTACAATCAGTATTTGTCCGGTGCACGGGACAACTGGTATTTGAATAATTGGTTTTCCAGCAAGCAGGAGATGCTTGACGATTATGTCGCAAATAATATTGGACATAATCCGGGCTTTACACTGGCTGATGCGGAACAGCTATATGACCGGGAATCCAAAGCCGCACTGGATGCGGTAAGAACTACTTTATATGAGCAGAGCGCAGGTACGCGAAAGCTAATGTCCGAGATTTCTGATGATAATACCCGCTGGCGGCGCAACAACGACTATAAAAATACTGATGCCATTATCAAATGGCAGGATGACCACTGGCTGGTCAAGGGCAGCTGGAAGAAAATTGACCGGGGGCTGCCGCGAGTACTTCAGTGGAGTACCTCTAACACGTCCACTACAGTAGTGGATCTGCCAGGACAATTCGAGCGAAAACGGCAGGAACTGACAACCAAGGATTTGCTGGTGGGACGGCGGGATACATCCGGCAATCTGGAGTGGGGCTGGCAGGTCAATTATCTTGATCAGGATAAGCACTACAGCAATCCGGATCATGGGGCTGGCGGAAATGAAAAGATGCTTCAAAAATGGAGTACCTATGACTCGCGGCGGCTTGGTGGAGCCATTGATGGCACCTATAAGGCTGGTAGCAACCATATGTTTGAGTTCCTGGCCAACTGGTCCAAGGAGAAAATGGATATTGATGGAAACAGGATGGATGAGCTTGATTTTGATGATGAGACCACTAATGCTGAACGGTTCCGAAAGTATTATGAACAGACGTTATTCAATCTCCAATTGCAAGATACCATTACTCTTAACCAGGCTGCAGACTTCTGGCTGACCCCCAGCATCCGCTATAATTATTCTAAGGTCATGGGGCAGGCGGCGGGCAACAAAGAAGATCCCATCGATAAGAATCATATCTGGGTTAAGAAGGAGGATTCCCAGGTCAATGATAAGGTCACCTGGCAGGTGGCGCTGAAAAAACAGGTGGACGACCACCTGACCTTGCGCTCCACCTATGGCACCTACTACCGGCTGCTTAACCTGTATGAGATTGCCGGCGATGGCGCCGGCATCCTGCCCCGGCCTAATACCGGCGCGGGCAATGTTTATGGCAGTAAGTTCCCGGTACCGGAGGAAGGAACCCAGTGGGATTTGTCGGCTATCTGGGACGGCAAACTGCTGGGTACTAACTCCTCCCAGGTGCAACTGACCTATTTCGGCCGTAAATCCGAGAATCTGCTGCAACTGTACCGCTACGGTTATGATTTCTGGTCTTACACCAATTCGTCCAAAGGGCGGGTCAATGGTGTGGAATTGCAGGGCAATTTTAGCTGGAACAAATGGGATCTGAACCTGGCCAGCACCTACCTGCATACCAAGGCGTGGGAGCAATCTAATGCCACCAGCAATGCGCCGCCAGTCTATGCAAAAATAAAGCAGACATACACGCCGGAATGGGAGGGCTCCGTTCGGCTGACATACCGGCCGGACAGGCAACTGGCTATTTTTTCCGAAATGAAGTATGTGGGGGCAATGTACTTTAATAAATACAGTCAAGCTGAGGTACAAAGCTCTCTGACTACCGTCGGACTGGGGGCTAAATATAAAATGACGAAAGATTGTCAACTCATCGCCGGTGTAAATGACCTCTTTGACAAAGGGCCGGAGATGAGGCTGACGAGGGAAGACTCTGCTATTAGTGCTAGTTTGAAAAACAGTCTGCTTCAATATCCGCTGCAAGGCCGCACCTATTATATGACCTTGCAGTACAAGTACTAGTAGCAGCCTGCACTGGTAAAGGAGGTGATGCCCGCATTTCAGGCCGGCAAGACCAGTCTGAAGCGAAGGGAGTGATGGCGGAAATACACTGATGGTACCTCTGGATTTTTTCACACAGGAAAAATTAAAGAAAAGTGAGGTCATGAATCATGAAAAAGAAATTCGGTTTTCTTAAACGGGCTATCGTAGCAGCCCTGACTCTGTCTGTGCTTGGCAGTTCGGCGGCGCTGGCCGCCACGGAAAACTTATTCGGCTACACAGTAGTTGATTCCAATTACACCCAGGGTCTGGCCGGCGCCATTAATGGCGACCGGACTGCCGCTCCCGGCACCTTCACGTCCAACACCAAGGTCACCGGTTTAAACAGCGACCCGGCCCTGTTCAACTTCTTCCAGGGCAATGAAAGCCGCCTGGTGTTGCGCCAGTATAATGTGTATGCTCCGGCAACCTTAATCGACAATAAAATCATTGACCCGTTTGCATCTTCTTGGACGCCTTCGATTACCGAAAAGAAATGGGACGCCGTACGCAATCTGCACGCGGTGGCTACCAAGGGTAATTTCCTCTACGCTACCGGCTATGATTTGGGCAAAATCTCGGTAGTAGATATGAGCAATGGTTATACGCAAAAAACAAGCTATCAGTTTCCGACAGCTTGGCCGAGCATTCCCACAACAGTCGTACCAGCCGGTGCTTCGGTCCATGGTGAAGGCTTAACCGTTGTTGGCAACAATTTGTATGCGCTGTTTACCGTTAATCCGAATGGCGGCTATTCAGAGTATTCCGATAGTGTTGTTGTGAAATTCAACATACAAGCCAATGGTAATTTAAGCTATGTTAATTATATAACTGTTGGCAAAAATGCCTTTACCCTCGATCATTATGACAACAAACTCTACGTTTGCGCCCTGGGCGGCATGCAGAATGCCGGTAGCTCCAACGCTGACACCCGCCTGGACATCATTAATTTGTCAAACTTCACCAAGACCACCGTCAACAAGACTGCTTCTATGACCGGCGATTTCCGTGATATTACCATCGTGGACGCCAATAATGCCTATGTATTCCTCGGTAACTATAACACCAGCTGGAATATGGACGGCGGCGTATACCGCACTACCGTAGCCAATCTCACCTCCCCGTCGGCCTGGACCAATGTCAGCAATCTCAGCAACGCTCCCGGCTACCTCTGGGGCATCTATGCTGACAGCAACCGCTTCTGGTTTGTCAAAGGCAACCAAATCGACATTTATTCCAGCCTGCTTGTCAGCAGCGCTAAGAAGGCTGATAAAACCTTTACAGCAGTTGATTTGGGTGGCAGCAGCTTTGGCCCGTATGCCAGCCTGAACTCCGCGATTATCCTTGCCCCGGATCAAACTTCAGGTCTTGCCGCTAAGAGCATGTCCGGCGTGGCCAAATCCTTTGCTTCCCAGACTGCCCTGGCACAACAAGCTCGCAAAGCAGCTGAAGAAGCCAAGACCGGCCTGAAAACCGTAAACGGCCAAAGAATCCTGAGCTTCAACTAATCACAAAACATGTAATTCATCATCTACATTATACTCCCAATTAAATTAGCTATGACTTTCAACCGAAAAAGTACTGCCACAATCCCCTTGTCTTGGCTATCCGTTCGCCCCGGAACCCCAAGGCAAGGGGATTTTTCTGGGACAAGGGGACAGGTCCCTTGTCCCACTTGATCTATCTATTCTACTTGTAGATACTCCTGCCATCTTAGTTAATTGCCTTGTTGTGATAATGTTTTGTACGCCGGCTAATAGATTTTTCGCTTAGCAGTTAAGGGATTTCCTTGGTATATCTTTACAATAAATAGTTTATATGCTAAACTATTTGCGGGAGGTCGGAAATATGTGCTCATCATCGGAAAGCTGTGATCCCAAACAGGGAAGTGCTCGTATCGGGCGGCTTATTATGCAGCTCAAGCGTCTGGAACGGCATCCGCACCAGTTTGGTGCCGCAGGCTGTTTAACGCCCAGCGAAATTCATACCATTGATGCGATAGGGGTTAACGGTCGGATTTTGATGAGTGAACTGGCGGCGCACTTAGGCGTTACTAAGGGGGCGGTGACCCAGCTTATCAGCCGGCTGGAGGCTAAAGACTGTGTTCAGCGCACGCCGCACACCACCGACAACCGGGCGACGCTGGTTTCACTGACCGCAAAGGGCCGACAGGCGTATCTGGCGCATGAGCAGTTAAACCGGCAATTTTATGATAAGCTCAGTGCCCAGTTGACGGCTCAGGAAATAGCCATATTTGAAAAATGCATTGATACGTTTTGTGAAGTACTAAAAAAGTGAATTCGGTTCAGCGCGGTTGGCACGTCGGGCCAGGCAGGAGTCATCCCGCCTGAATTACCGCCACCTGTGGAGGCGGGAGTGTCGCCGCTAATATGGATAATTTTTTTTGCCGATATAGTTTAGATACTAAACTATATCGCAATTGCTAACTACATAATAGGAACAGGTGCCCTTAGGGGCTTAATAGGGAAGTCCGGTTGAAAGCCGGCGCGGTCCCGCCACTGTAACGGGGAGTAAACCCAGGATATGCCACTGGAAGGAAAATTCCGGGAAGGTCTGGGTGCATGATGAGCCGGAGCCAGGAGAACTGCCTGTTTTACAATCACCGTTTGACCCGCGAGCGATGGGGAGGAGATTAGCAAGCAGGGGCTTTCCGTTCCAAGGAACAATGCCGCCTGGTTGCAGCAGATCTTCTCCCGGCAATTTGCCGGGAGATTTTTATATATTATAAGGAGGTTATATGTATGAAAAATCCAGGTCAGAATCCGGGGATGCTCTACCGGATGACGCAGCAGTTCAAGGAGGCTCAGTTGTTATTTGCCGGTATAGAACTTGACGTCTTTTCGTATTTGCAGGAAGAAGCGGAAGCCGGTGTGGTCGCCGCGCAGACCGGATATGATGCCCGCAATCTCGCTTTGTTTTTAAACAGTCTGGCGGCAATCGGCCTGCTCAAAAAGAACGGGGAGTATTTTCAGAATACCCCGGTGGCCGAGGCGTTTCTAAACAGGAACAGTTCCTTTTACCTGGGAGAATATCTGGTTTTTTGGAATGAGATGACCAGCCTGCAACGGGTGGCAGAGCAGGTGCGTATGGGGCCTGACGCCGGTACTCAGCAGCATAATCAGGGCGGCAGGGTTTATAATTTCCGGGAGCTGGCCAGGTTGTCGGCCACAGAAATATATACCGGACGGGTGCAATCGTTTTTGCAGGCCATCCGGGGCGTATTTTTGCCGGATAGCGCCTTGCAGCTGCTGGATCTGGGCGGCGGTTCCGGCATGATGGCGATAGAGTGCGCCGCACATTTCCCGCAGGCATCGGGGGTAATTTTTGAGCATCCCCTGGTTGCCGACATCCCGGAACAGTTTGTCAAGGAGCGGGGGCTGGCGGACCGCTTAGCGGTTTGGCGCGGGGATTTTACGACAGATGACATCGGGACAGGCTACGACCTGATTATTGCTTCCGGTGTTCTGGATTTTGCCAGCGCCGATTTGCCGGGAATGGCCGCCCGGATTGCGCGGGCGCTAAAGCCTCATGGTTATTTGTATCTGGTCAGCCACCAGGTCAGCGCGGATTTCCTTACTCCCAAGGAGTCGATCGTCAACTGGCTGTCCAGCCATCTGGACGGGCTGAATCTGCTGCAGAGCCGGCAGAGTATTGACGCCGCGCTGGCTGCCGCCGGTCTGACAAAAATGAGCCAGCAAGCGCAGGCGGGGGTGATCTCCGGGTTGGTCGGCGAGTTGTATCATTTTGCCTAAATGACGGGTAATGACACAAGACAGGTTTGGAGGGATTGTATTGATTAAGGAACGCAAGATTATTCCGGCGCTGCTGGCTACATGGCTGATTGCGGCGCAGGCCTTTGCCGCTACCAGTGGAGAGACTGGGGAGGTCCCGGCTTTTGTTCTGGAGGAAATGGTGGTTACGGCCACTAAAACACCGGTAGCGGTACGGGAGGTTTCGGCTGATGTTGCTGTTATCACCCAAGAGGAGATTAAGGATCAAAATGCCCGCACGCTGCGGGATATCATCGGTTCGGCAGCCGGTGTGGGCATTATGCGGGCTAACGGACGGGCGGCGTTGTCCATACGCGGCTTTGATTCCCGCTATTCTATGATCCTGATGGACGGCAGGAGAATTCCGGCCGAGCCGGATGCCAATTATGAACTGGACCGGATTTCACTGGATAATGTGGAACGGATTGAGATTGTCAGAGGGCCGGTTACCTCGCTTTATGGCGCCGACGCCCTCGGGGGTGTTGTCAATATCATCACCGAAGCATCGACGCAGCAAGCTTGGAATTTTGATCTGGATCAGGGATTGTGGACAGATAAGGGCGACCGGCAGGAACGCTATGCATTTTCCTATGATTCGGGCCGGCAGCATAAGCTGAGTGTTTTTCTTGCCGGCAATTATACAGATACTGCTCAGTCGCTTAAAAGTGACGGAACTACCTTTTTGCCCTTTGGCGAGCGTAAGAACATTGCCGGCCGGGTGGATTATTTTCCCCGTGACGGGGAGTT
>POVV01001187.1_pt1 | contig 10362 bp, 9 predicted proteins | sample 1560271 | NCBI WGS metagenome assembly POVV01 (sample SAMN08337232, study PRJNA429181) | Bioreactor metagenome, whole genome shotgun sequencing project. | biome: cows' rumen and soil; feature: anaerobic; isolation source: anaerobic chemostat enrichment culture, galacturonate as sole carbon source...... | reverse complement strand
GAGCTACTATGGTAATCTTTTTAAGCACCGGCATGCTGGATCAGCTGTCAGAGGAATTGATAAAGGGCGGTTATCTTCCGGATACTCCTGCCGCTATCGTCTATAAGGCCACCTGGGAGGACGAGAAGACCATAAACTGTACGGTGGAAAGCTTAAGTACAAGTGCCAGACGGGAGAACATAAAGAAGACAGCCCTGATTCTTGTGGGCAATGCAGTAGCCCAGAACGGCTACGAACGTTCCAAGCTTTATGACCCGGTTTTTACTACGGAATACCGGAAGGGAACGGGGGACGAATGATGAAGCTTTCGATCATCTGCTTTACGGAAGCAGGAGCCAGGCTCAGCGTAAAGCTGGTTAAAGAATTATTAAAAGCAGGACAGCCTTGTGAAGCCTATGGCCGGTCAGGGCTTCTTAAGTCCTGCCCTGACGGGGATCTCATGATCCCTGTTTCTGCATGCCTTTCAGAATGGACCAGGGAGCAGTTTTTACAGAAGGATGGAATCGTGTTTATTGGAGCTGCTGGCATTGCAGTCCGGGCAATTGCACCCTTTTTAAAGAGTAAGGCAGAAGATCCGGCCGTGGTGGTCATGGATGATATGGGCAGATTTTCCATTTCCCTTTTATCCGGTCACTTGGGTGGAGCCAATGAACTGGCAGAACGGCTGGCAGAAATGACGGGCGGTCAGGCAGTTATTACCACCGCCACGGACATTCATGGAAGATTTGCAGCAGACTTATTTGCCAAGGAGCAGGGACTGGTCATTACAGATATAAAAAAGATAAAAATGATTTCCTCCGCCATACTTAAGGGTGAAAATGTAGGATTTCACTGCGATTTTCCGGTTTCAGGTAAGCTTCCTTCCGGACTTATCCCAGGGGAGGCCTGTGGTGTAAATCTTTGGATCACCATAAAGGAAAGCGGGAAAGAAGAGCCCCTTAAGGAATCCTTAAAGCTGGTTCCAAGGCTTCTGGTTCTGGGAATCGGATGCAGAAAAGGGGTTCCTGCTAAAACCATAGAAAAGGTTCTTGACCGGTTTTTCAAGGAATGGGACTTATCACCGGAAGCACTGGCTGCGTGTGCCAGCATCGATTTAAAGAAGGAAGAAGAGGGCATCTGCCGGTTTGCTGCTTCTAAAGGAGTCCCGTTTTACACTTATCCGGCGGTCGTGCTTGAAGAAACAGAAGGGGAATTTACTTCCTCCTCCTTTGTCAAGCAGGTCACCGGAGTTGATAATGTATGCGAACGGGCGGCCCTTGCCTGCGTAAAGCAATTGGGCGGCGGTAAACTGATGGTAAAAAAACAGGCGGCAGACGGGGTGACGGCAGCTGTGGCTGTCCGGGATTGGAAGGTGCAATTCGATCCGTTTAATTCTTTAGGAGGTAACTTATGACAAAGTCAGGAAAACTTTACGTGGTAGGAATCGGACCAGGTTCCTATGAGGATATGACCATAAGGGCCATTAAGGCCTTAGAAGCGAGTGAGGTCATAGTAGGGTATACTGTATATATAGATTTGATCAAGGAGCATTTTCCGGATAAGGAGATGCTTGCCACGCCGATGCGCAGGGAACAGGAGCGTTGTCTGCTGGCCATAGAGGAAGCAAAAAAGGGAAAAACCGCAGCCATGGTATGCAGCGGAGACTCAGGTGTTTATGGCATGAGCGGGTTGATCCTTGAGACGGCCCGGTCAGAAGAAGACCTTGAGATTGAGATCATACCCGGAGTGACTGCGGCCTTAAGCGGAGGTGCCGTTTTAGGCGCTCCTCTGGGCCATGATTTTGCGGTCATCAGCTTAAGCGATCTGCTCACTCCCATGGAATTAATTGAAGACAGGCTTAGGGCTTGTGCCCAGGCAGACATGGTCATCTGTCTTTATAATCCTTCCAGTAAAAAGAGGGCCGGTTATTTGAAACGGGCTTGTGAGATCGTAATGGAATATAAAAGCAGGTCAACAATCTGCGGCCTTGTAAAAAATATTGGCAGGGAAGAGGAAGAAATGGCGGTCATGACTCTGGAAGTACTAAGAGATACCCAGGCAGATATGTTTACCACCGTTTATATAGGAAATTCCATGACAAAACTGATCAACGGCAGGATGGTAACACCACGAGGATATAAAAATGTGTAGAGTTCTAATATTTGGAGGCACCACGGAGGGCCGGATCCTGGCGGAATACTGCCATGAAAAGAAGATAAACGCATGGGTCAGTGTGGCTACCGGATATGGAAGGTCAGTACTTTTGGAAAGTCAGTATCTCCACATTCATGAGGAACCCATGGCTGCCCATGAGATGGAAGGTTTTATCGAACAAAACGGCATCACTCTTGTACTTGATGCCACTCACCCCTATGCCACGCTGGCTAGTGAGAACATACGCTCCGCCTGCAACCGGACAGGAACTTCCTGCATAAGGATTGTAAGAGAATCTTCCGAAAATTTAAAACTGGGGGATCAGGGGGAAGGAAAGGTTCTGTGGGTCAGTGACTTAGAGGAAGCGGTCCTTGCCCTGCATAAAATACCTGGAAATATTCTTGTCACAACAGGAAGCAAGGAGCTATCCGCCTTTACCAAACTTGACTCCTGGGAAGAACGGGTTTTTGCCAGAGTCCTTCCCAGCCTGTCTGTAATCTCTGCCTGTGAGCAGCTGGGGCTTAAGGGGAAACATTTGATTGCCATGCAAGGTCCTTTTACCGCCGAGATGAACCGGGCCATGATAAGACAGTATGACATTAGCTGTATGGTGACAAAAGAAGCCGGACATGCGGGAGGCTTTCCGGAAAAGATGGAGGCAGCGGCAGAATGCGGGATAACGGCAGTTGTCATCGGCCGTCCTGGCAAGGAAGAAGGAATGACTGTCAGTGAGGCCAAGAAGCTTTTATCCGATTATAAAGAGGAGAAGGCCCAGCCTCAGGCGATGCCGGAGCTTCAGCTCCGGACCGGGAAGAGAAAGGTATCCCTGATCGGAACCGGCATGGGCGGAGAGGATCAGATGACCGTTAAGGCATGGAAGGAATTGCAGCAATGCGATGTGATCTTCGGTGCAGAGCGGATGCTTTCCGGCATTTCTCCTGCAATTTCCCGTGCCGTTAAAATACCCTTCTATACAAGTAAGGACATCCTGCCCTATCTTCGGGAGCATGAAGAGTATACCAGGATCGGAATCCTGTATTCCGGTGACACAGGCTTTTACAGCGGGACCAAAAAGATGGCGGAAGCATTGGCCCAGGAACCATATTGCCAAAGATATGACACAGTGGTTCTGCCGGGGATCTCATCGGTTTCTTATTTGTGCTCCCGGCTGAAAACGGACTGGGAGGATGTAAGGCTTGTGAGCCTTCATGGCCGGACCTGCGACATGATAAAGGAATTAACTCTTTATCCCAGGGTATTTGTCTTATTGGACGGAATCAATACGGTGAAAAGTCTGTGCCGGCTTCTTAAGGAACAGGGATTTCATGAAGCCAGGCTGTCCGTAGGAGAACGACTTTCCTATCCGGATGAACGGATAACCGTTGGAACGCCGGAGGAGCTTAAAGGGCAGGAGTTTGATATGCTGTCCGCTGTATTAATAGAGAGGTAAGGTGTAAAAGAATAACTAGGATATGCAGGCATATCCGCATGATTCATTAGGAGGCAATTTATGAGAGATGAACTGTTTATCCGGGGAGGTGTGCCCATGACAAAAAGTGAGGTCAGGGCTGTTTCCATATCAAAGCTGGAACTGGAACCGGATTCCGTCCTGTATGATATAGGGGCCGGAACCGGCTCCGTATCCATAGAAGCGTCCCGGTATCTCACAGAAGGCCGGGTTTATGCAATTGAAAAGAAGGCGGAAGCCATAGATCTTATAAAGGCCAATAAGGAAAGATTTGGAGCAGGCTGCCTGGAAATTGTTGAAGGAACCGCACCTGAGGCATTAGAAGCTCTTGAAGCCCCTACTCATGTATTCATCGGAGGAACTTCCGGCACCATGGAGAGAGTACTATCCCTGGTTTTAAAGAAGAATCCAGGGACCAGGGTTGTAATCAATGCAATTGCTTTGGAGTCCCTTTCAGAAATCCTTTCCTGGCTGAAAAGGCATTTTGTCAAGGCTGAAATCGTGCAGGTTTTAATATCCAAAGGAAGGGAAGCCGGGGACTATCATCTGATGATGGGACAGAATCCGGTTTATGTGGTTTCCTTTGGCGGGGAAGGGAGGAACGACATTGGATAATTCCTATCCAAGGCTGATGCTTGCGGCCCCTAAAAGCGGCAGCGGAAAGACCATGATGACCTGTGGGCTGTTAAATGCGTTTCTTTTAAGGAAGCTGTCCTGCCGGTCTTTTAAATGTGGTCCGGATTACATTGATCCCATGTTTCATAAATATGTGCTTGGCATTGACGGTGGTAATCTGGATACTTATTTCCTTGATAAAGAGCAGGTCAGGGAACAGTTTTTGGACCAGGCAAGGGGAGCAGGGATTTCTGCCATCGAAGGCGTTATGGGATATTACGACGGGGTGGGAGGAGACACCATCCAGGCCAGTTCCTATGAGGTGGCATGCGCCCTTGATGCGCCGGTGGTCCTGGTTTTAGATTGCAAAGGAGCCAGCCTGTCCCTGGCCGCAGTGGTGAAAGGCTTTCTTGAATATAAGGAAAACAGCCACATAAAGGGCGTGATTTTAAACCGGACCTCTTCTGTTATGGCAGAACGGCTGAAACCGGCCATGGAAGAGCTGGGAGTGCATGTTTACGGATATTTACCGGAATGTGAGGAGGGGGCTTTGGACAGCCGCCACTTAGGGTTGGTCCTGCCAGGAGAACAAGAAGGCCTGAAAGATCAGCTGAATCAGCTGGCTATGAAGCTGGAAACCACCATAGACATCAATGGACTGATAAAGCTGGCCCAGGATGCCAGGCCTCTGCCGGCTCTTCAAGGCGGATTAAAAAATCAGGTTTCCAAGGCAACACAAGGAGAAGAAGTGCTGATAGGACTTGCCTTAGATGAGGCTTTCTGCTTTTATTATCAGGAGAACATAAGGCTTTTAAAAGAGATGGGGGCAAAGCTCATACCATTTAGCCCGGTCCACGATAAAAGGCTGCCTTTAAGGATTTGCGGCCTTTTGCTTGGCGGCGGATATCCGGAGCTTTATTGCCGGGAACTTTCGGAGAATGAATCCATGCTCCGGGAAATAAGACAGGCATCAGAACGCGGTCTTCCCATACTGGCTGAGTGCGGAGGATTCCTGTATCTCCATGAACAGCTGGAAACAAAGGACCATAAAACATATCCCATGGCCGGTATTATAAAAGGAAAGGCATTCCCTACAGAACGGTTGTTAAGGTTTGGTTATATGGAAGCCTTTCCCAATGCGGATACCCCATTTTTGAAAAAAGGTGAGTCCATCCGGGGGCATGAATTCCATTATTGGGACAGCACAAATAACGGATCCTGTATGGAAGCTAAGAAACCAGGCGGGAAAAAAAGCTGGGACTGCGTTCATGGAGAAGGAAATCTCCAGGCTGGCTTTCCCCATTTTTATTATCCTTCCAACCCTGCACTGCCAAAGCGATTTGTGGAGGCCTGCAAAGGATTAAGGGAAGGGGAAGAATAAGCGATGGAAAAATCTTTGACTAGGAAAGGTTTCAAACAATGAATGATGAATTAAGTATATATCTTTCACAGATCCGTCCTCCCAGCGCTTCCTCCATGGAAATGGCCCGTAAACGGTGGGCGCAGGTGGCAAAGCCGCTTAACAGCTTAGGCGTTCTGGAAGATGATATCATAAAGATTGCAGGGATAAGAGAAACGTCAAAGGTAGATATGGAGAAACGGGCCCTGGTCATCCTTTGCGCAGACAATGGGATCGTGGAGGAAGGTGTCACCCAGACCGGCAGGGAAGTGACCGCCCTTGTGGCTGAAAACATGACAAGTGGAAACAGCAGTGTCTGCATCATGGCAGACCGGGCAGAAGTGGATGTATTTCCTGTGGATATAGGGGTTGCCAGGGATTTGATTCCCGGCTCCCGTCACCCTCTCCTTTGCAGGAAAATCGCTTACGGGACAAAGAATTTCCGGAATGAGCCAGCCATGACACGGGAGGAGGCGATCCGGTCCATAGAAACCGGCATCAAACTGGTGGGGGAATTAGCGGAAAAAGGCTATCAGCTCATCGCAACCGGAGAAATGGGCATCGGAAATACCACCACCAGCAGTGCGGTCGCTTCCATGCTTCTTAAAAAAGCACCGGAAGTACTGACCGGAAGAGGGGCAGGATTAAATGACGAGGGCTTAAAAAGGAAGCTTGAAGTGATAAAAGAGGCTGTAGAGCAATATAGCCCGGCATGTAAGGATGTTGCGGATGTTCTTGCCTGCGTGGGAGGATTTGATCTGGCAGGGCTTACCGGTGTGTTTTTAGGCGGTGCTGTTTACCGGATCCCGGTACTGGTGGATGGATTTATTTCCGCCGTTGCCGCTCTTTCGGCTGACCATATTTATCCTGGCTGCCGGAACTTTATGCTGGCTTCCCATGTTTCAGCGGAGCCTGCAGGCAGGCTGCTTCTTGATGAGCTGGGGCTTAAACCACTCATACAGGCAGGCATGTGCCTGGGAGAGGGGACCGGAGCAGTGGCGGCGATCCCCCTTCTTCTTATGGCGGCAGACGTTTATGGGTCAATGAGTTCCTTTGAAGACATTCAGATCGAGGCGTACAAGCCCATGGGAGGCTTATAATGATCACTCTGGTGATAGGCGGAAGCGGAAGCGGAAAGTCAGAATATGCGGAAAGTCTGGTCATGAGCCTGGGACAGGGGAGGCGGATTTACATTGCCACAATGAAACCATGGGATGAGGAATGCAGGCGCAGGATTGAACGTCACAGGCAGATGAGGGCTAAAAAACAGTTTGAAACCATAGAATGTTACCGCAATTTAAAGGAACTTAAGCTGGATCTAGGCGGGCAGCCGACGGTGATTCTATTAGAATGCATGTCAAATCTGGTATCCAATGAGGTTTTTGGACTGGGAGAAGAGGGAGAAGCCCCATGCTTAGAGGGAGCCTTGGCAAAAGCGGAGATTTTGGAAGGAATCGGGAAGCTAAAGGAGGAAGCCGAACATATTGTCATCGTGACAAATGAGGTTTTCTCTGATGGAGACAGCTACAGCATGGAGACTATGGCTTACTGCAAGGTTCTTGGGGAGATCAACCAGAAGATAGCTGAAATTTCTGACGTTGTAACTGAGGTAGTTGCCGGAATTCCGATTATGATAAAAAAAGAAGGGACCTTCAAGAAACCAGATATGTAGTAAGGTAAAAAGTAAGGCAAAAAGAGGCGGAAATGAAAGGACCTGGATTGTGTGGCTGAATAATTTTTAAGTTGAATTTTAAATTGTTGGAGGATGCGTATGAACATAAGGCAGGCTGAAATAAAAGATTTAGAAATTGTTAAAAGTATAACAAGCCGCACAATACAAACGATATATCCACGTTATTATCCTTCAGGTGCGGTCGGCTTTTTTCTATCTCATCATAACGGGGACCACATACTGGCTGACATTGATTCCAGAAGAGTATATGTGCTTGAGGACCAAAAAAATGCGTATGGAACTGTAACAATAAAGGACTTTGAAATATGCCGGTTGTTCGTACTGCCTTTATATCACGGAAAAGGATATGGCAGGCTCTTACTGGAATTTTCCGAACAATTGATTGCAGGCCAATTTCATAAAATCCAGCTGGATTCCTCACTACCGGCAAAAGAGATATATCTTAAGCGCGGTTACAAAGAGATAGCATCACACCATATAATTACTGAAAATGGAGATTATCTTTGCTATGATGTAATGGAGAAAGAGATACTATAATCATTACCCAAAGAAGCCTTGGCAGTGGCTGAATGGAGATTCATCAGCCGGCTCTTTCATGGAACAAAATCGTTGTGCGATTGCTTGCCGCAGCATTAGCATAACGATTTTTTATTTGACGATGAAAAACAGCTGGATGGTTTATACGGCAGGTAAACAGAAAAGAAGCTTGAGAAAAATACAGAGTTTGTTATATAATATGGCAGGATGGAGGGATGAGATGTATAAACTACTGGTGGTGGAAGATGAAAAGTCGATTGCATATGGAATCGCAAACAGCATTGAATGGGAAAAGTGGGGATTTGTTATCAGCGGCGTTTGCGGCAATGGAATTGAAGCGCTGGAACAAATAGAAAAAGATAAGCCTCATGTGGTGCTTTCCGATATCCGGATGCCGGAAATGGATGGGATGGAGCTGATGCAGCATTTAAATCTGCATTACCCGGAAATCAAGATCATTATCTTAAGCGGATACAATGATTTTGAATATTTGCAGATGTCCATTAAAAACCGGGTCATGGAATACTTATTAAAGCCCACGGACCTTGATGAATTTGAAGTGACCTTCCGGAAAATAAAAGAACGTCTTGACGAGGAACGAAAAAAGGAATTAGAAGAAAAAGAATTAAAGTCAGCCTATGAGGAGAGCAGGAATTTAAAGTTAAGAAGAAAATACAATGCTTTGATCAAGGGATATGGCTACCATGAAGAAGAGATGGAAGAAGAGTTCTTCCGCCAGGGTGAAAACTGGTATGGTGTGATACTGATCCATCTGGATGTGCCGAATACGGAAGATAAGAACGCCTATTATCAGGATCAGATGAAGGTGGAGAAGATACTAAACCAATGGGTTTCCCAGGAAGGGATCGCCGGACCTTATATCTGGAACTTTGAGGAGAAGATAACCGGGATCTTAAGCGCCGGAGAAGAGCCTCAGGAAGAAGAACTGCATTCTTATGTAAAGAACATGGCAGAAGTGGTCTTACAGGAGAGCGGCATACCCATATATGCCGGTATCAGCAACTTTTATACGGATTTCCAGATGCTTCCCCAATGCTATGAACAGGCCAAATGCTGTGCCAGCCAGAAAATCTTCATTGAGGGAAAAAATCTGGTCATATCCTATAAGGAAATACAGGAAGCTGATTTTGATTACTACGCGATTTCCTTTGATACGGGCCAGATTTTAAAAGAAATCATGGAGCAGGAGGAAAATAAGGCTGAGGACATTTTAAATGGGATTTTTTCAGTATTTAAGGGAAGGGTGATTCTGGATTATGATTATATTAACCGCCTAAGCCTTGAGCTGCTGTTTAACCTGTCCCGGGCATTATTGCGTTATGGCGTCCGTCTGGAAAAAGTGATGAAAAAGCTGGATTGTACCTATACCGACATCTATCCCTTAAAGAGTCTCCAGGAGAAAAAGGAATTTGTATCCCGGATCCTTCGGGAGGTTTCCAGGGAAATGGCCGGCATGAAGGGAGAATGGAAGAGCCAGAGCAGCCTTGCCCAGAAGATCCGGGAGATTGTGGATGAGGAGTATGATTCCAATCAGATATCCTTAGAATACGTAGGGGCAAAGGTGCATAAGAATTCTGCCTATATCTCCAAAATATTTAAAAATGAATTTGGATGTAATTTCAGCGATTACATCATTACAAAGAGATTGGAAAAAAGCAAGGAGCTTCTTGCGGATCCAGGGAGGAAGATCTATGAAATTTCCGAGGAAATGGGCTGGGCAGACGTATCCAACTACATTAAGCTGTTTAAGAAAAAGTACGGAATAAGTCCGAAAGAGTACCGGAACATTCTCCAGCCGGAGGGAGGAAATACAGAGAAAAACAATGAAGATGAATAAGGGTAAGGGGCAGGCAAAGAAAAGGAATATCGGTTTAAAGCGCAGGATGCTGTATGGCATTCTCCAGGTGCTGATTCCGGTTGTGGTAATCATTACCATACTGTTCTGGCATACGCGAAAGGTTATGAAACAGGAATATATGCGGTCGACTCAGAGCCGGATCACGGATATTGCCAATAAGATTGATGCAAAGATTCAGGATATTTACAGTGTTTCCGACAATTTTGCCGCCAATGACCAGTTGAATCAATACATTGAAAAAGAATATTCTCCAACGGAGCCGATGTATAAGAAGCTTGATATTGTGAGGATTTACAGCAACATTTTCGGCGCGTATGATATGTTGAACCAGCGGGCGAGGATCAGCGCCATGTATACTTACAAGGGAGAGCTATTTAATTTTCTGGACCCCAATAACGATACGGAGGAAGTGATTAAGAAGCTGCAGGCTATGAACATCGAGGATCCGGACCTCTTAATGAAATTCCGCTGGTATCCCCTTCAGGATAATTTCCTTCTCAGTGACCAGCCGGAGGAGGCCAGGGACAGAAAGGCCGTTATGGGCATCCGAAGGATCTATTCCTGGGAAAAGGGAAGATATGAATGTGTGCAGGTGTTTGCCTTAAAAGAGCGGGCTGTCTATGAACAATATAAGGAAC
>POVV01001186.1_pt1 | contig 10366 bp, 24 predicted proteins | sample 1560271 | NCBI WGS metagenome assembly POVV01 (sample SAMN08337232, study PRJNA429181) | Bioreactor metagenome, whole genome shotgun sequencing project. | biome: cows' rumen and soil; feature: anaerobic; isolation source: anaerobic chemostat enrichment culture, galacturonate as sole carbon... | reverse complement strand
GCATACCGAGGATATTCTCATTGGACTATGTTTGTATTAGGCGGTATCTGCTTTGTAACTTTGGGACTTATCAATCAGGTGATCCCATGGGAAGTGCCATTATATCAGCAAATACTGATTGGAGATGTGATTGTGACTGCCCTTGAATTTATTACTGGTTGCATAGTTAATATCTGGCTGGGGTGGGGGATATGGGATTATAGCCATCTTCCGGGTAACGTCATGGGGCAGATATGCCCCTTATTTTGCGTGATCTGGCTGCCTGTGTGCCTAGCAGGAATACTGCTTGATGACTGGCTGAGATACTGGTTGTTTGGAGAAGATCGGCCGCATTACAAAATCATTTAGGGAGGCGGTTGTTACGATACAATTTTTGGAATATATGAAAATGTCATGGCCGGGTTGGATTGCATCATCAGTAATCCTCCCGGCCTTAATATATCTATACACACAGGTGATGGCAAGCAGAAACGGGGTAAGAGCTTTATTGAGGGCAGAAATCATTCGTACATACAACAAATACCATGAAGATTTAAAGTACTGCCCTATCTATGTTAAACAGTCAATAGCAGATATCTATCAGCAGTATCATGCGCTGAAAGGAAACGGTGTTGGTACAAAATTATATGAGGAAATCATGGCATTGCCAACAGAAAAGAAGGAGGAAGAATAGATGAATAAAGAATACTTAATGAAATGGGCAAAACCTGCGGGGGTTAGGGCAGTAAAGACTATGGCTCAGACGGCTATTGCAACCATTGGTACCACGGCAGCTATGTCTGAGGTTAATTGGGTATTGGTGGGATCCACCGCAGCGGTGGCCGGAATCCTATCCCTACTCACATCGGTGGCCGGGCTGCCGGAATTAACTGAATAATCTGTTGCGATATCGCAACAAGGTTGTAATGCCACTACTTTAGGGCCTGGGTGAATCCTGGGCCTTCTTCTTTGAGGAGGATTAATATGCAGATCAATAAATTACTTACACCTTATAATTATAATGCCGGTACCGCAGACCGCATTAAATACATCGTGATCCATTATGTGGGGGCCTTAGGAGGAGCGGAAGCGAACTGTAAATACTATGCTTCCCAGTACATCGGTGCCAGCGCCCATTATTATGTTGGGTTTAACGGGGAAGTCTGGCAGTCTGTTGAGGAAAAGGATATTGCATGGCACTGTGGGGCAAAATCATATGTCCATCCGGAATGCAGGAATCAGAATAGTATTGGTATTGAAATGTGTGTTAGAAATAGCAGTGGAAATCTGGCAGACACAAGCCGGGACTGGTACTTTGAGGACGCTACAGTAAAGAAGGCCATAGAGTTAACCAAGGCGCTGATGGAGAAATATAACATACCTGTGGACCGGGTGATCCGCCACCATGATGTTACCGGAAAGATCTGCCCGAACCCCTACGTCTACAATCATACACAACATACCTGGGATTCGTTTAAGGCAGCTCTCTCAGTGGCGCCAGTGAAGAAATCAAGATGGATCCAGGAGGATAATGGGTGGAGATTTTACTTGGGAGATACCGGCCTTCCGGTCCGGAATGATTGGCTTCAGGATCAAGACAAGTGGTACTGGTTTGATGGTGCCGGAATAATGGTTACAAGCACATGGTATCAGTATAAAGGTGGTTGGTACTACCTGGGATCGGATGGGGCCATGGTAAAAGGCTTACAAGATATCTTCGGAAAATGGTATTATCTCGACAAAGATGGTAAGATGTCCACGGAACCGGTGACGCTCACGCCAGATCAGGACGGGGCATTACTATATCCGGGATTGGCAGAGTGAAGGGCCATTATTAAAAGTGCTGCAAATAATATACGGTAACTGGCTTTTGTTTGTAAACCATCTGTACTCAGCAAGGCGGGTATTTGGGCCCGCCTTTAAAAGTACTTTGCATTCTGCCAATAACATAGGTGTTTTAAACCTTCTAGCATTAAAAGGACAACTTCTGGATGTAATATTGAGTATTAATAATAAACCACATTTGAGTATCAAATCTCATAATAGTCCAGAGAGATAAACCTTGAAGATCATATTCTGCTACCAGCCCGGCTCTAGCCTCAAAACTTCTCGCATCATTAAACCATACTAAGTGAAGAATCCCGTCACTATCCATATAATAGAAAAAAGGTGACTGTGCTGCTTCGTTAAATTGTATTGGTATATTGTTATCTGCTGCAATCTGTATTGCATTATTGTTTGCTATAGCAGTTGCTTCCGTTGCACCCGGAACATAGGGTAGTGTCCAATCATAACCGAGTGTAGTGATTCCTAAGAATAATAATTCGGGTGGAATAATACTGGCTACGTAGTCTAATAGTTCTCTTAAAATATTAACTGGGAAAATTGAGCTTGGATAACTATAAAATCTAGCCCAATCATAAGAAGCAAATAGAATTCCATCTACATATCCAGATAATCGTGAATAATCTAATTTTTCAAAGGTGACAATAGGCCCCTGAATATTCATAATTGGCGTTGTGGTTATTAGTACTCTATAACCTTCTGAATGAAATATAGCTGAAGCCTTTTTTATGTATTCTACAATACTATTTATGTTATCCGGTGTAATATCTTCGATATACATATTCACTCCATAATAACCCTTTGCTTTTATCATTTGAAGAATATTGTCGATAAGGCGATCTTGCACAGAAAAGTTACTTAAAATATTCTGAGTTACTTCACGAGTAATTGTTCCTTCTTCAGTGATGGTAGAAACAAACATCATGGGTGCAACACCATAATTTTTAGCCAACTGAATTACATCAGCATCGTCAGCAATGGTGATAATTTCTCCTTCACTTGTAGCCCTGTAATTGAATATAGTCAAATATGTTAAAAAAGGAAGCGTTTTTATTAAAACAGATTTATCTATATATGCAAAGGTATAACCACTAGTGGCAATCGTTCTTGTTTTATTAGTTTGATAGCTTATAACTATCGTTTCACCGGCATACAAGAATTCTCTATCGGAAAGATAGGGATTATTTCTTAATAAATCCATTGGCGTAGTACCATGCTGCTCCGCAATACTCTCCAAAGTATCACCAGGCTGAACGGCATAGAGTGTTTCCGGTTGGACAATCACAATTGTTTGGCCTATTGCTAAATTGCCAGGGTTTGTAATTCCGTTTTCCAATATTAATCTGTCAACTGGGATTTTATAATAATCTGATATTGATTTTATGGTTTCACCGGGTTGGACAACATGTATGATCATGGAATCCCTCAAATGATCTTATTAATACTATTATATGCTAATCTTACATGTTCATAACATCATAATGTAGATATAATACTAGCGGCCTGAGCGGGCAGCCAGGAGCATACCAAGCCATGCAAGCAATGGGGGATGTATTCCCTCTTATAATACCGCTATCAATTCTTTTTGCATTCGTGCCAATCCCAAATACTCCCATACTATTTCCTACCTATCATAGTACTGCTCAAACCACTTTGGTTGCCTTTGATTATTTGTTTCCTTTTTAGTCTCCAGGTTCCGAAAAAATCCGCAGCTTGTATGATCGGCGCCGCAGCCTTCTTTTTCTCTAATGTAATGGGGAGGACACATGTTAATGTCTGGCGCAAGCCCACATATTCTTTTCATGACTTATTTCACCTCCAACTTTTAAGAAAATTATACAAATATACGTTCTTAAAATCAAAGGGAATATTTATAAAGTATAAGGATCCCCAGATGAAGCCATATGCCTTTTGTCAATAAAATAAATATTCTAAGGTGTTAATCTGCTGTTTTTTTGGGTACTTCATATTTATATAATAGTGATTTGAGTGTGGTTGGATCTAGTACTTCGATAATAAAAAATCTTAACGCTGTTGTCGAATATTTATCTGGTTTTCCAGGCTCCGGTGACGAAACTGCCTGTCTGAAGGCTGTAGAATCCGGCATATATATTAAAAAAACAGGGATATATTTAATTGTCATCAGGTTCGCATTTTCTGGGTGTGAAAATAATCAGTTAACGTATGGTCATAGAAGTTTCGTAAACAATGACAACTTTGCGGACAGTTTAGATTATGATTATTGTACTCATAACAAAGATTTTAACCGAACGCAAATCCGTATTGGAAAAATTGAGGCTGGGCGTTATATCCGTCCTCTTGTAGGAGGATCTGTTAATACCGGTCGTTGTACTGCGGCTAACATCTCGATTTTCTCGATCAAATCAAACTGATATCATTTGATTTTATAAACCCGTATGAGCGCCCCGGATCCGCCATAAAGCCGAGCATTAACATAGGTCACACCTGATTCTATGGCAAGATACACCGTACCGTCTATGTAGTACCTACACATAACGCTCTTAACTGTATTTACATAGATAGGGCAGACATATTGTATTTCTCCGATTGTAAGTAGGAAAAGGTATACAAAACCACTTGAGACTCCATTTACTACCGTCCAAGCGGATATGTCAGTATTACCGTTCCACACCTCTTTCATTAATTCACTTTTATTAACTTTATCATTCAAATCACTATTATATTAACGAGAGAGGGTTCATATCTACATGAATTTTCATGGGTAAAGAATTATTTTAATAAGTAGATAGATTTTTGAATCGAAGTTATTATAACGTATTCCGTGATTATATAACATTTTACTATTCAAATTACCAATAAATGGTAAAGTGTAACGGAAGGAGCAATGACATATGATAAAAATTTTACTCTCTTCAAGGCTGGGTGATATGAGATGGACACAAGCTGATTTAGCTCGAAAAACGGGTATTCGGCCAACAACGATCTCGGAGCTGTACCATGAGATGGTAGAAAGGGTAAATTTAGAACATTTGGATCTGATTTGCGAGGCGTTGGACTGCGATCTCAGCAACCTGATTGTATATGTACCCAATAAAGAGCCAAAGATAGCACATACCATCAATGGATCACCCAAGCCAAAAGACATTTGATTAATGTCAAAAAGGAGCGCGCTGGAAATACCCGGCGCGCTCCTTTTTTTAATGCTAATATTATATGAGGTATTAAGTTTGAGTGGTACTCAAATGGTACCCAAAAGGTCAAGATGCTATTGATTGTATGCGGTATGAGCGGACAATATGAACTAATATACGCGTATGTGTACGCAAGAGATTACCATGCGGTATTGAAGTAGAATAAAATGCACGTTTAATGGTGAGTGATCGGAGAATATATAACCGGTTGCTTTTATTTTGCTCAAAATCAGGAAGGAGATTGTAATGGAGAAGTTTACAAATAAAGAACTGGAAATTATTAGTAATGGTTTAATCAGTCTTATTGTGAATGCTGCGAAGGCAAAGGGGCTTGTAACTGACGCGGTTTCACAGAATAGTATTGATGATTATATGAAAACTCTTCAGGAATTAAATTCAAAGGTTTGTGGAGTCAAAGGAAATAAAAATGTAGTAGGCGATAAAGAGTTGAGGATTGAAGGCATTTTTTACTTTTCCATGCAAGATGGAGAAACCGAAGAACAGGTAAAAGAACGATTCTGGAAACAAACATACGAAGCGGGGATAATTATTAATGATGATTGCTGCTCTTATGATATTCAAGAATAGAATGTAATTTATATGTAGAACGGGAGGAATTAAAGATGATTACCTATAATCAGATATTAGAGAGTTTACCAACAGAGCCGAGAGCATGTGACGATAATTCTGGAATATGGTCTAATGGCTGTGATATCATGTGTGAAACAGAAGATATAGCAAATACCATAGCTGATTTTTTGGAAAGCATGGGAGTTTCAGATGTTGCTATGACTGGATATTTTGATCCAGAAGAGGACAGAAGAAATGGTGAAGTAAATGAATGCACTGGTTATTATTATGTCACGTGCGAATAGAATTGTAATTCTACAGACTTTTAAGGTTAGAAAGTGAGGATAATAATATGAAGCTAACAAAAACAGATAAGCAGATTTTACTGGACACGGGATACTTAGAAGAGGATATGAATCAAATTGAAAGAGCAACAACAAAAACAAAATACACATTGGACAACGGAAAAGAGGAAGTGAAAATTTCTCAACCAGAGGCAATGGAATTGTTGGGAAGAAAAAACTACTTAATTTCACTAGGAAGAAGTTCATTCCATTGGAATACAAGCAGGGAAGTAGAAGGAACTAATAAAACAGTGCGTTTTGATTCTTCCGCACTATTTAAATAATAACAGCATAAAAAATAGATTTTAAGGAGGATATAATCATGTGTAAAGTAGAAATCACGGTGGAAAAGACAGTTAGATTATGCAAAGAATTTGAAGTGACAGAGGATCAGCTAGAAGAATTAAGAACTGGTATAAATCCCTTCTTCGGAGTGTTTGAGAACGATCTTTATAGAGAAGATGCAGAATATGATTATGCAGTATGTGATGAAGATGGAAATACAATAGTTGATTGGTGTTAAAAAACAGGTTTTATACACTAATCATATATCGGAATTAAGCTAAAAGTTAGATAAAAAATAAATTTATTGGAGGCTTAAATTATGGAAGAAAAAATTTGCCCGTTATGTGGAAAAGCAATGGGACTCTTTGATCATGATGATGAAGACGGGAATTTTGTGCGTTGGGGATGGCAATGTGATTGTGGACATGCTGAAAATGATGATGAATAGGCAAATAGAAGACAGGTTTTAAAGGAGGATTAAGATTGTTATGAAAGAATTGACCAAGGAATATATATTAGAACTATTAAGAAATGAAGGTGATCTTCAAACCGGAAATATAATAAAATTCCGTTTTGAAAAGTGGAATTTGACATTACAGAGGGAACCAGATGAGTATAAGCCATTCAAATATGCTTTAGATGGGGTTAAGGATGGAGTTTCTGTTGCAGGAACACATGAAACATGGGGACGTAGGTATATAACACTTGAATCGGCATTGTTGCATGTCGTTAATCGTTTTAATGAAAATGTTAATGTAAAAAACAAATACAGTACAATTAATGAGTTTTTATTTCAATAGAAAGCACATTTTATAGTCATGGAGGACGTATGGAATCGTTTTATTATTTAATTGGAAGTGTTTCTATAGGGGCGTTAATAGGGTATGCTATTTCTCGTTTGACTTGCAGAGGAGAAAATAAAAACGGAGGAAATTATAATGAATTTGGTAAGAGATACAACAAAAGATTATAGCTGCTCATATAGCTATCGACGCATTGAAAGGCGAAAACAAAGACGAAATTTTATAATATTGAATCGAATCGTAGGAAGCATTTTATTATTGCTTTCTTTTTTTGTGCTATATAAGCTGCCAGACCAGGAAGGAAACTGGACATTAGCAGCATTATTGATAATTGTAAGCACAGCTATATTTGCACAGATCGGAGGATTTAGACATGAATGACAATATTAAATTTCATTACACGAAGAATAAGGAAGGGAAAATTGAAATGTATGCAAATGGTGTATACATATCTACATTTGATAATTTCACAGAGATTTTCGCCTTACAACAGCTTATACCTTAATACATAGCCTTGTCGGTGATCCGGAAGGATAGACCGTGCTGCAAAAGTAAACAAGGCATTCCCGGCAGTCAAAAGTGATTGCTGCTTACCACAGGAGAATTAGTGGTTGATCTGGCTTAGGTCACTAACCGCTTAGCGGCAGATTTAATATAGGAGGTGTTACCATGGGATATAGAGAATTAGAGCAATGTGAGGATTTTGACAAGCTAAAGGCAGTATTTGACGATGATATGCTTGCCTATTTAGAAAAGCAGCTAGAGAGCTATTTGAAAGGATCAGAAGAAAGGCCGGCGATTGCTTGTTGGTGGGAAGGGATAATGAGCACCGGTGAGTTTATAAATGAGTATAAATGAATGTGTGCTATTATTGGGAGAAAATGTTCACTTAATTATAGGAGGAGAATTTATATGTATCGTTTAGACATTAAAAATGAATCTGGTAAAACTAAAGCGTTAAGAGTCAATGGAAAATATTGCGGTAAAAATTGTGAGTTTAAGAAAAAAATGTTTCAAGGATATGGCGGCTGGCTTGGATTCGAAGTTGATGGGTGTACTTTAAGTGGTCAGCTTGAAACAAATAAAGGGCAATGTGTTCGTTGCGATGAGTGTCTTGAAATTTGTAAAAAAGAGATTGAAGAAAGTGGTGCTCATTGGATTAGAGAAGATTAAAAGTACATAAAATGCTGATTTGAAGGGAGGAAAGGATATGGGAGATCGTAGAGATGACAAAAGAAAAGAAGTTATTCATTTAATATTACAGGAAGATTTTCTTCCGCTGAATATGCAAGTTATAAGAGAAGATTCTGAGTTTAGAGCAGCTATGTATGAGATGATAGCGGAGGGAACGCTAAGATTTAGAAATTGTGATGGTGCTGCCGTTGAATTAAATGAGGCGTAGGTTGAAAGGTGAAAGAGGGATGAGCAAAGGTAAATTATTTTTAGAAAAAATGTCTGATAGTGACTTAAGAGAATTAGTTAGGGAAATTGATGATTTTGAGAGAGTAGGCACCACAGCAAGCGAGTTGATTTGGAGATATGCTGATACATGGTATACAAATTCTGTAGGACTTGAAAGACTTATGTGTCTTACAATAGACGCATATAGAGAGGCTTCCGATAGATGGTTGAGACAGATAAGTGTTCAATAGAAGAGATATTTTATAATAAAGTAGATGTAGGACAATATCATGTTGAAGTGCAAATATTAACTGGACAGCAAAGTATTGTCTAAAATGAAACAGATGAATTTCAACCTGGTTTTGTCAATTTTATCTTTTATTGGTATTTAGGGGCATTTGTATTAGTATTAATAGCGCTGTACAACCTTATTATCCTAAAATATGTAACAAATAAAGATATAAACAATATTATACTAGTAAATAAATATGCATCTATAGGAGATTCTAGATATATGCATAATAGTAGTCTACAAGTCCAATATGATCATGAAATCAATAAACCCGAATTCAATTATCAACAGTGTGTTTCTAAACTGTATACGACTGATAGTTCGCCATGCGAGGAGTCTCAGGGGTGGAAACAATGTATTAAATCCTTGTATATTAGCGCTTTCGCGCAAACTCCATGTTTTTTTCAGAAAATCAACTCAACGATAATTTGTTGGGCAATAGCCGGTGGAGGGTGTTTAGGAGATGGATATCAGTACCGATGTTGTTGCGATTTAACTCCTTTGGGTTGTAAATCGGATTGGATGGAAAGAAGAAGATGCGAAGAGGGTTTTGATTGGGAAAAAATCCCGAATAGTGATTGTACAAATTTTCTACTTGATGTCTATAAGTATGGTTGTAAACGAATTTTTGTAAATGATACTATTACTTATCTTCCGCTTACGAAAGATGAATATTTTCAAATACTTTATAATTTTGAAGGTATTGATGCAAGCGATGGATTACAGATTTGTCGTATGATTGGAACTCCTCCCAATGCATCATGCATTGGAGATTGTGACGACAAATTTCAATTTTGTAAATTGAAGAATGTTGGTGATTTCTTTTACTGTACCTGTTCACCGTTTTAATAACATTTATTGTTAAATGTATTTTAGTCACAAAAAATATTTAGATAATACTGAAAACCAACTATCATTTGTGGTAGTTGGTTTTATATTGCCATAAAAACAAGATTTGATTTGGAAGAGAGGTGTATGTAATGACATTTTATTTTCCGGTGATATCAAGCGATATCGAGAGAAAAGGATATAAGCAGAAGGTAGATGAAAAACTAGAGGATCTTTACGAGGACCTAAAATGGTTAGTACATTGGGAAGATACTTTTAATTCAGAGGTTAGCTTTTATAGAGAAGAAAATAAAATCTCTGAATATACATACTTAAAAAATGTGATTGATATGATATTGGAAAGGAGAAATAAATATGAGTAAGCTAAGAGTATGGTGGATTCCACAAGTACCGATGGCATCTTTTTATGTGCCAGTTAATTCCGTATTAGAAGGTAAGAAAGTTCTAGATATGTTGGCAGCATATGATGCCTTTCAACTGCAACATTGAGTAAAACCGGATTACACAAATACGGGAGGACTCCAAGAGTACGACGAAGAAACTAGCGAATGGAATGACTGGTGCTCAGAATGGGGGGACGACCTTGATGAGCATTGTGAGACTAATTACTGTGTATGGAAAGAAGAAGCAGAAGAATTTACAGATGAAGTTTTTAAACAAATTGACTGGAATGTAATTGAAAATATGACCAAATAAATCCACAATTTGATCGAGATAAGGAGAATAATAATGAGCAGAACAACAGTAAGTATTAAAAGGATTAACCAAGAACTTGATAAAATATCTGGATTAGATGGCATCGTTGCGGATATGTTAGAAGCGAAA
>POVV01001185.1_pt1 | contig 10373 bp, 7 predicted proteins | sample 1560271 | NCBI WGS metagenome assembly POVV01 (sample SAMN08337232, study PRJNA429181) | Bioreactor metagenome, whole genome shotgun sequencing project. | biome: cows' rumen and soil; feature: anaerobic; isolation source: anaerobic chemostat enrichment culture, galacturonate as sole carbon source...... | reverse complement strand
CATTAATTGATTTACGGAATATTACAAAAAGCTTTGACGGTACCATGGTACTGGATGATTTAAACCTCTCGGTAAAGGAGAACGCATTTGTTACCCTGCTAGGACCCAGCGGATGCGGCAAGACTACGACCCTTCGAATCATCGGCGGCTTTGAAAGCCCTGATAAAGGGCAGGTGATTTTTGACGGGCAGGACATCACCAGCCTGCCTCCCAATAAGCGTCAGCTGAATACTGTGTTCCAGAAATACGCTTTGTTTAACCACATGTCCATTTCAGAAAACATCGCATTTGGCCTAAAAATCAAAAATAAACCGAAGGCTTATATACAGGATAAAATTAAATATGCCTTAAAGCTGGTCAACTTAGACGGCTTTGAAAACCGCTCAGTAAGCTCCTTAAGCGGCGGCCAGCAGCAGCGGATCGCCATCGCCAGGGCAATCGTAAACGAGCCAAGGGTCCTTCTCCTTGACGAGCCTTTGGGAGCCTTGGACTTAAAGCTTCGCCAGGATATGCAGTATGAGCTGATCCGTCTGAAAAATGAACTGGGCATCACCTTTATCTACGTTACCCATGACCAGGAAGAAGCCCTGACCATGTCTGATACCATCGTTGTCATGAACCAGGGTTATATCCAGCAAATGGGCTCCCCGGAGAACATCTACAATGAACCGGAGAATGCCTTTGTGGCTGATTTCATCGGAGAAAGCAACATCGTGCCCGGAATTATGGTCCGGGATGAACTGGTGGAGATTTTTCATGCCAAATTCGTCTGCGTGGATAAGGGCTTTGGAATCCATAAGCCGGTTGACGTGGTCATCCGTCCGGAGGATATCGACCTGGTAGCTCCTGAGGAAGGGACCCTCACTGGCATTGTCACCCATTTGATTTTCAAAGGCGTCCACTATGAGATGGAAGTGACCACTCCTGACGGCTTTGAATGGCTGGTACACAGCACGGATATGTTCCCGGTCGGACAGGAGGTGGGCATCCACGTAAACCCATTCGACATTCAGATCATGAACAAGCCGGCTTCTGAGGATGAGGAGGCCGTGGGAATCAATGAGTAAAAAAATTTTATCCGGCCCATACATCATGTGGATGATCGGCTTCATCCTGATTCCGCTGGCGCTGATTGTGTATTACGGGCTCACGGACCGGTCCGGGGCCTTTACCCTGGCAAATGTCCTCTCCGTAACATCGGCAGAACATGCAAAGGCCCTTTGGCTTTCTCTGGGGCTTTCCTTTATCAGCACAGTCCTCTGCCTGATCCTTGCTTATCCTCTGGCCATGGTTCTGCGTTCCAGAGGGATGGGTCAGGGAAGCTTTATCGTTTTTATATTCATCCTTCCCATGTGGATGAATTTTCTTCTCCGGACTCTGGCATGGCAGACGTTACTGGAAAAGAACGGCGTTATAAACGGCGTTCTGACCGCACTCCATCTGCCTAAACAGAATCTGATCAATACATCGGGAGCCATTATCCTCGGCATGGTTTACAATTTTCTGCCGTTTATGGTTCTTCCTATTTACAACGTACTGATGAAAATTGATGACAATGTGATAAACGCTGCCAGAGACTTGGGGGCCAACACGGTTCAGGTTTTGTTCCGGATCCTTTTTCCCTTAAGCATCCCCGGCATTGTAAGCGGGATCACCATGGTATTCGTACCGGCTCTTACCACATTTGTTATCTCAAACCTTTTGGGAGGAAGCAAGATCCTTCTGATCGGCAATGTGATCGAGCAGGAGTTTACCAAGGGAAGCAACTGGAATTTAGGCTCCGGCCTTTCCCTGGTTTTGATGATTTTCATTCTGATCAGCATGGCGCTTATTGCCAAATATGATAAGAACGGGGAGGGGACGACATTCTGATGAACAGAAAGACTTTTATTAAACGAATGATTCAGGATTTTTACCTGGTGATCATTCTGGTATTTTTATATGCCCCTATTGCTACAATGGCAGTGCTGTCCTTTAACAGCTCTAAATCCCGTACCCAGTGGGGCGGCTTTACCACCAGATGGTATACAGAGCTGTTCTCAAGCAGTACCATTATGACGGCCCTTTACAATACGCTGCTGATCGCTTTCCTGTCTTCTCTGATCGCGGTCATTATCGGCACCGCTGCGGCAATTGCCATTAACGGCATGAAGCGGGTCCCCCGCTCCCTTCTCATGGGCGTTACCAACATCCCCATGCTGAATGCGGATATTGTTACAGGAATCTCCCTTATGCTGGCATTTATCGCCTTTGGGATTTCCCTGGGCTTTAAGACCATCTTAATTTCACACATTACCTTTAACATTCCGTATGTCATTTTAAGCGTCATGCCTAAGTTAAAGCAAACAGATAAAAGCACTTATGAAGCCGCCATGGATCTGGGAGCCACATCGGTCTCCGCATTTTTCAAGGTGGTGTTCCCGGATATCCTTCCGGGTGTGCTTTCCGGTTTTCTCCTTGCATTCACAATGTCCTTAGATGATTTTATCATCACACACTTCACAAGGGGAGCCGGCATCAATACTCTTTCTACCCTGATTTACAGCGAAGTACGCCGGGGGATTAAGCCCTCCATGTATGCGCTGTCAAGTATCATCTTTATCACGGTGCTGGTTCTGCTGCTCATCACCAACTTTGCACCAAAGCGTAAAAAATAATAGGAGAATATTCACATGAAAAAAACTTTATCTAAGATCATGGCAGTCGGCTCCCTGTGTGCTCTTTCCCTCTCTGTATTAAGCGGCTGCGGAAAATCCGCCCCCAAGTCAGGAGGCGCCGGAGAGGTTTACGTATACAACTGGGGGGAGTACATTGACGAATCCGTTATCCAGGAATTTGAAAAAGAAACTGGTATTAAAGTCGTTTATGACATGTTTGAAACCAATGAAGAGATGTATCCAGTCATCGAGGCAGGAGGCGTAAAATACGACGCGGTGTGCCCTTCCGATTATATGATCCAGAAAATGATCGAAAACAATCTTCTGGCTGAGATCAACTTTGATAATGTTCCAAATGTAAAGGAGATTGACCCCAGATACCAGGAAATGTCAAAGAGCTTTGACCCTGAAAATAAGTACTCCGTTCCGTACTGCTGGGGAACCGTAGGAATTCTTTATAACACCAGCATGGTAGACCCAAAAGACGTTCCAACTAAATGGTCTGACCTTTGGGATGTAAAGTTTAAAGACAACATCCTCATGCAGGACAGCGTCCGGGATGCCTTTATGGTGGCATTAAAATCCCTGGGCTACTCTTCTAACACCACCAATGAAGAAGAAATCAAGGAAGCAAAGGAACTGCTGATCAAGCAAAAGCCTCTGGTTCAGGCTTATGTCATCGACCAGGTCAGGGATAAGATGATCGGCGGTGAGGCTGCAGTAGGCGTCATCTATTCCGGAGAAATGCTTTACATCCAGAATGAAGTGAAGGACCTTGGCCTTGACTACTCCTTAGAATACGTGATCCCTGAGGAAGGAACCAACCTTTGGCTGGATTCCTGGGTCATTCCTGCCAATGCGCCTAACAAGGAAAACGCAGAGAAATGGATCGACTTCCTCTGCCGTCCTGAAATTGCCAAAAAGAATTTTGAATACATCACCTATCCCACTCCAAATAAAGGTGCCTTTGATTTACTTGATCCGGAATTGCAGAACAACAAAGCCGTTTTCCCGGACGTGGACTCTTTAAAGAACAGCGAAGTGTATAAATATCTTGGGGATGAGGTGGATTCCCTTTACAATGAAGCCTGGAAAGAAGTAAAATCCAATTAAATGGTCTCAAGCATTAAAAGGCACGAGACATCATATTACCGCTTGATTTTAAATTTACAAAAAAGGCAGATGCTTAAAGGATGTCTCACAGAGACATGAACGATCCTTTATTCACCTGCCTTTTATACTCTCAATTAAGCCTGTCTGTTCGTATGACTCAGTTAGAAAGATTGACTTTAATTTTTTCTATTTCATCGTCTGTTAAACCTATTGACTTGATATAAGTCTCTGCTGCTTTGGACAAATCTACCCCTTTAAGGCTGCCTCCCTTGGGAATACCAGCCATCTGTCTCATACTCTCCAAGATATTATTGTTCCCAATCCGGTCATATTGACCGGGTGCGACAGGTACATGAAAGAAATTAACGAAACTGTCCATATAGTCATCTTTAATCTCCCAATATTTCGCACCCATCAGGGATTCAAGCAATGCGGCAACGAATCCGGTCCTGTCTTTTCCCTCTACACAATGGATAAGGTAAGGACCTTTCTTTTCGCTCATTTCCCGAAGAATAACTGCAAGTTTCTGTTTGAAATCTTCCGATTGTGAATCAAGTCCCATACCCATTGCGTACACATTACCGGTATCATTCAGTCCCTTGTAATATGCAAGATTGCCGTTGGTATCGGTTCCTAAATGAGCCGACACCTCATCGGCAGTTTCTGAGAGATTAAATATAACCTTGACTCCCGCAGCCTCCGTAAGCCGCATAGCGTATTGATTTCTTCCAATTTCCGGATTTATCGGGTTGGATGACCTGTATAGCCTGCCAGGAGCTATACTGCCATAAGTTATTTCACGGAAATTGGCAAACACCTCATCACTGCTATAGTCATCTCTGTTATTCGTACGTTTCAGTTGTCGTATTTCGTATTCATCCAGGTAACCTCCCTTTTTTGAAAGGTTGATCGTTACATTATCATTAACAGCCGTCCCGTATGTATCTGCAAAGCTGCCGAGATTTATTGCCAATATGATGTCCTCATTCGCTTTATCCTCAGCTGACGATGCAACGATTACTACCTTCTTACTGTCCACATCACTATAGGAGGAACATACAGGAACCTCTAATAGCTGACCTCCAATTGTTACATCAACGATGTCTCCGTATTGGAATAATTTTAGAAAATCCGGGTTTTTAATGCCGATATATACATTGCCATACTTTTCATGGACTTTTGAAACCTTAACGGATAACTGGTTCTGGGACTCTTGTATTACACCTGTATTTTCATAAGCCATGGTGTAAACAGGCTTAGCACCACTTAAGAATACAGCAATAAATAAGCCAATCGAAATACATCTTCTCCTTTTCATAAAACGCCTCCATATATTATATTTTATAAACCTCATACATCAAGAATACCACAGAACAAGCATGATGTTAAGTATAATTGGACAACAGTTTTCCCGTTGTTATTTCCGGTATATATCTCCTAATAAATGTGATGCCCGGCTACCCGTACAGCGGGAAAGGTACGGACAACTCTCTCTGGCGTAAGCCACGGACTTAGTCTAATGTCTGAAAAGAGAGCAAAATTTTTATTCTTATTTCATTAAGTCTATTCCTTAATTTTATGTTGGAAATCTTCATATATATTTGAGGTTATGCTATAATTATTTAATGTATATGATAACTGGTTTTAAAGAAAGAAAAAGGGGTCAAAGTGGAAAATATCGTTACAGACAGACTGATTATCAGAAGGTTTCAGCCAAACGATTGGCAGGATATGCACGAGTACTTGTCTGACAAGGAAACCGTAGCCTTCGAACCATATGATATCTATTCAGAAGCCCAGGCCGAAAAAGAAGCAATCAGAAGATCAAATGATGAATCTTTCTATGCGGTCTGCCTGAAAGGGACCGGAAATCTAATAGGGAACCTGTATCTGGGCAAAGAGGACTTTAATACATGGGAATTAGGATATGTGTTTAACAGAAAGTACCAGGGCCAGGGCTATGCCACAGAGAGCGCTAAGGCTCTCCTTGACCATGCCTTTACACAGTTAGGGGCAAGGCGTATTATCGCCATGTGTAACCCAAAGAATGACCATTCCTGGAAGCTGCTTGAACGCCTACATATGAGACGTGAGGGACATCTTTTACAGAATATTTATTTTGAAACCAGCAGCAGCGGGGAACCCGTATGGCTGGATACTTTCGAATACGCTGTATTAAGATCAGAATGGCGCCAGTGATAGTAGCTTCAGAACAGTCTAAGCCGGCTGAATGATAACATTCCGCCGGCTTATTTTATTGTCATGACAATTGACTGTAATATACAACTGTAAAGGAATATTTGTTTAACTCACAGAAAAAGCGGGAAACCTATTTGGAAGACTTATGGACCAGTTAACGACAGAATTATATAGGAATTGTAATGGTGATCATCATATGAAAGACAGAAAAGGCAAAGGGTTATTAATAAATAAAACCTTAAAGCGATGCAATCCTGATATCGGTACAGGACTAACTGCAGAACAAGTCCGCAACCGTATAGATGCAGGAGCTGTAAATATACAAAGAACGGGGCTTACCCCGTCAATCTCCAGTATTATTTCAAAGAACATTTTTACACTGTTCAACTTCATCAATATTTTCCTGGCGGTGATTCTGGTTATTGTCGGACATCCGGAAAATATACTTTTTCTTGGAATCGCCATAAGCAATACGTGTATGGGTATTTTTCAAGAATTGAGGGCCAAACACGGATTAGATAAACTATCTGTATTAGCCAAGGCTCATGTGACCGTAATCCGGGACGGGTCTGAATATACAGTGGCACAGGATGAGATTGTACTCGACGATATTGTGATACTGGCTATCGGTAACCAGGTATGTGCAGATGCAGTGGTTGTTTCTTCGGAGCGGCTTGAAGTAGATGAATCCCTTCTGACCGGAGAGACAGATCGAATTCAAAAATCAAAAGGCGATACTCTTCTGTCCGGCAGTTATGTGACAAGTGGACATGGCTATGCCCAAATAACTGCCATAGGGGAAAATAGTTATGCTCACTCTCTGACCGTGGAGGCTAAAAAGAGCAAAAAACAGGTTCCTCCACTTCTGCGTACATTAAACCGCATTATCTTGATTTTGACCATTGTAATACTGCCGCTTGGAACCACGTTATTTTATATGAAATACTTTTTGCTTGGAGATTCGCTGGAGACTGCTGTGCTGGGCTCGTCAGCATCTGTATTGGGCATGATACCGGCAGGACTGATCTTATTAACCGGTGTCACGATGACTGTCGGTGCGCTTAAACTGGCAAAAAGAAAAGCGCTGGTCCAGGAATTATACAGTATAGAAACTTTAGCCCGCACGGATGTGCTATGTCTGGATAAAACAGGAACCATTACAGACGGATCACTGCAGTTTGAAAGGCTGGAATTATATTCCGATGCTTCTGAAAAGGAGGTGGAATTAGCAGTTTCTGAACTAATGGGGACTTTGGAAGACAAAAATGCAACAGCCGCAGCATTAACCAAAGCATTTGGGAAAACTGAAAATTGGATTTCTGACATCATTTTACCATTCTCCTCAGAGCGCAAGTGGAGCGGTGCTACTTTTAAAGAAAAGGGCAGTTATATCATTGGTGCGCCAAATATCGTATTTAAGGGCAGTAATAAAGACTTTTTAGAACAGGCCAACGAAAAGGCCGCCTTGGGATTCAGAGTACTGTGTCTTGCACACTCTCCACTATCTATCACGGAAGAGAAGCTTCCAGAAGAGCTAAGCTGCTTCGCGCTTTTGGTCCTTTCTGATCACCTGCGGGAGAATGCAAATGAGACCTTCCGGTATTTCTCACAGGAAGGCGTAATTTTAAAAGTGATTTCCGGAGATAATCCCCGAACGGTCCAAGCAGTTGCAGAAAAGGCTGGAATCTCAGGTTCAGACAAAAGCATTGATATGAACCTGGTGGAAAGTGAAGCTGACTACGCAGCTATCGTAGAAGAATATACCATATTCGGCCATGTGACACCGCAGCAAAAGCGGGAGTTGATCCGTGGCCTAAAAAAAAATGGTCATACCGCATGTATGACCGGAGACGGTGTAAACGATATTCTGGCGATGCGTGAAGCCGATTGCAGCGTTGCAATGGTTGGCGGAAGTGATGCTGCCCGCTCCGCCTCTGATTTCGTGTTAATAACAGATGATTTTAGTGTCATGATTGACGTTTTAAAGGAAGGACGAAGGGTAATCAACAACATAGAAAAAGTTGCAGCGATTTTTCTTTTAAAGACCGCCTACTCTGTGTTGCTTACCCTGATTTATATTTTTATTCCATATCCCTATCCAATTGCGCCGCTGCAAATGATGCCGATTAATGAACTTACCATTGGCATACCATCGTTCTTTTTGGCACTGCAGGCAAATTATTCCAGACCAGAAGGAAAGCTGCTTACTAATATTTTAGAGCACACTATACCTGCTGCAATAACAGTTGTATTTAATACACTTTATATACAATTAGCGGGCATTCTCTTTCATATTCCTACAACGGAAACTTCAACTATGGTCGTCTTCCTAATAGGAGTAATGGGCTTTTACCAGCTGGCAAAGTTGGCAAAACCATATACGCAGCGCATTCGGCTGCTGTTGATTGGATTAATTTGCAGCTTTGTCCTATGCTTCGCGCTTTTGGGTAATTTATTTATGTTATCCAGTTTAATCAGCCGGAATGTATTTTTTTATATGCCGCTTGTGTATTTCAGCTATCATGTTCATAGCTTTCTGGGCAATGTCTGCCGTAAGGCGGTTGAGGCATTTCATATTTTAAAAACTGCCGGCTGGCTGAAGCGGAGTGTCCGCGAATAAGATATTGGTAAAAATTGTGCCTTCTTTAACAGTTTAACTGATGTTTGAAATCGCAATATTCTTATATGGAGTAAAAAAAGCCAAATGAAGGGAAGTCTAATAACGACTTCCCTTAAACATACATTATTAACCTTGTCCTGACAAATAACCTTTATTAATAATTGGTGATCAGTACCTCAACCGTAACCGCATCCCGCTCTTTAAACTGATAACTGCAGTTCGAATAGGTATGATCGATATAATGAACCTGATACCCCTTGCTCCACTCAATGAGAAGGTCATTGGATAATCCCTTATGGTATAGGACATTGGACAGGGCAAACCGGGTACCTTGTTTGTGAAGCCGGTCCAAAAGCGACAAAAGGGCCTGCTCCTCCCGTTCCTTCCAGTCCTTAAATCCCCGGTTCCCATCGTTATAATTCCCCGTTGAGATCAGATATGGCGGATCGCAGTAAACCAGGTCTTCCGGCCCCAGGCCATTATAATCCAGTTCCATAAAGTCCAGGTTTGAAAACTCAATGTTCTTCTCGTGAAGAGCCTGGCAGAACTCTGTTAAATTCTTTTCAATGCTGCCATTAAAGGAGCTTCTGTTCCTTCCAAAGGGTGAATTGAATTCATGGCTGTTATTAAAGCGTATCTGATGGTTAAACGCATAACAGGCCAGGACAAACAGCTCCGTTAAATCCTTCGTTCTGTTATAGTCTGACCGAAGAGCATAATATCCTTCCCTGTTCTGCTGTGTCAGCTCATACTTTGAGATCAGGCCCTGAATCCTCTCCAGAATTTCCCTGATGCCGGTGGAACGGAACATCTGGTACAGTTCAATGAGATACATGATCTGGTCATTGCAGACGATCTGACTGGCTTCCACGTTAATCCCTACGTTGAAGCCCCCGGCAAAGACATCCACAAATGTGCGGATATTCTTTGGAAACGCCTCAAAAATGGGTTCCAGAATCTTATATTTTCCCCCAGTATAGTTTAGAGGACTTTTTATGTACATGGCGGCACCTGCTTTTCCATATAAAACAAGAGCTCCCGTAACCGTTCTGTTTCCTTTACCTTCCGGCTCTTGTATCTCCGGTATGGAATCTCATAGATCTGGAAGGTTTCCGGCTTTCCGTGCTTTTTCATGGCCTTCTCAATTTCATCTACCGTCATAAGCCCGTCCGTGCTGTAGCTTAAGATGATATGCTTAAACTGCGCATTCTTAAGCAGCTCTTCAAACGCCGGAACCACCTTATTCTTCATACAGAATTCAGATTTCTGCCCTTCGTCAGGCCGCTGCCCGGTAACTCCCCGAACCATTGGGTAATCATATCTTGCAGCTGTTTCAAGGACATGGTAATTGGAAAGATACTGGCGCGCATTATAGGGAGGATCAATATAGAGGATGTCCCCCTTAAGGCGTGTTAAAAGATCCACTCCGTTTTCATTAAAAGAACGGTTCTGCTTTCCATTGTGTGTCACAGCCAGCCGGTACAGCTCATACCGCTTGTAGCTTCGCCTCTCCCAGGCTTTATGGAATGCGCCATAGGTTCCTGAGGTATTGGAAACAAAAGGGATCCCCTCCACGATGCAGGCAACTAGATAATAATATTCGTCCTCACTAAGCAGTCCGGCAGCCTTCCAGTCTTCCACGGTACACCTGGCAAAATCAATGCGCAGAGCATTCTCGTCATTTAAATACATGCGGCCGCCTGTGGGAGCATAGGTATTCTGAAAAAACCGGCGCTCCTTCGGCAGCTCTTCTAAATCCCTTTTTTCCCTGCCGTTAAAAAAAT
>POVV01001184.1_pt1 | contig 10389 bp, 9 predicted proteins | sample 1560271 | NCBI WGS metagenome assembly POVV01 (sample SAMN08337232, study PRJNA429181) | Bioreactor metagenome, whole genome shotgun sequencing project. | biome: cows' rumen and soil; feature: anaerobic; isolation source: anaerobic chemostat enrichment culture, galacturonate as sole carbon source...... | reverse complement strand
AACAAAACCGTTGAAGCCGGCGGTGAAGTCATAACCTTCAAAACCAAAGACAACAAAGCCGACCTTACCGATAAACTGAGCGGGGCCGGTAACCCAGAACTGGATATCAGCAACCTGAAAATCAATACCCTGATTTTTACGCTCAATCAGGACCCCAGTGCCAAATATCTGGTTGAAACCAACAAACAATTCGCAGATTATCATAACTTCCTGTCCAGCGACTACCTGCTCGACCGTGTAAAAGCCGACCCGGCTAAAGTAGCCAAACGCCTGGGCGACGGGTACTATGAACAAAAACTGGTGACCGAGCAACTGACCGGCCTCACCGGCAAACGCTTTCTCGACGGCTATAGCTCCGACCTGGAACAGTATAAAGCCTTAATGGAAAATGGGGCGGTTGCCGCTGAGGAAATGGGCCTTACCATTGGTGTCGGCTTAACCGCCGAACAAGTGGCTTCTCTGACCAGCGACATCGTCTGGCTGGTGGAAGAAACTATTAACGGTCAAAAAGTATTGGTGCCGGAAGTGTATTTGTCATCCCTAAAAGCAGAAGATCTAAGCGAAAGCGGCGCTCTCATCGTTGGCGGTGATATTGAACTTTACGCCAAACAGGACATCACCAACATCGGCACCATCAAAGCCGATAAAACCGTAGTGGCCGACGCAGAAAACATCACAAACCTGTACGGGAAAATAAAAGGCAATGATGTCAGCCTCACTGCCCGGGAAACCATCCAAAACATTAGTGGCGAAATCCGCGGTCAAAACGATGTTTCCTTAACCGCCAACGATATTGTCAATCAGACTGAAACCAAAACAACAACATACCGGGAACTGGAGCAGACCGTAATCGGTGATACCGCTCTCATTACCGCCGGCTCAGGCTCCCTGAGCCTGGAAGCCAGAAACGATATTGTCAACCAAGGGGCTGTGTTAAGCGCCGGCCAGGACGTTACACTGAAAGCCGGCAACAATATTGACATTACCAGCGTTGCCGCCGAAAAGCACGTGGCGGTTACCTATCCCAAGTCCAGTGTGACAGAGGACAGAATAACCCATCAGCAAAGCGTCCTTGGCGGCAGCAACATAACCCTGGAAGCCGGCAGTGACATCAACCTGAGCGGTGCGCTGACCGCGGCAGAGGAAAATACCACCCTTACCGCCGGCCGGTATATTACCATCAGTGCCGTAAAAGATCTGGACAGCCTGGACAGCAGTGTCGGCAGACGCGGCGGCAGCCACTTTACCCGTGACAAAACCGTGGACGAAACCGTAGTCGGCACCCAGCTTGGCGCAGGTCAGGACATCACCGTCCAGGCCGGCCGTGACATCACCGTCAAAGGCAGCGGCCTTGCCAGTGAACAAGGCAAAGTGGAACTTACAGGTGAAAACGTCAGCATTAGCGGCGAAACCGAATACCACGAACGGCTGCACGAAGAACACCGGGAAAAAGTAGGCTTCCTCTCCTCCACCAAGACCGACATCTATGACCGTCAAACCCTGGAAGGAGTAGCTGGCAGCAGCATTTCCGGTGACAGTGTGAATATCACCGCCACCGGTAAAGACATAACCATCAGCGGTTCCAGTGTTGTGGCCGATAACGACGTCACCCTCAAAGCCAAAGAGAACGTCACCATCACCTCCCAGGAGGAAACCAGCAGCAGCGACTATCAAAAGCAAGTTAAAAAATCCGGACTGTTATCCGGCGGCGGCCTCGGCTTTAGCATTGGCAAAGAAAAACAAAAAGACACCTACGCCAACCAAAATATCGAACAAGCCGGCAGCATCGTCGGCAGCATTGATGGCAATGTGACCATAGAAGCCGGTAAAGACGTAACCGTCGCGGCCAGCGATGTCATCGCCGGCCAGGACATCAGCCTGACAGGTGAAACCGTAACCATAGAAAGCAAAGACAACATCTACAACGCCCAGGAAAAACACGAATACAAAAAAAGCGGCCTGACTGTGGCCATCGGCGGTAAAACTGTGGAGGCCATCAATAAAGTAGTCGCACCGCTTGAGCGCGCCACCCAGGTAAAAGATGAACGCCTGGCCGCCCTGTACGGCTACAAAGTCTATGACGAGCTGACAGACAAAACCAAAACCACGAAAAAAGACCTGGAAGGTATAAAAGATCCCCAAAAGAACTTTACCGTCGAAGTCAGCCTTGGCAGCCAAAAATCCGAAAGTAAAGCCCAAAGCACCACCACGCTGGCCCAGGGCAGTAACGTAACAGCCGGGGGAGACGTTACCATCCAGGCCACCAAAGATGACCTCAACATCCACGGTTCCAACGTCAGCGGTGAAAATGTCACTCTGAAAGCCCAGGAAAACATCAACATCACCGCCAGCGACAATACCAACATCACTGACCAGACTTCAAAGAGCAGTAGTGGCAGCATCGGGGTCAGCATTTCTGCAGGGGGAATCAGTGGCATCAATGCAGGGTATAACAAAGCCAAAGGAGAAGTTAAAGAAAATAGCACCGCCTATAATCCCAGCAGCGTAACCGCCAGCGATACCCTGACCCTGGAATCCGGCAAGGACACCAACATCATCGGCTCCAAAGTAAGCGGTGACACCGTAAAAGCCGATGTGGGAGAAAACCTCAACATCGAAAGCCTCCAGGAAAAAGAGAGCTATGATGAAAAGAACAGCTCCAGCGGCCTGAGCATCAGTGTTGACATTTCCAAGAATGCCCTAGGAAAAACCGTCACCGGCAAACCCGGTATGCAAGGTTCTGCCAACAAAGGTAAGATTAAGTCCGACTACCAAAGCGTCACCGAGCAGGCCGGTATCTATGCCGGTGAGGGCGGGTTTGATATTAATGTCGGGAAGAATACTGATCTGAAGGGTGCGGTTATTAGCAGTGAGGCTACGCCGGATAAGAACAAGATTAGTACCGATACGCTGACTTGGTCGGATATTGAGAATAAGGCGGAGTATAGCGCGAGCAGCGTTGGAGTCAATCTGGATACCAGAAAAAATGCAGAGAAAAAAGATGCAGGACTTACCCCTGACATCGGCATTCCTGTCTCGGGTGATGCCAGCAGCACTACACAATCTGCCATTGCCCCCGGAACGATTGAAATGCGCTCTAACCCTGACCAAGACCTGTCCGACCTCAGTCGAGACCCAAGTGGTGCCTTGAATGCACTGGGTCAGATATTTGACAAGAAGACGGTACAGGAAAGGCAGGAACTGGCCAAGGTATTTGGCGAAGTAGCATTTAAGGAAATTGGTGATTACGCGCTCCGAATGCAGGAGAAAGCTACAACGCCAGAAGAAAAAGCCAAATGGGCAGATGGTGGAGAATATAAGGTATTCCTTCATACCGTTGCTGGTGGACTAATGGCACAGCTTGGCGGAGGCAGCTTTACTTCCGGTGCGATGGGAGCAGCAGTAAATGAAGCAGTACAAAAAGCATTGGCAGAGAAATTTAAAGATCCGGTGCGATGGGAGCAGCAGTAAATGAAGCAGTACAAAAAGCATTGGCAGAGAAATTTAAAGACAACCCTGCCATGCACCAATGGGCAAGTGCTGTTCTGGGAGCGGCTGCAGCGAAAGTAGTCGGTGGTAATGCACAGACCGGAGCTAGTACGGCGGCGAGTGGTACGAAGAATAATGCATTAGATCCAGCACATATTCTCCAAACAATAAAGGAAAATCCTGTTCTCTCAGCTGCATTACTTTTTGCGGGTTATGTAGTCGACCAACAAAATCGTATTGTGAACAAGTCTGGTGAAGTTATAGCCAGTTGGTCTGAGTCAGCAGGTGGCTGGGTAGATAGTGCTGGAGACTTTGTAGGAAATACAGTTGATTCTATAGTTTTATGGGCTAAAGGCGATTCATCTAGGAGTAAACCTAAAGAGTATGGAACACCTAATTCCACTGAAGTTGTAAGAGGTGCAGATGGTAAAGTGGAAAAATACACTGTGTATGGACCAAATGGAAAAATAGAAAAAGAAGTTAGGTTGACTGGGAAAGACCATGGTGATATTCCACGACCAAATGTGAAGGAACCTAATTACAATGTAAACCCTGAAACAGGGGAAGTATATCAGAATGGATACAGAGTAAGACCTGCAAGAGCAGACGAGATTCCAGCAGAATAAAAAGGAGAGGAGTATGTAAATAAAATGTTTAAGGATGACTTAATTCCCGAATTTATTAAATGGCGAAATGCTAATCCCCAGAATTTTAATTGGTGGAATTATGTAAATTTAAAATCGGATTTGCAAACTGCACTAGGGTTTGCAAAATTGTATTATCCTGAAATTGTGGAATTAGATGGTTGTATTTTATTAAAAGATAAGTTTTCAAAAGAACTATATGAACTTTGGAAAGATGAATGTAAGGGAGAAAAAACATGCATAGAAAAAATGATGAATTTATATCAATTGAGAGATTTTTTTCATCGTAATACTCCGGATGATGGAAACCTAGAATCTCAAATTAAAGTTCTTGGAGATGTTTTAACACTGTTTTGGAGCATGAGCTTTAGAAATAGATTTCCTGGTAGATCGATTACAGTGAAAGTATTTGAGGAAACCGATGGAGAGAGTTTTATCACTGTATATGAAGAAATATAAAGTATAGATGTCATAACGGATGGGATTTTTTACAATTTTTAGGTTGATTTATGAAGAGGTCAGCGGACGTAAAAATCCACTGACCTCTCTTTTCCTCTCCGGTGTCGTCTGGTGAATGAACAACAGCTGGATAATATTACCTATTAAAAATCAAATCTGATGAATCAGAAAGACTTTGACTCATTACTGCCACAAAACGGACAACTACCCCCATAACCATTACCAGAGCAGTAACGTGGACAGAGGGGACGTTCATTTTTGTGGAAGTGTCCGAAGTGTCAAGGGGACGGGGTTATTGACATTGGTTAAAATATCCAATAAGATAAGATTGGGGTGAAATAGGAAGTGTCAAGGGGACGGGGTTATTGACATTGGTTAAAATATCCAATAAGATAAGATTGGGGTGAAATAGATGCCAAGAACAGCGAGAAAGAAAAGCAAAAGTGAAATATACCACATAATAATGCGAGGAATAAACCGGCAGACGATATTTGAAGACGAAGAAGATTGTGCCCAATTTCTTGCGACATTGAAGCGATATAAAGAAAAAAGTGGATACCAAGTATATGCCTATTGTTTGATGGGAAATCATGTACATTTGCTGATGAAAACGGGAATAGAGCCATTGGAACAAGTTATGCGGCGATTATGTGGTAGCTATGTATATTGGTATAATAATAAATATCAGAGAATAGGGAATTTATTTCAAGACCGATTTAAGAGTGAACCCATAGAAGACGATCAATATTTTCAAACGGTGCAAAGGTATATCCATCAAAATCCAGTGAAAGCAGGATTGGTAAAACATATAGAAGAATATAAATGGAGCAGCTTCCACGAATATGTTAATCAAGGCGATTTGATAAATATAAATTTTCTTTTAGAGATGATGAGTGGAGAGAGAGAAAAAAAAGTACAAAAGTTTATAGAATATACCAATGATATAAGTGAACATGAATGCTTAGATATTGATAGCGAAAGCAAACCGCGCATTAGAGACGAAGAAGCCAGAGTTATAATAAAGACGGTATGTAACTTAAAAAATTCGATAGATTTACAGCAACTCGACTGCTTAACGAGAAATATGTACTTAAGAATGCTCAAGCAGAGGTATAACCTATCGATTCGGCAAATTGAAAGATTAACGGGAATTAATAGAGGTATTATTTTAAAATCATGAAAAAAGTGTCGCCAACCCCGTCCCCTTGACACCAGACACCAGACACCACCTTCATAAGCTTGTAGATGAATTAAAAAATATAGTATTTGGGACAGCGGTAGATGCAACGATAAGCTGGATGACTGGGGAAGACTTTGATCTGATACAGTCAGTACTAGCGAATAGTTCCTATGGTGATTTGGTACAAGTATACGCTAAGCTAGAAAGTGGCGATTATTTAGGGGCTATTGAGCATACCATTGCGTTAGGAGCAAGCGTTGGTGTTGGTAAGAATGTAGAGAAGCTAAATCAGTTGTCTGAGAAGGTTAGAAAGTATAAGGGATCGGGTAAAGCTGGATTAGGAAGTAATGGGTATCAACCTAAACCGGGAATAGATATAGACTTTAGAGGGTCAGGGAAGACTTATAAAGATGCATTAGATGAAGCATTTAAACGTACTGGCGTTCCAAAAGAAGAGTTTGAAGTTAAAAAATGGGCAAAAGATTCAAACGGAAAGTCGTTCCCTGTAGAATGGCGTGCACCTAATGGGGCAGAAGTCAATATTGACCTTGGTCATACACAAAATGGTCCTGAGGTGCCACATATTGGTTATCAAACAGGAGGAAAGCGAGCAAGTGGTGGAGCGGAACGTGGACATATATTTGTTGATGATGTACCTATTAATAGGTAAATAAAAGTCGTGGGAGGTATTATGGGTAATATAAAAAAAGAAATAATTTCTGCAGCAGAGAGGATGAATGTGAGTATTAGTGAAATGGAAGAAGCACAAACGAGTTATTTGGTGCATGGTGTAATTGAAAAATATACGAATGGTAAGAAAAGTACGAATATATGGGAAAACTTAGTTGATGAATTTAGTGTGAATGATAAAAATGCATGGATATGGATTGAAGATTATATAAGTGATAACGAAGCTATAATGTTTTTTAACCAAGAAGATGAAAAAAATGCATTTTTATTTCATAATGGACATGATGTAGTTTCTTTGTTAGGGGATACTTATGGATTTGAGTTTTATTTGACTAATAGGAACATTGACTATTTATTATGCTTCAATCATCACGACGTATTAATAGCATGTGGAGATTCTAGGGACTGGTTATCAAGGTATAAGGCTTAGTAAAGCCAGGTCAGCGGACGTAAAAATCCGCTGACCTCTCTCTTTGTACTGACAGAAGACCAGCTAACTAAACCTGTAAAGCATTGTCAAGAGGCAGATTACTGAAAAAAGCATAAGAAAAATCCGTCCTGAAAGACAGTGAAAGTCGGTAGGATAAACACCTAATCCGAGAGAGTTTCTTTCACTCTGGCATAATAAATCCGAAGAAATTTGTTTAGACCTGCGATTTTTGCTACTTTGGGAAGTGTCAAGGGGACGGGGTTATTGACATTGGTTAAAATATCCAATAAGATAAGATTGGGGTGAAATAGATGCCAAGAACAGCGAGAAAGAAAAGCAAAAGTGAAATATACCACATAATAATGCGAGGAATAAACCGGCAGACGATATTTGAAGACGAAGAAGATTGTGCCCAATTTCTTGCGACATTGAAGCGATATAAAGAAAAAAGTGGATACCAAGTATATGCCTATTGTTTGATGGGAAATCATGTACATTTGCTGATGAAAACGGGAATAGAGCCATTTGACAGAGGGGACGTTCCTTTTTTGACACCTACTGTTGAAAGTACAAAGCCTTAATGGAAAATGGGGCGGTTGCCGCCGAACAAGTGACGACCCTGACCAGCGACATTGTCTGGTTGGAAGAAACCATTAACGGTCAAGGAGACAGAGGGTGAGACAGAGGGGACGTTCCTTTTTTGACACCTACTGTTGAAAATAGGGCGTCAAAGGAAAGACAAAGGGGGACGCTCCTTTTTGTTACGCATATGATATTATATATGTGTGACAAATGATAGTAAGATTCTTTTAGAGGAAACCGGCAGGACAAATATAAGCGAAGAAGAAATACGAAGAAGAAATACGATGAAGAATAATGTAGTATACAGGCGGGCGAGAAATTCACGAAATAGTAAGCTGGCCTAAAATAGAAAGAGATTACGTAATTCGTAAGTTAAAAAGAAAAAGAAAGTTTACCTATTCGTCAAATTGAGCGGGCAACAGGAATATCACGCGGCGTAATAACAATGGTTGTCAAATAAGGAACGTCCCGTGCGCCAAGAAGCGCACGGAGTAAAGCGGGTGGAAATCCCGTCTGGGAAGGACTAGCCAACCACCCAGTATCCAGCCTTGGGACTGAAGCGGTAACGCCAGGTCTAAGCGTAGACAGGAAAGGTAGTAGGCCGAAAGCACAAGCTGAAGATAAAGAACCCCGAAATCATCAATGGGAAAGGTCGATGCATGGGACGAGCAGAAGACAACACTGCAGTTAGCGATAAAGGCGAGCTAAAGGCGGCACCCCGGGGTCGGAGGTCTTGGCATGCTACACACTGTTACTCCGTGTGAACTTGGGAGACCCTGCCGCTCTCAAAGGAGTATGGCGGACAAGTCGAAGATGAGGAAGCCAAATAAGCGACAGGGAGTCGGATTACGTCGTAGTGTGCGCTTGGCAGCGCAATTGTCAGGTGGGTTAAAGTCCCACTGAGTCCCGGACTGGGGGGCTCATATCCAAACCTGGGGGTAATGCCTCAGGGGCCGAGGATACTCGGAGGGCAGGGCGTCTACCGTGAGGGGAGTCCGGAGGGCTTGAGGAGAAATGCCAGGCTGTAATCAATGGGGGCTACCCCGAAGATGAACCGGTCGGCCAAAGATGGGGCAAGGTCGAGCCTGCACTATGGAGGCGAAGGCGTTCCAGCCCACCCATTGTACCAAGGTGTTTGCGGGCGGCATGGCAGGGAAGATAATTGTGTGACCCAAGGAGACCTCGTAGCGTCTGAGTTAAACACACCGCAAATGGGCCGGTGTATAAAAGATAGCCAAGGTACTGGTAGTTGTGGCGGGTACTTCATGCAGACAACACAGCAATTCAGTAAGGCAAGCTATAAGGAAACCCCGAAAAGTATGCCGAAGCGGTGCGAGGAGTCGGAGAATCGAATAGTACTTAAACTGGCGAACAACAGAAACGTCAGGACTATCCAGGAAGGATAGCTCCACGCCATCTCAAAAGGAGGCGTAAGAGGGGAAGGCGATTCGCTTACTGACTGCCAATAACCAATGAACCCAGTGAGTAAGTTGCAGAAGAAGGAAAGTTCCCTATGAGAAAGACCCGGGCATTGCAACAGAGGAGACTGATAGTACAATGGAAGAAATTGGCGCGACAAGAAAGAGCAAGGTACACTCTCTCATTGATAAAGTATACCATCCAACAAATTTAAAACGCGCATGGGACAAGGTCAAAGAAAATGATGGTGCTGGTGGAGTCGATGGAATAAGTATTCAGGAGTTTGGCGCAGCTCGAGATGAAAATCTAGAGAAGCTGCATGAAGAACTGAAAACCGGAACCTATTGGCCGCAACCAGTAAGGAGAGTACACATACCTAAACGGGGAAAAGCGGGCGAAACAAGGCCATTGGGCATACCGGCCATAATTGACCGAGTGTGTCAGCAGGCACTAAATAACCGCCTAGAACCTATCTTTGAACCGATGTTTAATGAATGTAGTTTTGCTTATCGGCCAGGACGCTCGACACATGATGCCATGCGTAAGATATGGCGTGAAATCATGTCTGGGAATCACTGGATAGTGGATGCAGACCTGAGGGATTATTTTGGCAGTGTCGATCACGACAAAGTAATTGATATGGTAGCAGAGAGAGTCAGCGATGGAAAAGTGTTGAAACTTATCCGGCAAATGCTTAAGGCGGGTTATGAGGAACAAGGAAAACGCTACGCCACGCCAAGCGGAACCCCGCAAGGTGGAGTAATCAGTCCATTACTCAGCAACATCTACCTGACGCCTTTTGACAATGAAATGACTGCAAAAGGTTACAACGTAACGCGTTTTGCTGATGATTGGTTGGTGACATGTCGGACAAGAATAGAGGCCGAACAAGCATTGCAGGAAGCACGGGTAATACTGCAAAAACTGGGACTTGAGTTACAACTTGAGAAAACAAGGATTACGCACATATCCTACGGTTTTGAGTTTCTCGGCTACAAAGTAAAACAAGGAAAAGGAAGAAAACTGCCAAAAGATAAAATCAAGAAACAGGGAAATCCGCTGAATCTGTATGCGATTCCGAAAGAACAATCCGTGAAACGGTTTATGGAGCAAATTCGAAACCACACTCGCAGGCGAATACCACTGACACTTAACGAAGTGGTGGATATAATAAACCCGATAATTCGTGGATGGGGAAATTACTATCGGAAAGCAGATGTCCGCAAGCTATTCAATAAACTAGACAGGTGGATAATCCGCCGGCTATGGTCATTCATCTATAAAAAATGGCGAAATGCGGGATGGAGGAAATACCCTGTTAAGGACCTGTATGGGAAACATGGATTGGTAAACTTGATACAACTAATACCAAGCCTTGGTAGACAGTCGTAGGTAATGCTGTCAGTGAGGAAAGCGGATTACGGGAAAACTGTACGATCCGTTTGATTGAGCGGACGGAGGTAGCCGTTGTGGCCGCCTCTTCCGACTCTACACCG
>POVV01001183.1_pt1 | contig 10400 bp, 8 predicted proteins | sample 1560271 | NCBI WGS metagenome assembly POVV01 (sample SAMN08337232, study PRJNA429181) | Bioreactor metagenome, whole genome shotgun sequencing project. | biome: cows' rumen and soil; feature: anaerobic; isolation source: anaerobic chemostat enrichment culture, galacturonate as sole carbon source...... | reverse complement strand
ATCGGCAGGAAAATAATATTCGGCTTGAAGAAATGGCTAAAATGCCCGACAATCCCTTTGTTCATGATGCCAAGTACATTGACAAGCAGTATGATCATCAGCGCTAGACCCAGAGTACAGTTGATGTCACTGGTCGGTGAGATAAATCCCCCCGGGATAAGGCCCAACCAATTTCCAATCAGCAAATAAAGGAACAATGTAATAAACATTGGCCCCAGTAGCTTTCGCCCTTTGGCCCCCATAGTGCCTTCCGCCTGATCCAGCAGCGCGCCCACAATCATTTCGATAAAGATCTGCCAGCGGCTCGTCGGGACAACCTTCAAGCTGCGTGTGGCAACAATCGCAAATAATAACACCAGCACGCTGGTCAGCAGTGTCATATAGATCGTATCCATGTTAAATGTCATTCCAAAATAATGCCCAATTATGCGTTCATGCATCTGTATATTTCACCCCTTTCCGATGCCACATGTTGCTGTGCTGCCTTACTAAAATAGTCGAGTCATCGACAGCATAGCCGTGTAAAGAAAGATACTCACCTGAAAAGAAAATAAGCCTATAATTGCCGCCAGAAAAGAAACCTGAGCGACGTGGGTAATCCATAATATAAGCAACAGGATAAACGCGACCGGCTGCAAGCCTTTTGTCCAGCTTTGCCACAGCCGCTTGACCATGTCTCTTGACAGCAGCTTTTGCCAGACCGGCTGCGGATTATGTACAGTTTCCTCATCCACCGCCGAATCCGCCACCATGAAATTCACCCGCCGGCAAAGCAAGGCGGCATACAAGGCGCTGCCGACAGCGCCCAGGAGAAACCCCAGCAGATATGACAGTTTCATCATCAGCAGCAGCGCCAGACTGCATAATCCTACCCATACCGCGAAACAAATCAGCAACGGGCGGATTCCCTTAAACGCTTTGTCAATGATTATCATTGCGCTTTTCTTTCCCGTCGGTAAAATCTAATTTTTCCAGATCGGCTGCCCTCCGATGCAGAGCCCGCACACCGGCAATGATGCCGAACAGCACGCCCAACCCGACTCCCCACGGCGATGAACCCAGCCAGTCATCGGCGACCTTGCCGAGAAACAATCCGACCGCGGCATTCACAGCCACACAAAAAGCCATATTGGCTGCCACCGAAAGGGCTTCCATCAGTTGCCGCTTACCACTGCTCATCGTCTTCACCTGCAATTTGGACTGTTAGTATGATTCCCGGTAAATTCAAGTTTGATGATAACTCTCTAAATAGATACTCCTAGAAAAAAACACCATGACTAGTTTTGCCGATAACAAAACAAAGCCTTGGTGTTCTCACTTCCCTCTCTACGATGAGTAGAAATCGCAAGAACTGTGGTTATATATTTTCGGCAAAGCGCAACCGCTTAGACGTCCATATAAACTGCACACTTATTCCGACATATGAGATTCGCCAGCTTGCCACAAAATCCTGCTTGCTTTTATTTAAAATATTAAAAAATTCATTGGCTTGTATTTTTTATACATTTTAGAAGAATTTACTCGATCGATGCAAACGGCGCGGGCGGCTGTGCAGCCATGCCATAGCGCCAGAGAATGGTTTGTACAATACGCAGGGCCGCCTGTCCATCCCCATACGGATTGGCCGCTTCAGCCATCGCGCGGTATTGGGCGGAATCCGACAGGAGAGTACGCGTTTCGCGATATACCGCCGCTTCCGCCGTGCCAATCAGCTTGACGGTGCCTGCGGCAATCGCCTCAGGCCGCTCTGTCGTGTCGCGCAATACCAGCACCGGCTTGCCCAGAGACGGAGCCTCTTCCTGAATACCGCCGGAATCAGTGAGGATCAGTGCCGAACGGGCCATGAGATTGACGAACGGCTGGTAATCGAGCGGGTCGCAGAGATGAATCCTGGGGATGCCGCCGATAGCCGCCTGAACGACTTCCCTTACCTTCGGGTTCTTATGGACCGGAAAAATGACCTCCACATCCGGGAACTCGTCGACAATGCGCCGGATCGCCAGGTATACCTGGCGCATGGGTTCGCCCAGATTCTCCCGGCGGTGGGTCGTCATCAAAATGATCCGGCGCTGCGCAAAATCAATGCCGGACAGCAGCTCATCACTAAACTGGTAAGCGGAATCGACGGTTGCCAGCAGCGCGTCAATCACCGTATTGCCGGTAACAAAAATATCCGGCGCGGGCACAGCCTCTGTCAGCAGCGCCTGACGCGCCGTTTCCGTCGGCGCAAAGTGCAGATCGGTCAGCGAACCGGTCAGCTTGCGGTTCATTTCCTCCGGGAACGGCGAATATTTATTTCTGGTCCGCAGCCCGGCTTCCACATGGCCTACCGGTATCTGCTGATAAAAAGCGGCCAAAGCAGCGGTAAAGGTGGTCGTGGTATCCCCGTGAACCAGCACTAAATCCGGACGCTCGGCAGCCAGTATATCGCGCAGGCCGGTTAACGCCCGGCTGGTAATATCATAAAGAGTCTGCCCGGCAGACATAATGTCCAGATCATAATCAGGCGTAATCGCAAATAACCGCAAGACTTGATCCAGCATCTCCCGGTGCTGGGCGGTTACCACCACCACAGGGGTTATCTGCTCCGGATATTTAGCCAGTTCCAGCACAACCGGCGCCATCTTGATCGCTTCAGGCCTTGTACCAAAAATGGTCATGACTTTCAGTTTTTTCATACCTCAGCTTCCTCCTTACGATTAATCATGCGAAAGCACACCCAAAGGGAAAACGGTTTGAACCACAAAGAACACGAAGGGTGCTGCGCACCAGCACAAAGAGAATATATGAACAAGGCAGGCGATACGCCTGCCTTCAAACTGCTGAAAAAGCAGGTTTCCGGAGAAGATCGCCGCGCTTCGTTCGCGATGACATGAAATACGGCCTGTAAAATATGTTTACAACACTGATAAGGCAGGCTTAACGCCTGCCTTATCAGTTCTTATTTTACTAATGCGTTTCGGCCGAGCTGGTGTCTTTTAATACTCCGGTCTTGCTTGCCACTACACCGGCCAGCAGCAACAGCAGCATGAGAATACCAACAGCAGAATACACATTTGCTTCTGTCAGGAGAATCGCGCTGACCCCGAGACAGGCACTGATCACATACATCAGCAACACAACCTGCTTTTGCGACAGTCCCATGGCCAGCAGCCGGTGATGCAAATGGCCTTTATCCGGTTTAAAGATCGGCTTGCCGCTGTTAAACCGGCGAATGATCGCAAATGCCGTATCCATGATCGGCAGGCCCAAGGCGACAATCGGCACAACCATCGCAATGGTTGCCGCACTTTTCACAGTGCCTAACGCCGACACGGCGGCCAGCGTATAGCCCAGGAACATACTGCCTGTATCGCCCATGAAGATTTTGGCCGGATTGAAGTTATGCTGCAAAAAGCCGAGAGCACTGCCGGCCAGTGCGGCAGTCAAGATCGCCACGGTCCAAAAATTCTGCTGCGCAGCCACCAGCATGATCGTAACCGAAGCGATGGTAGACACCCCGGCCGCCAGCCCATCAAGGCCGTCAATCAGATTCACCGTATTTGTTAACCCTACGATCCAAAGAACCGTCAGCGGTATTGCCCAATAGTCCAGGAAGATCATGCCACCAAACGGATTGGTCAGCCATTCGATCCGGATGCCAAATAAGATCGGCACACAAGCCGCAACAATCTGGCCCAACAGCTTCACTCTCGCAGGCAGCGGTTTTAAATCATCAATAACACCAACAGCCAGCACCACCGTGCCGCCCAGCACAATACCAAACAATTCCCGGTTAATATGAACACTTGCCAGAACCGCCAGCAAGAAACCTGCATAAATAGCCAGGCCACCCATCCGTGGAATGGGCTCTGTATGCACTTTACGCGCATCCGGCGTATCTAGTGCCCCTGCTCGAATGGCAAAACGTTTAACATGCGGAGTCAGAAAATAACTTGTGGCCAGAGCGACTGTAAACGCTACAACATAAATTTCCGCCATCCGTCTCCACCTCTTTTCCTATGCACATCTCATTGTACTCAAGCCATTAAACCCTGTCAATGACAAATCACTGACGATTTACATATTAACTATATGATATTCTCTGCCATTATAAAACATGCTATACCAGTTTATTCATTCTTATGTTCCCATTTATTGTAACATAAGCTTAGCCGTTTGCACACATTTTCAACCGCCAATCCCTGACGCCCACCGTTTATATGCAGCGGCGGCTTGGATGAACTTAGCCGAATCGATTGGAAATACTTGACAGAAAAAACAGGAATTTATATAGTGAACTCGATATACCAGATTAAATCACATTCGAATCCCGTGATCAGTAGTAACAGAAAAAAAGGAGATTCTAATGGAAAGGAAATATAAATATGAAAGAAAACATATACGACAATGAACAGTTTTTTCAGGCCTATAGCCGGTTCCCACGTTCTGTCCAAGGCCTAAGCGCAGCCGGGGAATGGCATGAGTTAAAAAAGCTGTTCCCCGAATTTCGCAACAAACGCGTCTTGGATCTGGGATGTGGTTTCGGCTGGCATTGCAGGTATGCGGCAGAACAGGGCGCCGCGCGCGTTGTGGGAATCGATATCTCCGCAAACATGCTGCGGGTGGCCAAAGAGAAGACTACTTATCCCCAGGTTGAATATTACCAGCTCGCCATAGAGGATATTGATTTTGCTCCCGATTCATTTGATGTTGTCATTAGCTCGCTGGCGTTGCATTATATCGAAGCATTTCAGACTATCTGCAACAAGGTATACCGGTACCTTTCTGCAGACGGTCATTTTGTGTTCTCAGTCGAGCATCCGGTCTTTACCGCTTACGGCACACAGGATTGGATTTATGACCCGGAGGGAAATCGCCAGCATTGGCCAGTCGACCATTACTTCAGCGAAGGCAAGCGAACAGCAAGCTTCCTCGGACAGGCAGTGGTTAAATATCACAAGACCTTGACCACATATATCTGTACTTTACTCAACAGCGGCTTTACCCTCACTGAATTAGTCGAGCCACAACCAGCAGAACACCTGCTAAGCACAGTTCCCGGTATGCACGACGAGCTGCGCCGCCCGATGATGCTACTGCTTGCGGCCAAAAAAACGGCTCACACCTCTCCCCGGATTTAGCATTTTGGCTTTAAAAACTGCGTCAGCTTACACTGCCTATATTAATGATAATAACAGCATTTTTGTATGGGACATATATATAGGAAGCGAAAATTTTTTTTTGCTTGACAAAATAATTTTTCTACATTAAAGCTCCTGTTATTCCTTGCAATCCGGCCGGTTTGGCAGGGTTGTTTGTTCAGTTAATTCTGTGTATAATGGGCCTAGGATTTAGCGGACAGCCAAAACGGCAGCATTTGCGCCCCGTTTTGAAGCGGCGAGTACATCATGAAATATCATAATGGAGGTGAATTCGGGACAACCTATCATGAATGAATGAATTCTCTTACTGTACGGGATCGTCAACATGCCAACAGTCTTGTTGGATTTTACTCGCTTGGCTTGGCGGAGCAACCGCCGCGAGCTGGATCTCTCAAATTGGCTCTCTGTAAGAGTACCAATTCATTTCATAACTACTCATATGATTCTGGGGCAATGCCGCCAGAATACAGCAAGGGGGAATCGGCCATGGACTCTTTCGTAGTAGCGCTGCAATCTGTTTGGAATGATAGCGGATATGCGGCCATAACTCTCGGCAACGTTACCATGATACTGGTCGGAATCGGATTATTGTATATGGCTATTGGCAAAGGCTTTGAGCCTCTGTTGCTCTCGCCGATCGCCTTTGGCTGTATCCTTGCCAATTTTCCCGGCACCGGCTTTTTAACAGAGCATGGTGTCATGCAGCTAATCAGTTACGGTATTCAGTACGAAATTTTTCCGCCGTTGATCTTCCTGGGCGTCGGCGCTATGACCGACTTTGGCCCAATGATTGCGAATCCCTCCACTTTGCTGCTTGGTGCTGCCGCTCAGTTTGGCGTTTTCATTGCCTTAGCTGGCGCTATGCTGCTCGGCTTTAATGTTAATGAAGCTGCGGCAATCGGCATTATCGGCGGCGCGGACGGCCCGACCGCCATCTATTTGGCGATGAAGCTGGCGCCGCATCTGTTGGGCGCTATTGCGGTAGCGGCATATTCTTACATGTCGCTGGTGCCTTTGATTCAACCGCCGATCATGAAGCTGCTGACCACTGAGAAGGAACGCCAGGTTGTGATGGGACAGCTCCGCACTGTCAGCAAATTCGAAAAGCTGGCATTCCCGGTTGTCACGACAATTGTTATCAGCCTGCTTCTGCCGCCTATCGCCTCTCTGATGGGCATGCTGATGCTGGGCAACCTGTTCCGCGAGTCCGGTGTAACCGACCGTCTGTCAGACACCGCGCAAAACGCTTTAATTAACATTGTTACGATCTTCCTCGCAACCGGCACAGGACTAACCATGTCTGCCGAAAGCTTCCTCAATGTCAACACACTGATGATTATCGCTCTGGGCTTAGCCGCGTTCGCCGGCGGCACTGCCGCTGGGTTGATGCTCGGCAAAATATTCTACATTGTATCTGGTGGCAAGGTAAACCCGCTGATTGGCTCAGCCGGCGTATCAGCCGTTCCGATGGCAGCCCGGGTTGCCCAGGTGGTCGGTCAAAAAGCGAATCCGTCAAACTTCCTGCTCATGCATGCGATGGGGCCAAACGTAGCCGGCGTTATCGGCACCGCGGTCGCTGCAGGCACCATGCTGGCAATGCTCGGCAATAAATAGCACTAAATAAAAGAATAAGCCATCGCGGCGCTGAAACCGCCGCGATGGTAAAGTTGAAAGGGAGAGATCATCTATGTCACCAGCAGTAACCACTCTGGTTGTACTAGCAGTCGTTGCACTTTTATTTGTCACAGAAGCAGTTCCGCTCGCAGTCACCGCTATGGGCGGCGCAGTTGCGGTAGGCGTTTTAGGAATTATTCCCATGAATACAGTATTTTCCGGCCTCTCAAATTCTACCGTAGTTCTGTTCGCCGGCATGTTCGTTATCGGCGCCTCCATGTTTCACACCGGCCTGGCACAAAAAATCGGTGAATCTGTGGTTAGAATGTTCGGCACCAGCGAAAACGGCCTGATGATGGGCACCATGTTTATCGCAGCCGTTCTTTCCTCAGTCACCTCCAATACCGGAACGACAGCAGCACTAATGCCGGTTATCCTCGGTATCTGCGCCGCTGCTAAGATTCCTGCCTCCCGCCAGTTGATGCCAATGGCTTTTGCCGCCGGCGTCGGCGGTATCATCACTCTGGTCGGCACCCCGCCTAATATCATTGCCGCTGGGGCATTAAAGCAAGCCGGCTTTGAACCGTTCGGCTTCTTCGAATTCGCCTGGATCGGTGTTCCGCTGACAATTGCCGGTATCCTCTACATGATGATCATTGGCAAACATCTCTTGCCAACACAAGTTTTAGCCGCAGATGTTGAAATTAAGCAAGAGATTGAAGCCAAAGCCAAGGACCCGAAAAAGATGTATATTTCCGGAATCATCCTGCTGGCAGTTGTTGTTGTTATGGCGCTTGATCTCAAAGCTTTGCCGCTTGAAGTCGCCGCCATTATCGGCGCAATTCTTTGTGTACTTACCGGCTGCCTGACTGAGAAAGAAGCCTACAGAGGCATTGACTGGGTCACCATCTTCCTGTTTGCCGGCATGATGCCGATCGCAACCGCAATGCAAAAAAGCGGTGCAGGCCAGATGGTGGCTGACGCGGTTGTCGGCCTGTTAGGCGGCAATACCAGCCCCTTGCTGATTACCGGCGTCCTGTTTGTTTTATCAGCCGGTTTAACTCAATTCATGTCCAATACGGCTTCCACCGCGCTTTTGGCTCCGATCGGCATTGCGATCGCCAAAAGCATTGGCGCCAGTCCGCACGCCGTTCTGATGGCCATTGCGGTTGCCGCATCCTGCGCCTTCGCCACTCCGGTCGGCACGCCGCCCAATACACTGGTGCTTGGCCCCGGCAACTATAAATTCATGGATTACGTTAAAGCCGGTACAGGCCTGGTCATTGTCTGCCTGATCGTGTCTTTGATCGTTATCCCGATGGTATGGCCTTTCTTCCCTAAATAACCCTTAACTAGCTAACCCTCCCTAAATAATATAGAATCAGAGACAAGAAGGCAGCGCAATTTGGCGCTGCTTTCTTGTCTCTATTTGTCAATACAAAGCGTCAATAGCTATCCTGTCATTCAGCATACCGGTGTACTAAATTCTCAAGCCCAGCTCTGCTGCGCTGATTATGCAATGACTGATTTTTCCCGGCGATACCGCGTCGCCGATTACATACACTTCGTCCACGAGGCCGGTCAACTGCCCGGACAAATTATCCCTTGACCGTGAACCGATCGCCAGGACCACAGTGTCTGCCGGCAAGTCCCGGCTTTCGCCGTCGCCGGACTGAATCTTCACTCCCTGGTTTGTAACCTCTGTCACCGTGGTTTCCGTCAGGCAGGCAATTCCGAATTGTTTCATATGCTTTTTGACGATCCAGCGGGTGCTGATGCCAATATCTGTACCCACAGCCTTCGTCATTTCCACAATACTGACACTGCGGTTGCTTGCTTCCAGCAGCTGATGAATAAGCTCATCCGACTCCGCCCGGTGCCGCATCAAAAACTTGGTTTGCTCGGCGCTGAGCGTCCCCTCGTCGGCAAGAAGAACCGCCGTTTCGCAGCCTACCGCGCCACCGCCGACAATGACGACCTTCTGCCCCGGAATAACCCTGCCTGCCAAGACGTCATTGGCCTGTACGATATGACATCCGGCCGCAACCGGGAAGGGTGCCGGGACCGGTTCACTGCCGCTGGCTAAAACGACCGCATCCGGTTGAAACGCCAGAATATTTTCTGCCGTCGCCTCCTGATTAAGGACAACAGTCACAGCCAGTTTTTTCAGCCTAGCGCTCTGATATTGAAGCAAATAGCGGAAATCATGCTTGCCGACCGCCTTGGCGGCATAGCAAAGCTGGCCGCCCAAGCAAGGCTCCTTTTCCCAAAGCGTTACGTTATGCCTCCGCTCAGCCGCCTGAATGGCAAATTCCATGCCGGCTGCGCCGCCGCCCACAACCAGTATATTTTTGGACCGCACCGCCTTTTGCCTGGAGACAGTCAGCTCTCTGCCTGCCTCGTAGTTGATCATACAGCAAACGTCCTTGCCGGAAAAGCGCCGGTCATAGCAGCCTTGCCCGCAGGCGATGCAGCGCCGGATTGACTGCAGCTCTCCCGCTTGCGCCTTGTTCGGCAATTCAGGATCGGCCAGCAAGCCCCGCCCCATATTGACCATATCGGCCAAACCCACGGCGATAATCCGCTCCGCCTCAACCGGATCATTAATCCGGTTACTGGCAATGACCGGAATCTTTACCGCTTTTTTGACGGCAGCGGCAAGATAAGAATAGCCGCCCGCAGGCAATTCACCGGTAGTCTGAGGAATCTGTGACTCATGCCAGCCGCCGGTGATATTAATCGCGTCAGCGCCGTGCTTTTCCAGCACCTGCGCTACTTTTACCGCATTGCTGCCGGTGTTGCCTGAGGCAATGAAGTCATTGCCGCTTAACCTGACGAGAACCGGAAAATCGTTGCCGGCAGCGGCTTTAATACCGGTAATCAGCTCGATCAAAAACAGGCTGCGGTTTTCCCAGGCGCCGCCATAGTCATCGGTTCGCAAGTTGGTGTAAGGAGACAAAAACTCAGCAATCAGATAACCGGCACTGGCAATCAGCTCCACACCGTCAAATCCGACCCTTTTCGCGCGTTGGGCCGCGGCAATAAAGCTTTGCTTGGCGATTTCAATATCCTCAAGCGTCATTTCCCTTGGTGTTTCATGAGTATATTTGCTGGAAACAGCCGAGGGAGCCACTGCCTGAGCGCCAATATCCCGGCTTTTGGCATAGCCTCCCGCATGATACAACTGGGCGACAACCTTCGCTCCATGCTCATGGACTGCAGCGGTCAATTTTTGCAGCCCGGCACTAAAACGGTCATCATAAATGCACATGACCTGAAAAGACCGGCCCAGTTCATGCACCGCACAGCCGCCAACGGTAAGCATCCCGGCGCCGCCCTTGGCTCTGGCCGCGTAATAAGCGACTAAGCGGTCGTTGGTTGTGCCGTCGGCAGAAAAGCTATGATTGATACAGGGCATAGCGATACGGTTTTTCAACTGCATGGCGCCAATGGTGATCGGGTTAAACAAATAGCGAAAATCCATTGGAATCCCCCCAAATACAGGTTATGAATAACTAGTACCTTGTCAGCCCTAATCCAGTGAATTCTGACGGCCTATTTTGTGCAAGCCTTCGTTGTCGTCAGTCGGAATACTCCCGGTATTCCTCCATTCTCCGCCTTGCCTTGCGCAAAATAATCTCG
>POVV01001182.1_pt1 | contig 10447 bp, 8 predicted proteins | sample 1560271 | NCBI WGS metagenome assembly POVV01 (sample SAMN08337232, study PRJNA429181) | Bioreactor metagenome, whole genome shotgun sequencing project. | biome: cows' rumen and soil; feature: anaerobic; isolation source: anaerobic chemostat enrichment culture, galacturonate as sole carbon source...... | reverse complement strand
ATGACTTTTATATCATGATAAGTATCTTTTAATTCAATATTTCGGATAGAAATCCTGTGACCATCCAGAGAAACCACCTTTAACTGGTTTCCGGATACCTGGAAAAGCTCTCCGGTCATCATTTTATTGCTGTCATTGGGGGCAATGGAGAATATAGTCTGGCGGATCACTTCCTTCAATGAGAACTGGGAAAGGCAGATATAATGATCCCGTTCAATATACGGAAGATAAGCAAATTCCTCCCCATCCCGTCCCTGGATATGGAATACGGAGTTTTCACAGGAAATAGTGGTGGTAAGCTTTTCATCGCTTTCAATGGTAACAAGGGAATCTCCTGCAGAAGAAAGTTTTCTTACGATTTCTGAAAGCAGCTTTGCTTCAAGGGCGATTTTTCCTCTTTCCAGGATGGTTCCTTCTACCTTTGTTTCTATTCCCAGTTCCATATCATTGGCGGTCAGTTTGATTTCTGATCCGCTGGCATCGATAAAGATGCATTCCAGGATGGACATGGTTGTTTTACTGGGAACTGCTTTCAGTACAATATTAATGCCGTTTAGGATCACATCCTGTTTAAATGTCAGTTTCATAATTGTTGATAACTCCTTTGCTCTAGAAATTGCAATAAATAGATGGATGATATAGTTAAATTCCGTCGTAATAGTAGTAGGGGCTGTGGGTTTGTGTATAAGCCTTGATAACATATATAAAGGTTGATGTTTCCATGTTCATAACAGTGTGAATAACGTCCACAAAATCTAAGGAAAACTTTAAGGTTATCCACAACCAGATGAGAAACGATTTAAGGCCCTTAATTGTCCACAGTGAATTAACACCTAATACACACCTTATTGTGGACTAATCTTCTTTTTAAGAATTTCAATGGTGTTATTTAAAGTATCGTTTTTGTTCATCTCTGTGTTAATCTTTTCTATCCCATGGATGATGGTGGTATGGTCTCTTCCCCCCAGGTATTTTCCAATCATCTGCAAGGGAGTTCCAACCATGTCGCGGCAGAGGTACATAACAATCTGACGTGGATAAACGATTTCCTTGTTCCTTTTCTGGGAAGAGATATCAAGAGGAGTAATGCCGTAATGATCTGCAACAACCTGTATGACAAGTTCCGGCGTGACTTCACGCTTGTCGTTGGGGGAGATAATGTCCTTTAATGCTTCTTCCGCCAGTTCTACGGTGATCTCCTTATTATCAAGGCGGGAGAGAGCTACGATTTTTGTCAGGGCGCCTTCCAGTTCCCGGATGTTGGATTTGATGTTGGTTGCTATGTATTTAATGACTTCATTGTCAATGTTATAGCCTTCCATTTCTTCCTTTTTCCTGAGGATGGCCATCCTGGTCTCATAATCAGGGGACTGTATGTCCACGGTTAAGCCCCATTCAAACCGGGAACGGAGCCGTTCCTCTAAGGTTTCGATTTCCTTAGGCGGTTTATCTGAGGAAATGATAATCTGCTTTTTGGCCTCGTATAAGGCGTTGAAGGTATGGAAGAATTCCTCCTGGGTACTTTCTTTACCAATGATAAACTGGATATCATCGATCAGCAGAACGTCATTGTTTCTGTATTTCTCACGGAATTCAGTAGGAGAGAAGTTGTTTTTATTACGGATCGCATCAATCAGCTCATTGGTGAATTTCTCACTGGTCACGTAGAGAACCTTTGCAGCCTGATTATTCTTTAAGATAAAATGGCCGATGGAATGCATTAAGTGAGTCTTTCCAAGACCCACGCCTCCGTATATGAACAGAGGATTATAAATTTCACCTGGAGATTCTGCAACAGCCAAAGAGGCGGCATGAGCCAGGTTATTGTTGGCACCTACCACAAAGGTATCGAAGGTGTATTTCGGATTTAAATTTGCGGTTATGATGGCCGACTGGCTGACCGGATTTATGGTATTGGTAATAAGAGTGTTGCCCGCAGGGGCCGACGCGGCCTCTTTTGGAAGTTGATTTTCAACAACAAAATCAACGCTGCACTCAAATCCAGTCACCTCTTCTATGGTGATCTTTAGAAGAAACCCGTATTTTTTGCGGATGTATCCCAAGAATTCCACATCCGGTACCGTGACAATGACTTTTTCGCCGTTTACAGAATAAACTTTTAGCGGAAGAAGCCAAGTTTTAAAAGACACGTCCGTAATTTCGTGCTCTTCTTTCAAATTAAATAAGATATCATCCCATTTTTCCTTTAACTTTTCTAACATTGTATGTCTCCTACATTTATAAAAATGCAAATATGCGCATTTACCCAATCTACAGTTCATTCTATACTATTTTGAAATAATTTTCAATGATAATAGTAAAATATTGTGGATAAGTGTGTGCAGAGGATGTGTATTGCATGTGAATGATATGTTGATAATCATCCAGAGAGAGAGTTGTCCACAAAAAAGGTGTATTTGGTAAGTTCTGTTATTCACATCCCGGGAGCGTGGAATTTATATGGGCTGAAAGGACAGGCCTGTGAATAAAACAACAATTATCAAGATAATATCCATAGAGTTTTCCACAAGTTATCCCCATAATGTTGATAAGTTTATGTAAATTAACAAAATGGGCGAAAATTTCCTGACGCGGATTGACGGATAAAAGCTTTCTATAATATAATGCACATGTAACCAGATGCATTGTATCTTTATAAAAGAACAGTAGCACAGGAGGTAAAAAAATGAATATTGAGAACAGAACCCGTAGCCTGGTACTGGCAGCCGTATTTGTTGCCATTATCGTCATCATGGCGTTTACGCCCTTTGGGTATATCCCACTGGGATTTATGAACGCTACCATCATTCATGTTCCGGTCATAATTGGAGCCATTATTCTTGGACCAAAATATGGCGGATGTCTGGGAATGGTATTCGGACTGACTAGTCTGTGGAAAAATACCTACATGCCCAATCCCACTTCCTTTGTATTTTCTCCTTTTATTAAAGTAGGAGAGTATGGCGGGAATATAGGAAGCCTGATCATTTGTATGGTTCCCAGGATTCTTGTGGGAATCGTAGCCTATTATGTGTTCCGGGCGGTATTAAAAGCTTTGGGCGATAAAAGCACAAAGAGGACCATTGCTTTGGCGGCCGCAGGAGTGGCAGGATCATTAACCAATACTTTATTGGTAATGAATCTGATTTACTTATTTTTCGGAAAAGAGTATGGACAGGCGGCAAAGGGACTGACGGAGGGAATTTATACCGTCATTATCGGAATTATATGCATCAACGGAATTCCGGAGGCGATTGTGGCGGGAATACTTACTGTGGCGGTCACTCAGGCGTTATTTAAGGCTATGAAAGGATAATCACTGATAAAAACTAAGCCATTGCTCCATGTAATTTGAGGAGCAATGGCTTTTACTATTATGCCGTGATTTATAGAAACGTTTTTATTTGTCTGATATCTGCATGTGCATTGAATCGTCTTAAATCCAATATATTCCCTTTTATATCTGTAATGATCTTTAAGTCTTTTCCGGCTTCAAAAACTTGTTTTCCGTCAACAAAGGCTTCTGACCGGGTACCTGTATTTTTAATTTTAAATACGTGCTTTCCCCATACCTGCTCATAGAGACTTTCATGTCCGCCTGTAGTTCCCCAGTAAATCTTATCGTGTTCCATATGAATTCCGTACATTCGGGCTGCATACTCCATGACGGAAAGCATGGCAGGGCCATAGGAATCCTGCATTCCTTCTAAGGATTCTAAGGATGGTTTCCCGGTGAAAGGATCATACTGCTGTACAAAAATGCATGTTTCTCCGATTGCGCCAAACAGCTTTTCTCCCAGATATGGGATCAGATGATCATAACCATAATTCTCAAGAGCGCGGATCGCACGCTGAAACGTGAGCGCTTCCGATTGGCCGCTCCAGTCATTGGTGGGAATATTACGAAATAGAGGATCATTTACCGCAATGGATGGAAGCGGCATGTAAGTCCAGAATTCTTCCGGATTCAGTAAGTGCCGTGTGATAAAATGGTCGGCCATGTGCTGGGTCAGGCTGTTCCAGTGCATGGCTCTTAAATTGTTATGGGTCATAATATTCATGACATTGTGATGCCGGTCACGGTCAAAGCAGGCACCTTTTGCTTCATCCCACAGATAATTTTCTATTTTATTCTGAACGGATAATGCTTTTTTTAACCAGAATTCAGCTTTATTTTCATTTCCCTGTATTCTGCAAATTTTTGATAAGATTTCCCTTGAGGAATAAGAAAAGCTCATAATATCCATGGAGGCCATGGGAACGATCTGGCAGTTTTTTGGGGGAACTTCTTTACTCCAGGAATCCGGTGCATCTCCGTACCGGAGGGCATGATCTTCTCCGGTATCGTATTTACACCAGCTTTCCAGACAGCCATCCCCATCAGAATCCCTTACATTCCATAAATATGTGTCGAATTTTTCTAAAGTGGTATAAAGAAGATTTAAATATTCAGGGTCTTTTCCTATTAAATAATACATGTTAAGAGCAGAAGAGGGAAAGCAGAATCCCTGGAATTTATTGAACTGAGGGGTGATTTTTTCATCTATAAAAGCAATGCTTCCAGGTAATCTGCCATCCTCCCGTTGATTTTCCATGAACAAAAGATGGTTATTCAGTCCGGCTTCCATATTTCTTTTTGCGTACATTTCTCCGCCCATAGGCTGAGTTTCCAGCCATATTTTTTCGTAGCCTCCGCCTTCGATCAATACAAGCCTGGAATCGAAGTGTTTTAAATTATTCATTGTTTTTCTTTCGGCTGAATCCATGAGCTTTTGCAAAAGTTCATAAGAAGTCTGAAATGATACACTTGTTTGTATATTCACATTTTGCCTCCAAAGGTCAGGTGCGAGATGTTATTGAAACAGGAGAAGCCAAGCGGTTTCTCCTGTTGATTAAGTTTTATTATTTTATGATAAGCCTTTGTATAAGATCAAAAAGATCTGCAGCACCCTGGTCTACGGTTGTACTGCCATAGGCAACGTTCTGTCCAATAAGATGTAATTCATTTATGAATTCCTGATCATTTGGCAAATTGGGACCCTGGGGAATGGAGCGGTCGCTGATTGCATCATAAATTGCATAGACAGCTGCGTCAACTGGTGTGGACTTTCCGGAGATTGCTTCACGAACAACAGGAGAGCTGGGAATCCCCCGGTTGGTCCCAAGAATCTCACCGGCTTCGGGGCTTGACACAAAGTAATTAATAAAAAGGGCCGCTGCTTCCGGATTCGGGCTGTTCTTGTTGACTCCAAGATACTGGCTCATTTGGATCGCGTATGCCTTTTCGCCGCCTGCCGGTAGTGTGGTCGCTCCCAGCTGGTCAGTCATCGCCGCCTGATAGCCGGCCACCTGATTGCTCCATATCATTCCGATTGCAGCTTTTCCTGCGACCAGAGCTGAACTGTCAGCGCCTGTTTCTGCATAGGTTGCGGTTGTATCGGCGTCAGGTATCAGGCCCTCTGCCCGTAAATCGGCCCATAGCTGAACCCACTTTTTTGAAGTTTCCAATGTCATATAGCTTTTCCCGCCCTGGTCAGAGGTCCATAATGGAGTTCCTTCCTGCTGGCAGTAGTAGCTAAAATAGTTGGCTTGATTGGTACTGTTATCAACAAAGGGGAACACACCATCCGGAAGCTTGGATTTTAGTTCCTTTCCATAGGCAATCAGTTCATCCCAGGTTAAATTGTAATCGGGGACAGATGCGCCAATGGATTCGATCAATGTTTTGTTATAGGCGAGTACAAGCGTGTTGGTTCCAAGGCTGACAGCATAAAGATTTCCATCCTGGGTACCGGCATTAAGGGCTACCTGGTCAAACTGCTCGGCAGTATTGATCAAAAGCTGTTTCCCGAGAAAGTCATTAAGAGATGTAAGATACTGTATGTAATCCGGATAATTGCCCCCGAATTGGATCAGATCAGGAGCATTATTACCTTGAAGCTGGGTATCAATGATCTGGAAGTGATCGGCAGTACCACCGTTAGGTTCACCTGTAACTTTGATATCGGGATAGGCGGCCATGAAGCGGTCTATCACCTGATTGGTGAGGGAAGCCCGTTCATCGTTACCCCACCAGCTAAAGCGCAGTTCGGCTGCTCCGCCGGCATATGGGGGAAGGCCTTTTGTATCAGCCGGTTCACTTTCTGCTTTTTGTGATTCTGTGGCCGCAGCAGTGGTCGCTGCTTCTGTTGTTTGCTGAACGGCCTTGGTACTGCATCCCCATAAGGAAAGGACTGTGCAGGCGGCTAACAGCAGTTGAATCGATTTTTTCATAGGATTCTCCTTTACATGTTATTTGATTGGAACAGGCATCAACCCTTAATTCCGGATGTAGCGATGCCCTGAACAAAATATTTTTGAAGGGAAAAGAATAAAACAAAGCTTGGCAGCATGGCCAGAGTGGACATGGCCAGTGCACCGCCCCAGTTTGATACGGCTCCCGCATCGCCTACAAAGGTTCTTAAGGCACGGGATACTGTATAGCTTTCCGGAGAAGTAAGGTAAAGAAGGTGATTGAAAAAATCGTCCCATGTCCAGAGGAAAGTAAAGAGTGCGGTAGTAACCATTGCCGGTCCTGCAAGAGGGATAACGATCCTGAAAAAGATTCCCACCTTTCCGCAGCCGTCAATGATGGCGGCTTCATCCAGATCTTTTGGCAGCCCCCTTATAAACTGTACCAGCAGAAATACAAAGAATGCATCGGTCGCTAAAAATTTGGGAATCAGGAGCGGAAGGTAAGTTCCGACCCAGCCAAAGGTGTTAAAAAGGATATAGCGGGGCACCAATGTAACATGTGCCGGGAGCATAAGGGTTATCATCATGATACCGAACCAGAAGTTTTTCCCGAAAAATTTAAGCCTTCCGAAAGCATAAGCCGCCATCGTGCATGAAATTAAGTTTGTGGCCACTGCTGTTATGCACAAAAGCATGGAGTTTAGAAAAAATTTACCAAAAGATACACCGGCATAGCCTTTCCAGCCGCTGATATAATTATCAGTGGTAATTGCTTTGGGTATCAGACCCGTGTCGCTGAATATCATATTGTTGGGCTTAAAAGAACTGACGACCATCCAGATAACCGGATAAAGCATGGTAATTCCCAGTGTTATGATAAAAATATGTGTCAGTATGATATGAAGTTGTTTTTTTGCTTTCATAATTATTCCCCGTTTCCGTAGGAGACCCAAAGTTTTGACGACCCAAATATGACTGCTGTAAATGAACCGATGATAATCAGAAGTACCCACGCCATTGCACAGGCATAACCCATTTCATGGTAAGTCCATCCTTGCAGATATAAATGCAGGGTATAAAAAAGCGTTGAGTTTAAAACGCCACCTTTGCCGCCTCCGATGATGTATGCCTGAGTAAATGTCTGGAATGCCGAAATCATTTGCATGACCAGATTAAAAAGTATGACCGGCGTAAGGGAGGGGATCGTTATTGAAAAAAACTGCTGTACTTTGCTGGCACCATCTACGCTGGCTGCCTCATAGTAGTCCATGGGAATCTGTTTTAATCCAGCCAGAAAGATGATCATGGATGAGCCGAACTGCCATACCGTAAGCAGGACCAGAGTTCCCAGGGCATATTTGGGATTGGTGATCCATCCTGGCAGATTCGTAAATCCAATGGATGAGAGGATGCCGTTTATCAAACCTTCCTTTTCAAACAGCTTTCTCCACAAAACAGCTATGGCCACTGAACCGCCTAACAGGGTGGGAATGTAATATATGGCACGGTAAAAAGATACGAAACGCAGTTTCTGATTCATCAGTACAGCCACCAGCAAAGCGAAAATCAGCTTTAAGGGAACCGATGTGAATACATAGGTAAATGTTACTGATAATGATTTTAAATAGTATGGGTCTACCCTCATAATTTTGCCTGAACCCGCCGTAAAGTCAGTGATGCCGAATAATGAACCAAACATTCTTATGTAATTGCCGAAACCGATCCACTGGGCCGAATCAGGCTTTGTGAAATCGTAATCCGTAAAACTCATACGGAGCGACATGAACATAGGATAAACGGTCAATCCCAGAATACCTATGAGCCAGGGAAGCAGGAACATATAAGGAATAAAATTGTCCTGCCAGAATTTTTTCATCTTTTTCAATCCATCTAACCTCCTTTTTTATGAAAAGATGTTTAAATTATACAATAATTAAATGTTCAATTGGTATTGTATGTATATATTTTACTGTTTTTAAAGAAAAATCTCAATATCTATAGGGCAAAACGCCAATACATCAAAAAATCCTCCTTATTTTCACTAAATTGACTGGACTTATGTGGTTTTCCTGGATTTTCTGTATTGAAGGGGGGACATTCCTACGTATTTTTTGAAAACGCGATCAAAGTAAGAGAGTCTTTCATAGCCTAATATTTTAGAAATATCCTCAATAGACAGAGAATCGTCTAGGATTAAGTTTCTGGCATGGTCGATTTTCTGAAGGTTGATAAATTCATTTACAGTAAAATTGGTGACTTCTTTAAAAATACGGCTTAAATAGCTTTTATCAAGATAAAATATGCCTGCCAGATCTTCCAGACCATAGATCTCAGAATAATGCTCCATGATATAATACATAATTTCCTTTACCTTTACATACCGCATCATTTTGCCGCCCAGAGTATGATATTCATCCTGCCTGATACCTGCACCGTTTAAAATCATTATGATGATGGAAAAAAGCAGTTCTTTCACTTCCGCTGAAGCATAAGGTTTTTCTGCCTTCAAAACCTCTTCCATTTTACGGAGCTTTTTTTCAATTATCTCCTGTTGTCTGGAATTCATTAGGAGAACGCCGTGAAAATCGCAGAAAAATCCCCTTAGGTCTAATTCCATGGTGCTACCTGCAGAAATCAACCATGTTTCTTCAATTTCTATTAATATCCGCTCGTGGTATTTTCCGCCGATCACATTGGTAAAAGGAATTCTTTTTTTATCGATAAAAGACAAGGTGCCTTTTGACATCTTGTAGCCTTTATTGTTTGTATAGAAAAAGCGCTCTCCATCCAGGATATAATAAATTTGATATTCATTTTTATAAAATCCAATGGTTTCAGCCAGGTCACAGTCCCTGGATACGTGGCTGACACCGATGCCATCACATTTTCCAGCAAAAATAACTTCTTTCATAGTTCCTCTTTTCTGCCCATGGTTTATAGACAAAGCTTGTTCCGCTTTTTAGGGCGTAAAGGTATGTCGAAGAGTATTACGTTTCTCTGACCCAAAGGGTGTCCCATGTTTCTTCCAGTTTGTAAAAAACAGGATGCTCTTTTAAATGTTCATTTGGGGTATGCAGGGTAAGATAAAGTTCATCGGATAAGTTCTTAAATATCATTCCGTGACCTCCGTCTTTTTCAAACAGGAGTCTGTCATCCTGAGTCCATTTTCCTGTAATATCACCATTGTCGGAATAAGCAAGTGCCTCCGTATATCCTTCCTTTCCAAAGCTGGACCAGAGAAGTATTAAGCGGCCGCTTTTGGTCCGGTAGAGGAACGGGCCATCCGTTACATAATTTGTACCTGGTCTTTTTTTATTTTTTACGGGAAACACCCAGCCCTTTGCTTCAGAGGCGTGAAAAAGCAATATGGGTTCGGATACCGCCTTCTTTAGATCCTGGCTCAGTTCTACGGCACAGAGGGAACCATCCGAAATCTGGACCCATTCGTGGACAAAAACCATAAAAGGTTTTCCTTCCGGGTTTACATAGAACGTTCCGTCAATGCATTCCCAGTCTTTTGGTGTGATCTGTTTTTCACTGTGTGGGATAAATGGTCCTAAGGGATGAACTGCTTTCAAAATTGCAGTTCCTCCATGGGATTGACTGTCTTTAAAGGTTGCGAACATATAATAGGAACCATTATATTTATGTACCTCAGGAGCCCAGCAATTTAAATCGGCCCAAAAGTCTTCCGGCTTATGGAATACTTCGTAAGGCCCACTCCAGTTTTCCAAGTCTTCGCTGATGTAACAGTCAAATCCTGTGGCAGATGTCCAGCATGTTAAAGCCCTTGTCCCATACATGTAATATTTCCCCTCATCCACCAGTATAAAGGGGTCCCTGATATTAATTTTTTCAAGATTCATTGGCTAACCATCCTTTCTAAAGCGCATTTTCATCCATATCTATCCATTAATCAGATAGAAATATATTCCAGTTTTATTATACTGTATAAATGGATTGATTAGTAGATTGAAATCGGACATTATCGGATTTTCCCGGTATATGGGCAGGAGTGTCTGTTAAGCATCAGATCCGGTATCTGGAATGTCGTAAAAAAACCTCGGGACAGTGTCGGTTTTAAAAGAAAAAATACATTTTTCCCTTGACTAACCATCTTTTGTTCTATATAATTGAAACGATGTTTAATTAAGATAGTCTCAATATGTTTCATCATATTGCCTATGATAAACTATTGTAACAAGAGGAGGTG
>POVV01001181.1_pt1 | contig 10457 bp, 12 predicted proteins | sample 1560271 | NCBI WGS metagenome assembly POVV01 (sample SAMN08337232, study PRJNA429181) | Bioreactor metagenome, whole genome shotgun sequencing project. | biome: cows' rumen and soil; feature: anaerobic; isolation source: anaerobic chemostat enrichment culture, galacturonate as sole carbon... | reverse complement strand
GTTGTATTGGGCTGCACTCATTTTGCATTTTTCCGTGATAGCTTGCGGCAGGTGCTTTCTCCTGGAATCCAGATTATTGATGGCACAGAGGGGACTTTGCGGCAGTTGGCGCATAAAATAGAAGAAACCGGCTATTCTACCGGTACAGGCAAGGGAAATATTACTTTTTGCTCGTCTGCCGGAGAGCCGGACGCTGCCAGGCTGAAGCAGGCATTTGCCGTCGCGCAGACATTGGTATAGTGCCTTAACTGAGGAGGTGTATAGATGATTATTCGGCCAGAGCAAATTGCCGATTATGAGCAGATTGCCGAGGTCAATCGTCTGGCCTTTGGCCGCGACGATGAAGTCCGGTTGATTGAACGGCTGCGGAATGCGCCGGAGTATCATCCCGGGCTGTCGCTGGTTGCCGTTGACGGCAATCAGATCATTGGCCATATTCTATTCAGTTTTGTCACTATTGACGCAGATACCGGCCGGACTCCCGCCCTGGCTCTGGCTCCGTTGGCGGTGATTCCGAACCGCCAGTACCAGGGGGTCGGTACCGCTCTTGTCGAGCAGGGAATTCAGGCTTGCTACAAGCTGGGACATCGGATCATCATTGTGTTGGGGCATGCCGAATATTATCCCCGGTTAGGTTTCCAGAAAGCGTCCAAATTTGCGATAGCCTGTCCGTTTACCGTGCCTGATGAAACGTTTATGGTGTTAGGACTGGGTACCGGCGCTTTAAAGGATGTAAAGGGAACGGTTGTGTATCCCGAGCCGTTTCATGCGGTGTAAACCGGATGGGCAGTGCCAGTCCGGCTATAAAGCGATTGTTTTTTTCGCCTGTGCCCGAACTTGGCGCAGGCGAAATTTTGTTTGTCTTTTTTCCTTGCATTCTTTTGCAGAGAGGTGCTATAATTATTTAGTCCAAGTAGGTTTCAAATTCATATTTGAACCTTCCCTGCCCCGTTTGGGGCCATTAGTCCAAAGGAGGAGGTGATTTCGTGAGAAAGTACGAAGTCATATTCATCATGAAGCCGGCTGATGAGGAGTCTATCAATGCGACTGTCGCAAAGTATGAGACCCTGATCACGAATTTCGGTGGTAGTGTTGATAAGATTGATCGTTGGGGCAAGAGACGTTTAGCCTACGAGGTAAAGGATCATAGTGAAGGTATTTATGCGCTGATCTACTTTACCGCCGAGCCTAAAGCCGTTTTCGAGCTGGAGCGCGTCATGAAGATTTCAGATGATATCTTGCGGCACATGGTCGTTAAGGAAGACGAATAAGCCGGAAAGGATGTTTGCCATGAATCAAGTCATACTGGTCGGTAACCTGGCCCGCGACCCGGAAGTGCGTTATACAAAAACCGGTAAAGCAGTGGCTACGTTCACGATAGCGGTTAGCCGCAACCCGTCAATGGGTCAGCGTGAACTGAACGAACGGGATGCTGCCGACTTTATTCCTGTCGTGGCATGGACAAAACTGGCTGAGATGTGTGGAAATTCTCTGTCTAAAGGCTCACGGGTCTTTGTTCAGGGCCGCCTTCAAGTTCGTTCGTATGAAACCCAAGACGGTCAGAGACGCTGGGTAACTGAGGTCATCGCCGATATCGTCGCTCAGAACTTCGAATCGGAAGGCCCGCGCCCGGCTGCACCGGCAACCCGGTCGGCATCAGTGGACGCGGCCAAGGTGTTTGGCGGAGGGCAGGTTTTCCCTCCGGAAGAAGAGATTCCATTTTAGAGGGAGGTAAGCAGCATGGCTATGGTCAGGCGTGAAAGAGGCAGAAGACCAAAGAAGAAGATTTGCAGCTTCTGCGTTGATAAAGTCAAAGACGTTGACTATAAAGAGATTCCTAAACTGCGCCGGTATATTACCGAGCGCGGTAAGATTCTGCCGCGGCGTATTTCGGGCAATTGCGCGAAACACCAACGGCAGGTGACTCTCGCCATTAAACGGGCGCGCAATATCGCGCTGCTTCCGTTTACAGCGGAATAGGACATTAAAAGCGTCGGCATTAGCCGGCGCTTTTTGGTTTTAATAGCAGGGAAGAAAAAGCGACGGTTTTAAACCGCAAAAACGCCAAAGGCGCTGCGCGCCTGCGCAAAAAAAGGGACGATTTAACCACGAAGGATACAAAGGGGCGCACAACATGCGCCCCTTTGCGGTCTCGCTTCGTGCAGGCGCGCAGCGCCCTTTGTGCCCTTTGTGGTTCCCGTTCTCTCTATCGTGGTCCCCCGTCCCCTTTGGCGGCGCGCACAGCGCGCATGGCGTTTTGGCGGTTCAAAAACTGTTCTGCGTTACTCCTGCATGCAGGGATATTGGCATTGGCAGTCGAATCCTCCGGTAATCGGATGCTTAGGGGGAAATTCTGTGGAGCGAAGTCAATTGCTGATGACTCTGCTCGGGCTGGGGCGGATTGGCCGCCGTAAGGCAGAGTTTATTTGTACCCATAATTCGCTGGCGATTATCGAGGCCGGGTTGACGTCGTTAACGGAAAAAGGGCTGCTGCCGGCGACGGTGACGCCGACAGCGATTGAGCGCGCCGTCCGCCGGACTGCCGCCGGGATCAGCATATGCAAGCAAAATGGCTGGCAGATCCTCAACCGGCTGGACCTGGGTTTCCCTACCCGTTTGCAGCAGATAGCCGATCCGCCTGCTTTGTTGTATACCCAGGGCGAAGCCGGCGGGCTGAATACATTTCCCTGTGTAGCCGTCATTGGCGCCCGCACCCCGTCGCCGGCCGCCGAGGCGACCGCTTACCTGCTGGGACAGCAGCTGGCAAAGCTGCGGGCGGTTGTCGTCAGCGGCCTGGCCTTAGGCTGCGATACGGCGGCGCATCGTGGCTGCCTGGACTTCGGCGGCTATACCGCCGCTGTTTTGCCGGCCGGGCTGGATTCGATCTATCCCTCGCAGAACCAGGAGCTGGCGGCCGAAATCGCCGGGACAGGCTGCTTGCTGAGCGAGTATCCGCCAGGGATACGCCCTGCGCGCTATCGCTTTGTTGAGCGGGACCGGCTGCAGAGCGGTCTTAGTGATGTGGTTATTATTGTTGAAAGTGAAATACACGGCGGCGCGATGCATACCGCCCGTTTTGCCAAACGGCAGGGGCGCAGGGTGCTGGTATTTTCGCCGGCCGGTCTGAATGACAGCCGGCAAGCCTCCGGCAACCAAAAGCTGCTGGATACCGGCGCGGAAATGGTGACCAGCGTCACCGACGCTATTGAGAAAATCCGGGCGATGCAGCCTGGGCAAGGGTATATGGACAGCCTATTCTAAAAAGTAAGGATAACTTTTGCCAGTTTAAGTGAATACGAAGGCGCTGTGCGCCTATGGTTAAAGTGAGAGTCAGGCTGTCGAGAAAGGTCGAGATGCTAGGCAGCCCGAGGAAGCGCGCGCAGACAGTACGTTTACAGGGTACGGCAAGCGCGCTCCCGCAGGGCTGATTGCGCAACTCTTGGCGCTTTAGCGCCTTAGAGTTGGCGGCATACCCTTTACGGGTGCAACGCAGATTGGCCTTTCTCGACAGCCTGAAGAAGAGACTGCGCATGTGCGCAGTCTCTTCTTCATTGACACCATCATCCAATTAGTTGTAGTCGTTATTTGCGTCAGCTTTGGCGGTCAGCGTTCCATATTTTGCTTTGGATTGCTGGCTGCCGGCTGCTTTGGACTGGGCGCTTGCAGATGCACCGTATTCACCATTAGCATCAAAGTTTGCGGTTAACGTGCCGTATTCCGATTTCGATTGCTGCTGTTTGGTCTTTTTGTCCACGACAATACCCCCTTAATATTGGATGATTTTTTAGGCGCCACAGTTAGTATATCGCTATTTTCTGCATCAATACCGAGAAAATGCCGCCACTTAAATTCCAGGATTTCCCCGGTCATGACGCGGTTGCTTCGGATCGTTGCCGCCAGCTGCTGCGTATAGCCGTTTGGCGGTTTGGCGTACGCCGCAGCGGTGATGGAGGTTTATTCGTCCATGCTGCCGGCTGTAAGCATACAGCAGCAATCCGGCCAGCATGCTGAGTCCCGCCCAGATAAAATGGCAGCCGCCCGACCGGCGCTCAAACCGTGAATCGCGCCGCAGCATGGTTTTGCGGATGCCGTGAAGGATTCCCAGAACGGTAAGCAGTCTGGAAAAACAAGTAATGGGAGTCAAGATATTCATACCAATTCTCCTTTAACAGCGCTTTAATCAAGATGATGTCACGCCGCGTTACAGTGCGATGCGGTACTAATATGTGCGGTTGCCGGAAAAATATACTGGCGGCCGGAAACCGGCGTTTTGTGATCGGCCGATTCGCGTCACAGCCTGGCATCAGGCTAAAGCGCGGAGTTTTTCCATATACTAGCTATGGATCCGGAATGAATACCCGGTCTTGTTTAACTTTCCCTGCGGTTTACTCTGATTTTAAGCAGGAAACTGGGTTCTAAAAAACGAATACATTACGTTACGCACAGAGGAGGGAGCTTTATGTCACACGATTCAGATATCCTGCGAAAGCTGCGTTTTATTGAGTGGTTGAAAGCGGAGCTGGCATCTCATCTGGCGGCACTGCTGCATGCGATTGCTAAAAATAGCGAACGCGCCATGGCTGAAGCGTTGGCAGCGCTTATTGTTACCTCCTATGTACTGGGCCGGCGTCTGGGGCTTGATTTCAATAGCATTGACCGCGAGGTGGCCGATTGGCTGTCTCGTTATGCCAGCAAAAAACATGAAATTGATAAATGGGCCGGAGACTATGGCGAGCTTGAGCGTTATCTCCGGCAGAAGAGGTGACTGAATGAGTCAATCCCGGGTTAAATCGATGGTAGAAAGCGGTATACTGTCCTCTGTTGCCATCCTGTTTGCCATTATTAGCGCCTATGTACCGGTGCTGGGTGCTTTAGTCAATATTATCTGGCCGGTGCCGTTGGTGATGCTGGGCGTTCGCCACGGTTATAAGTGGAGCTGCATGGCTACCGTGGTAGCCGGTTTGATTATTGCCATGCTGTTACATCCCCTGCACGCTATTTCTGTCGTCGCCGGATTTGCTCTGACGGGTATCGTCCTTGGTTTATGCATCCGGCATGGCTTGAGCATAGTAAAGACACTGGTGTTTGGCTCTGTGGCTTCTTTGATATCAAAGGTGGCTGTTCTTGGGATTAGTATGCTGGTGATGGGGGTAAACCCGCTGAACTTGCAAGAGGAGGCGATGGGCAAAGCCCTTGCGCAGGTCATCGACATGTATCGCAGCTTTGGCATGACCGAAGAATCTTTAGGCAAAATGTCGGAGATGCTAAAATCCACTCTCACGATTATGAAGGTTATTTTACCTGCTGGCTTTGTTCTGGGAGCTGCTTTTGAAACCTGGCTTAATTTCATTATCGCCCGAACCGTACTGAAAAAGCTGGGGCACCAATTTCAGCCATTTTTGGCATTTAGGTATTGGACCGTTCCTTATGCGACTATCTATGTCTGGGCTATCGCGAGCGGGGGGATGCTGCTGGCTGAGATGTATAAGCTGGAGCTGCTTTCGACGATTTGTGTCAATACCCAAGTCCTGGCTACAGTGGTGCTCTTGTGTCAGGGCTTAGCGCTTTTTTACTTCTTTGCCGAGAAATACAAATTGTCACGGTTGACCCGTAATATTATACTGTTTATAGTGTTTACCAATAATATATTAACGCAGACGCTGATCTTTGCCGGGGCCTTTGAGTTGATCTTTGATTATCGGAAATTACGGGAGTCACGTCCGGCCTAACAGGAGGAATGCTTCATGCTACACGGATCACTGTTTCGCGTCAGCCGTTTGCATATGGCTGCCGGCGCACTGGTTCTGGTCACGCTGGCCTATTATAATCTGGCGCTATGCGGTCTGACGGCAATCGTATTTTTTGCCTTGTACCACCGCTCGCGCGATCGGTATAAGGCGCAGCAGAAAGCGTTTGCCGACTATGTGGAATCGTTGTCGTTTCAGCTTGATCAGGCGGGAGTATATGCGCTGCATCATCTACCGCTGGCGATCATTGTCTTTGATGAAGCCGGAATGATCCACTGGCGTAATCCCCTGGCGATGGATTGGCTGGGCAAGAGCTTTTGCGCCGGTGAAAATATCGGGCAGATTTGCCCGGAATTGGCTGTGCTGAAAAACTGGGAAAAAGAACCGACCCGGATCATTGCCGCCGGTTCGCATTTCCTGCAGGTGACCTGTGTTCCGCTCGATTCCGCTGAGAACAGCGAGAAACGCTTGTTTGCCACCTATATCAGCGATGTCAGCACCAGTGAATACATTCGTTTGAAGAGCCAGGCGGCTATGCCGGTCTTTGCCTATATTCAGATCGACAATCTCAGCGATGTGCTCAAGGGGCTGAGCGAAACGCAGCGCAGCGGCATCGTCGCTGCCGTGAACACCAAGCTGGCCGAGTGGGCCAGCGAGGCGGACAGCTATATCAAGCGGTATGCTGAAGATATGTATCTGATGATCCTGAACCGACAGTCGCTGGATAAGGTGTTGAATGACAAGTTTGATATCCTTGACCGGATCCGGGCGATTCAGGGCGGCAATAAGATTCCTGTCACCCTGAGCATCGGCGTGGCGGCTGATGAAGAATCGATCCTGCTGCTCGGACAAAGAGCGCAGGCCGGGCTTGATCTGGCGCTAGGCCGCGGCGGCGACCAGGCTGCCGTCTATGCTGATGGAAAAATGCAATTTTACGGCGGCAAGGCCAAAGCGGTGGAGAAGAACACGCGGGTTAAGGCCAGGGTAGTATCGCAGGCTATTTATGAGCTGATTGAAGATGCCGAATCGGTTTTAATCATGGGTCATGCCCACGAGGATTTTGACAGTATCGGCTCCGCGATCGGCCTGGCGGTGATGGCCAGACACCTGGAGAAGCCCACTCATATCGTACTCAGCAGTCCGGGCAGCGCGGTCGATAAGCTCTCTGAGCTGCTGGACGATTATGAAGAATACCGCGAAATCTTTATCAGTCCCGCGCAGGCGATGAGCCTGCTGAAGGAAGCCAATGCCGATAGAACGCTGCTGTTTGTTTCCGATACGCATCGCCCAAATCTGACAGCCGCTCCCGAATTGCTGGCAGAGGTGGATAAGGTGATTGTCATCGATCATCACCGGCGGGCGGAAGATTTCATCAGCAATCCACTGCTGGTTTATCTCGAACCGTCGGCATCCTCTACCAGTGAGCTGGTCACCGAGCTGCTGACCTATTTTGCCGATGATATCGATATGAACCGGCTGGAAGCGTCCGCTCTGTATGCCGGTATCGTTGTGGATACGAAGAACTTTGCTACCCAGACAGGGGTGCGCACCTTTGAGGCCGCGTCCTATCTGCGACGCGCCGGCGCTGATCCGCGGCTGGTCAGGCAATTGTTCCGGGTGGATCTGGAGGTCATGCAGCACCGCGCGGAAATTATCAGCAAAGCGATTCAACTGCCTGGCGGCATTATTATTTCCGAATGCCCGCCAGGGATTAAAAACATCCAAATGATCGCCGCTCAGGCTGCCGACACATTGCTGAACTTAGAGGGAGTCAGGGTAAGCTTTGTTTTATTTGAAAATGAGGATATGGTCAATATCAGCGCCCGTTCGCAGGGAGACGTCAATGTCCAGGTCCTGCTGGAAAGCTTCGGCGGCGGCGGTCACCAAACCATGGCCGGCGCGCAGTTGAAGGATGTCACGATCGCCGAAGTCCGGGAGCGTCTGGTCGAATTGGTGCAAGAACAGATAAAGGAGTGTGAAGCGGAATGAAAGTAATTCTGCAGCAAGAAGTAAAAGGTCTTGGTAAAAAAGATACGATTGTGGAAGTGTCTGAGGGGTATGCCCGCAACTTCCTTTTGCCGAAAAAATTAGCCTTGCCCGCAACCGAGGGGACAGTAAAGCAGATTAAAGCACAGCAGGCAGCCCAGGCGCGGCGCGATCAGCAGGCGATGGATGAAGCCAGGATGCTGGCCAGCCAACTCTCTAAGGTCTCTGTGACTATTGGCGTGAAGACCGGTGAGGGCGGCAAGCTGTTTGGCTCGGTCAGCGGCAAGGATGTTGCTGAAGCGATTGAGCGCCAGCACGGGCTGGCTATCGATAAACGAAAAGTGGAACTGAAAGAAACAGTTAAATCGCTTGGCGAATATACCGCAACGGTTCGTGTTCATCCCGACGTCAGCGCCCAGGTGAGCGTACACGTTGTTGGTGAATAATAAGCTGCTGATCCGGGTTCCTTTCCATAACAAGACAATGCAGCATCAGAAAGGAAACGGGAAATGAAAAATTTATTTAGTAAACTGATTCGCCGCCCTGGCGAAAAAACGGCCGGTCCTGACGACGGTCTGAAACGCCGGGTGGCTTCACTGTATAGCTTATACACCTCTGTGGTCGGGCCGGAGAAGGTGGTGCTGAAAGCCGGTAAGCTGGATGCCCTGGAGCTGATCCGGTCGCAGGATGTGGCTGAACGCGTCCTGGGCTTGCAAAAGCTGGTGTTTGAAGACCCGATTGCCGAAACAGTCCCTTCCCGCTCAGCGATTCCGGCGATTCTTGATGAGGTGGAGGAAGAGCTGGCCGATATGCTGGCCCGCCGTGAAGTCGAGGAACGGATCGAGAAGAAAATTGCCGAGCGAATGGAAGAGCGGCATCAGGAATATGTCCGGGAAATCAAAATGCAGGTCCTCAAAGAAGACATGCCCAATCCGGAAAATCCGCAAACCCTGAAAAAATACGCCCAGTTGGAAAAGCTGGAAGCCACCAAACTGACAAAGTCTGCCGGTGAGCTGTTGCGTCCGGGTAACCTTTCCGAGGTCATCGGCCAGGAACGGGCGATTGCGGCCTTGCGGGCCAAGCTGGCTTCGCCATATCCGCAGCATATCATCCTCTACGGGCCGCCCGGAGTCGGTAAGACGACCACTGCCCGGCTGGCGCTGGAAGAGGCGAAAAAGCTGCAGTTTACTCCGTTTGCCGCTGATGCGCCGTTTATTGAGGTCGACGGCACTACCCTGCGCTGGGACCCGCGCGACATCACCAACCCGCTGCTGGGTTCGGTGCATGATCCGATTTATCAGGGGGCCAGACGCGATTTGGCGGAGACGGGAGTGCCGGAGCCGAAACCCGGCATGGTGACAGAAGCCCATGGCGGCATTCTGTTTATTGATGAGATCGGTGAGATGGACCCGATGCTGCAGAACAAGCTGCTGAAAGTCCTGGAAGACAAGCGGGTTTATTTTGATTCGGCCTATTATGATCCCGGTGATGTCAATGTGCCGAAATATGTGAAAAAGCTGTTTGAAGAAGGCGCTCCCGCCGACTTCATCTTGATTGGCGCGACGACCCGGGACCGCAGTGATATCACGCCGGCGATCCGTTCGCGCTGCGCCGAGATTTACTTTGAACCATTGACGCCCAAGCATATCGAGGCGATCGTCCGGCAGGCGGCGAGCAAGCTGCAGGTCGGCTTTGAGCCTGGTGTGCCGGAGTTGATCAGTGAATATACGATTGAGGGCCGTAAGGCAATTGGTATTTTTGCCGACGCGTATGGCCGGGCGCTTGGCCGCCAGGAGGCTGAGCGCAAGATCCGGGTGGAGGATATTTATTCTGTGGCTCAGGTCAGCCGTTTGACGCCATATGTCAGCAAAAAGGCTTCAACAACGCCGGAGGTCGGCCGGGTGTTTGGTCTCGGCGTGTCCGGCTATCTCGGCTCAGTTATTGAGATTGAGGCGGTTGCCTTCCCGGCCGGTGACAAGGGCAAAGGAACGATCCGGTTTAATGATACAGCCGGCAGTATGGCGAAAGACTCAGTGTTTAACGCCGGCGCGGCAGTCCGGGCCATTACCGGTCAGGACATCCACAGCTATGATATTCATGTCAATGTTATCGGCGGCGGTCAGATTGACGGCCCGTCAGCCGGTATCGCGATTCTGGCAGCGATCATTTCGGCGATCACCAACCAGCCGGTGCGTCAGGATGTGGCGGTGACAGGGGAATGCTCGATCCAGGGCAAGGTCAAGGCTGTCGGCGGCGTATTTGAAAAAGCCTATGGCGCCCGCCAAGCCGGGATATCGACACTGGTCATCCCGAAAGAAAACGAAAAGGATATTCCCGCCGGTCACTTAGGGCTGGATATTCATCCGGTAGACACTGTTGAAGCCGCGCTGGCCATACTGCTGGCCGAAAAAGCGAATGAAGCCATTGCGTAAGTGAGAAGAGCTGAAAGTATTACGTTTTACCGCAGAGTACGCAGAGGGCACGATAAAAGTACACAGAGGGCATGAAATAAATCCTCCTGCCGCCAGCGGGCGCATCCCTTTCTCGGGGGATATCAGACCGTTACCCTCTGCGCGTAACCTCTGCTTACTCTGTTCACTCCCTCATTAAACTTAAAATATCTCTAATTTTCTCTCGAAATCACAGTATTTTACTTTATCAAAGCCCCCTGGGTATGTAGAAATATTGCATATAAGTTAAAATATGGTTGACGAGTGCGCCGTT
>POVV01001180.1_pt1 | contig 10459 bp, 9 predicted proteins | sample 1560271 | NCBI WGS metagenome assembly POVV01 (sample SAMN08337232, study PRJNA429181) | Bioreactor metagenome, whole genome shotgun sequencing project. | biome: cows' rumen and soil; feature: anaerobic; isolation source: anaerobic chemostat enrichment culture, galacturonate as sole carbon source...... | reverse complement strand
AAATTGTTAAGATCGATCACCTGAAAGACCGCATGCCGGCGCAGCTTTCCGGCGGACAGCAGCAGCGTGTGGCTTTGGCCAGGGCTATTGTCATCCATCCGGAGGTTTTATTGATGGATGAGCCGCTGTCCAATCTGGATGCCAAACTGCGGGTGGAAATGCGCAATGCCATCAAAAGCATTCAGCGGCAGATTAATACCACCACCGTGTATGTCACCCACGACCAGGAGGAAGCGCTTGCTATTTCCGACAGAATCGCGGTTATGCATAACGGCATCATCCAGCAAATTGACAGCCCGAAAAATATCTATCAACGCCCGGCCAATATCTTTGTTTCTTCCTTTATCGGCCTTTCCAATATCCTTGAGGCCAGGCTTGTCCGGAGCGGCGACGGCGGGACCTTTGTTGATTTTGCCAACAGTTACCGGGTACGCATGGATAATATTGACGAGGCGGCGACTGACGGGCAAGCCGTGCTGGTTTCGGTGCGGCCGGAAGAGTTTCAGCTTAGCACCAACGGCGAAGGCTTGCCGGCAATAATCAAAAGCAGCGTATTTCTGGGCCTGAATACCCATTATTTTGTCGTCATGCAAAACGGTCAGGAATTTGAAGTCATTCAGGATCAGGACGGACAGGAAACCATTGCCGACGGCACGCCTGTTCATCTGGCGGTAAAGCCGCACAAGATCAATGTATTTCATCAGGAAAGTAAAAACACGTTGATTAAGGGTGAAAGCAAATGAGATACTCCGGTGAAAAGCGCTTTTCCATGTGGACTTCTTTTAGCCTGATCATTCTGGCGGTATTTTTAGTTTTTATTATCTATCCCCTCGCCTTAGTGCTGTACAAAAGTGTGGTTGACCCTCATTCCGGCAGCTTTACCCTGGATTATTTATTGAAGTTTTTTACCAAGAAATTCTACTGGAGTACGCTGGTGAACAGCTTTCAGGTGACTGTCTGCTCCACGCTGCTGGCCGCGCTGATCGGACTGCCGATGGCGTATGTGATGCGCAGTGTAAAAATCAAGGGCAGCAGCTTGCTGGATATTCTGATTGTCATTTCCTATCTGTCGCCGCCGTTCATTGGGGCGTATGCCTGGATTCAACTGCTTGGGCGCAATGGCGTGGTAACCAATTTGATTAATGAGCTTTTTGGCATCACCTTTGACGGTATTTACGGTTTTACCGGCATTGTGCTGGTATTTACCCTGCAGTCCTTTCCGCTGGTATACATGTATGTCTCCGGCGCGCTGAAGGGCCTGGACAATTCGCTCAACGAGGCCGCCGAGAGTCTGGGGTGCGGCAGGGTTGAACGCATAATGCGGATTATTGTCCCGCTGATCATGCCCACTTTGCTTGCCAGCTCCCTGCTTGTTTTCATGCGCGTTTTTGCTGATTTTGGGACACCGATGCTGATTGGCGAAGGCTTCAAAACCATGCCGGTGCTGATTTATACGCAGTTTATGAGCGAGGTCGGCGGTGACGACGGTTTTGCCGCAGCCCTCTGTGTCATTATCATTACGCTGACCATCCTGATGTTTTTCGCCCAGCGGTTTTTGGCCAACCGCAGTACGTACTCCATGACTGCGCTCAAGCCGATGGCAGCCGAGCAGGCCACCGGCCTGAAAAATATGCTGTCCCATGCCTTTGTCTACCTGGTAGTGGGCCTGGCCATTTTGCCGCAGGCAGTGGTTATTTATACTTCATTCTTAAAGAGCAACGGCGGGCAGGTATTTACCGGTGGTTTTGGCCTGCAAAGCTATGAGGCGACGCTGCTTGCCAAAGATAATGAGGTCATCTGGAACACCTATATGCTTGGCGTTATCAGCATTAGCATCATTGTCCTGCTGGGCATCCTGATTTCCTATCTTACGGTGCGTAAGCGGAATGTGCTGAACAGCACCCTGGACACCATTACGATGTTCCCGTATATTATACCTGGCTCGGTGCTGGGGATTTCCTTCCTGTTCGCCTTTAATAATCCGCCCATTCTGCTGAGCGGCACGGCCCTGATTATGATCATTGCCTTTACCATTCGCCGCTTGCCGTATACGGTACGGTCAGGCACCGCCGTCATCGGGCAGATCAGTCCCAGTGTGGAAGAGGCCGCCATTTCGCTGGGAGCTTCGGAAATGAAAACCTTTACCAAAGTGACTGTGCCGATGATGATGCCCGGCGTGCTGGCCGGCGCGATTATGAGCTGGGTAACAATTATCAGCGAGCTGAGTTCTTCCATTATTCTTTACACCAATAGCACGCAGACGCTTACTATTTCCATCTATACCGAGGTTATCCGCGGCAACTACGGCAACGCCTCGGCCTATTCCACGATTCTTACCATCACTTCGATCCTTTCCTTACTCATATTCTACAGGCTTACCGGCAGACGGGACATTAGCATGTAACCGGTTAGTCATCGGCTAAAACAGGGTTTCCTTATTGGAGACCCTGTTTTATAATGATCAGTAGTAACACTCGCTGCCAGGCATCACCGGCGGCAAAAGAAATGGTGAAAACATGGGAAAAGCCGTAACTTTTAAAGACTATATGAAGCGCGTATTTGTCCGGTACATCGTAGCTTTGATCTGCCTGATGTTTATTGTCTTTCTGGCATTCATGCTGCTGAATTACCGGCTGTTTGTCGTAAAGGCCAATACCGACTGCAATCAGACGGTAAGCGCTTTTGTTGCCGGTCAGTGGACTGTTTATCAACAGGGCATCAAGGCTTTTGCCGAAAATGCGGAGCTGAAAAATGCTTTTTCCGCACAAGCTGATCTGCGCGAAGTTAACCGGCAATTATATGAGTTTTCTCTCTCGCAGCAGCTTAAAGCCAATTTTGTCCTGCTCAATCAGGACCATGAGATCATCTCCACCAATCTCTATAAAACCAATCAGCTGCTGTTTTTAACCAACAGAACCGTACAGGAAGCGTTAACCCGCTTAGCCGGTGCTCCGGATATGACTTATAGCGGTGTGATTCACATTCCGTTTGACCATGGTCAGAAGTCGGACATAACCTTTATCAGAGCTGTACAGGACGGCGGCAGGCTGGTGGGGTATCTGGTCTTCAGTCTGCAGGAAGACAGCCTGGGGGTTGTTATGCGTAACCGGGAGGCCGATATTATTGTCATAACCGATGCCTTTAATAATGTTATTTTTTCCACCAATAACCTGCTGATTGATTCGCTTGGCAAATATAAGGATGACCCCGGGGATGCATCATCCCTTGTTCTTGATGAAAAGCCTTACCATGTTACCACCAACACCCTGGCTGACAGCAATATGAGAATCATAACCCTGCTGTCTGTTGCCCAGCAGCAGCAGATTGTTCAGTTTGGCGGATTTTTTCTCCTGGGCATCAGTTGTTTCCTGCTGCTGCTGATACGCTTTTTGGCAGATAAAATCACTGCGAGACATCTCAGCTCCATCGATGAGCTGCTTTATGCCGTCAACGAATGCCGGCAAGGCAATATTGATTACCGGATCAAGTCGCAGAGCTTTAGCGAGTTTCAAATGCTGTATGACAATTTCAACAGCATGATGCTCAAAGTGCAGCAGCTGCTTCAGAGCAACAATGAAATGGCGGAACGCAAGCGTCTTATGGAGGTTAAGCACCTTGAAGGGCAGTTCAATCCTCATTTTGCTTTTAATGTAATGGAAGCGCTGCGCTATGAAATCCTAATAAACCCGGAGCAGGCCGCCAGGCTGGTGGTAGCCTTTGCCAATCTCATGCGCTACAGTATCAATTACGGCAGTACGCATGTGTCGTTACAGACCGATATCGGTTATGTACAGGACTATCTGCTGCTGCAGAAAATGCGGTATAACCAGCGGCTGGAATATGTCATCGACATTGAGGAAACCATCTTACCGTACAAGGTGCCTAAACTGCTCATTCAGCCGATTGTGGAAAATAGCATAATCCATGGGCTGGAGAAATCCAAAAAGATAACTATCCGCATTACCGGCCGCAGGCAGGCTAAGCAGCTGGTGCTTTGCATTGAAGATGATGGCCCGGGTCTGGATGCGGCCCGCCTGGCTGCGCTGCAGGCGGTGCTGAATGATGAAAATGCAATGCCCAGCCGCATCGGCCTGTATAATGTTCACCGGGTGGCGCAGCTGCTGTATGGCCAGGAATACGGGCTTACCATTGAGTCGGTTGATGGGGAGGGTATGCGGGTACTGCTCAAGGTACCGGTTATATTGGAGGATGACGATGTATAAGGTATTGGTGGTAGAAGATGAGGACATCATCCGCAAAGGGCTTATCTTTATGGTGGACTGGCTGAAAGTTAATTGCGTTGTTGCCGGTGAGGCCGCCGATGGTGAGGAGGGGCTGGAGAAGATCAGGGAAATCCGCCCGGACATCGTAATCACCGACGTAAAAATGCCCTGTAAGGATGGCCTGAAAATGCTGGAGGAAAGCATCGGCCAGTATGAATATGAGGCCATCATTATCTCCGGTTATGGTGAATTTGAATATGCGAAAAAGGCCATTAGCCTCCATGTCACCGAATATCTGCTCAAACCGGTTGACTTTGACCACCTTTACCAAACACTGGAGAAGCTGACCCACAAAATTGAAGCCAATAGAAAAGTGCGAAAATATATGGAGGCGCTGGAGCATATATCTACTGATAAAATCATAGACTCCCACAGTCTGGAGACAGCTAAAAGCAAATATACCACCAAAATGGTGGAATACATTAAGACCTGCTATCGCCAGAAAATATCCATTAATGACCTTAGTGAAAAATACAGTATTTCCAGCACTTATTTACATACAAAGTTCAAAAAGGAAACAAACTACACCTTTAATGATTTTTTAAACCGCTACCGTGTCCTGCAAGCAGTGGAACTGCTTAAGCAAGACAAATGGAAGGTGTATGAAATTGGTGAACATGTAGGCTTCCATGATTATAAGTATTTCATCCTGGTCTTTAAAAAATATATCGGCTGTTCCCCCGGCAAGTTCCGGGAAGCCATGGTGCAGACACCGCAAGACAAGTAATAGGAGGAGAGAGTATGGAGCAGTTCTTTTTGGAAACTCCGGCAGAGGGATTCATTACAATTACAGCCCAGGTCAGGGAATGTGTCCGGCGCAGCCGGGTCCGGCAGGGGATTTGCCAGGTATTTGTACCCCATACCACAGCCGGGGTAACCATCAATGAGAATGCAGATCCGGATGTGGTGGAGGATATGCTGGCAGCACTGGACCGGATGGTTCCTGAACTTCCATATAAGCATGGGGAAGGAAATTCGCCGGCCCATGTGAAAAGTTCGCTGGTCGGTTGTTCGGTCACCGTACCGGTTGTGGATAATGACTTATATTTAGGTACCTGGCAAGGCATCTATTTTTGCGAATTTGACGGGCCGCGGCGGCGTAAGGTGGCGATTCAGGTTGTCGGAGGCTGATGTTATGAAGGTTGTTATCTGCACTATCGAACTGTTTTTGCCTGATGTGGGTTCCCTCAAGGCAAAACGGCAGATTATTAAAAGTATTACCCAGCGAATTCGTTCACGGTTAAATGCCTCGGTTGCCGAGACCGGGTTCCAGGACTGCTGGCAGCGGGCGGTGATCGGCGTGGCTATGGTGAGCAGCAGCAGCACCTTGCTTGACAGGCAGGTTAACTTTATCCGGGACATAGTGGATGATTGTGCCGAAGCCGAAACTGTGGAATTTTTGGTTGAATATGTCTAACTTTCGTCCGTAGTCCACCAAGTCTAAAGACATAGGAACCAGCAGCTGAATAATATATATAAATAGTCCTGAAGCTTAAAAAACGGCTATCCCGGTTAGCGGCGGCAAGGACTTGGGTGCTTTATGGCGAAATAAGGTTAGACGTATTTCGAAAGGATTGGTAATCGTGAAATTGGTTTTAAAGGATTATTTATTTTCCATCATTTTGCTGGCTTCGGTTCTTATCGGTGGAGCCGTGGGGGGGGTTTTAGGACCGGAGGCTTCTGTTCTTAAGCCGTTGGGTGATTTGTTTCTAAACTTGTTGTTTATGATCATTGTGCCGATGGTGTTTTTCAGTATTGCGTCGGCTATTGCTTCGATGGGAGAAATGAGCCGGCTGGGCAAAATTATGGGAAGTACTATTCTGGTATTTTTTGTTACGGCGTTGATTGCGGCTGTGTTTGGCCTCGGGGTTGCATTACTGATGAATCCGACAGAGGGCATCAATTACGCCACCTTGCAAAATGTAGTTCAGTCTGAGCAAAGCAGCCCGGCTAAAACAAATCAGGCCGGCATTTTGGGACAGCTGGTGCAAACCTTTACGGTATCGGATTTTCCGCTGGCGCTGTCCAAATCTCATATTTTACCTTTAATTGTGCTGGCGGCGTTGACCGGTCTGGCAACCGCGCTGGTGGGCGAAGCGGCGAAACCGGTGGCTACTTTTCTGGCAGCAGCGACCCAGGTCATGATGAAGGTAGTCCAGCTGATTATGTATTATGCACCCATTGGTTTGGGGGCTTATTTTGCTAATGTGGTGGGTGAGCTGGGCACCCAAATCCTGCAGGGCTATTTGAAGACCTTTATTACTTATTTGGTTTTGACAGTTATCTATTATTTTGGCTTTTTTACCTTGTATGCCTATGTTGCGGCAGGAAAGAAAGGGGTAAAGGCTTTTTGGCGCAATGCGTTAGCCCCCTCGGTTACAGCCATTGCCACCTGCTCCAGCGCTGCTTCGATTCCGATTAACTTGGTGTCGGCAAAGGCCATTGGCGTACCTAAAGATATGGTGGAAACCGTTATTCCGTTAGGCGCTAACATTCATAAGGACGGCTCTGTGTTCGGCGGGGTTCTGAAGATCGTATTTTTATTTGGGCTTTTCGGTATGGATATGAGCAGTTTCTCGACCTGGATGGGCATTGTGGGCGTATCTTTTCTGGTGGGAGCGGTTATGGGAGCCATACCGGGAGGCGGCATGATCGGTGAAATGCTGATTATCAGCGTTTATGGGTTTTCACCGGAAGTGCTGCCTATCATTGCAGTCATCAGCACCATTATCGATGCGCCGGCAACACTGCTGAACTCTACCGGCAATGTAGTCTGTTCCATGCTTATTGCCAGACTGGTAGAAGGGAAGAAATGGCTGACTAAAACCTACGCATAAGATTAGTAAAATGTACTTGACGATTTTACAATGGTTGTCTATAATGTAAATACCGCATTACTAATAGCATATAAAATGGTACAGAATGTATAGCTGATCAGACAAACTGAAGGCCTAATTTCTCTCAAGGGGAAACTAGGCCTTTTTTTGTTTGGCTGCAAGCTCATTTCCCCGGGACAGTGGTAATAGAGGAGGAAACAAGGATGAATTCAAGCTAATACCTTCGTAAGGAAACTAAATCCACTTTATACGAAAAAGGAGCGAAGGATATGAAATCAGTTATTAACACCAAAAAGTACAGAAGCTTATTTTTGACAAGTATATTAATCCTGGGCCTGGCGCTTAGTTCGGGCTGCGGGTTAAGCGAGAATAGTAAACAGGCAGCTAAACAAGAGGACAAAGCAGTAAAAGTATATCAGGTGGCGACACGGGGAACCTTCAGACCGTTTACTTATATGGATGAAAAAGACCATTTGACCGGCTATGATATAGAAATTTTACGGGAAATTGAAAAAAGAAATCCTAACATTAAATTTGCCTTTAAAACAATGAGTGTGGATGCCGGCTTTTTAGGTTTAGAAGCCGGTCAGGTTGATATTATTGCCAATCAGATTGTCGAAAACCCTAAAAGAGCGGATAAGAGCATTTTTACAAAAGAAGTTAACAATTATACCAGCCGTAAACTGGCGGTGAAAGGCGACCGGCAAGATATCCAGAATATTGATGATTTGCGGGGCAAGAAGGTGGCGGTTACCAGCAGCAGTGAAGTAACCCGTCAACTGCAAAAATACAACGAAACTGCCGAGCCTAAGATCGAATTGGTATACACTGACAAGGGAACCACCGAAACCATGAATCTGGTAGTTACCGGGCGGGTGGATGCCACCCCGGCGTACGAAGTAGCCATCAATGAAGCCAAAAAGACCCTGGGACTTGATGTAAAAGCGGTTGGCGCTTCCATCGCCAGCGATCCTACCTGCTTTGCCTTGCGTAAAGATGCAGCGTCCCAGCAATTAGCCGACAAGATTGATGCGACCTTAAAGGAAATGCGGGCAGACGGCACCCTGAAAAAATTATCTGAACAATTTTTAGGCAAGGATTACACTGTGCCGCAAACATAAGGGATTCCTATTCCAGCCACCTGCCGGAGCTAAGGTGGAGAAAGAGGGTGACAGCTTGGGGAGTTATTTCAGTATTGATTATATGTTAAAAGCGTTTCCGATTTTATTATCCTATATTGATGTTACCATTATCGTTACAATTGTTGCCGAGGTATTTGGTATTTTGCTTGGCTGCCTGGTTGCATTAATCCGGATTAATAAAATAAAAGCGTTAAATCAAATTAGCCTTGTATATATTTCTTTTATCCGCGGCACTCCGTTCTTAGTACAATTATATTTAGTATGCTTTGGCTTGCCGCAATTGCTGCAAAGCCTGGGTTATCAGGATATCCGCTCAATCCCCGGGCTGCTGTTTGTCTTTCTCGTCATGTCAATACATGCGGGTGCCTATATTGCCGAAATTATGCGCAGCAGTATTTTAGCGGTAGATAAAGGGCAGCTGGAAGCCGCTCATTCCATTGGCATGAATAGCCGTCAGGCGTATATTCGTATTATTTTGCCCCAAGCTTTCAGGATGGCGATTCCGGCTTTAGGCAATAACGTAATTTCAACCTTAAAGGGTACGTCATTAATCTTTAATGTCGGTGTTGTCGATATGCTGCGCAAAGCCGATTTAATGGGCTCTTACAGTTATCGTCATTTAGAATTATATGTGGACATCGCCATTATCTATATTCTCTTATGTTTTGCCATCCAGGCGGCGACCGGTTTCCTGGAGCGTCAAACCACTTTAGGCAAAGAATTAACTACCTGATTCATTGGATGAAAAAGAAAGAAAGCAGATAATATCATGATGAATACGATTATTGACCCTTATTTTCTGGGTGAAATGTTTTTACAATTAATCAGATATATTCCCGTGACCTTAGGGCTGGCGGCCACCAGTATGCTGCTTGCCAGTATACTGGGAATTATGGTTATGGTTATTCGTATAAAAAGAATACCTGTTTTGAGTCGGTTGGCCGACCTGTATGTACTGCTGGGCAGAGCCTTGCCTACCATGATCGTATTGTACATCGTATTTTTTGGCTTACCGGTTGCCCTGATGCTGTTATCGGAAACCACCGGCAGGAAAATAGAGTTTCATCAAATTCCGGCTATGACTTTTGCTGTTATTGGGCTGACCATCAGCACCGGCGCTTACTTATCAGAAATATTTCGCGCTGCGGTACAATCGGTTGATAAAGGGCAGATGGAAGCGGCACTGTCTGTCGGGATGACCTGGTGGCAAGGGTTTTGCCGCATCCTATTGAGGCAGGCGGCGGTATTTGCCTTACCCCTGATGGCCAATCAATTCCTGAATTTATTAAAAAACACGTCCATCGCCTTTATGATTACCGTAATGGAATTATTTGGCGCTGCTACTGTGCTTTCGGCCAGTACTAACCGCTATTTGGAAATTTATATAGTGGTATCCCTTATTTACTGGGGCATGAGTATCATCTTTGAAAAGATATTTCTGGTAGTTGAAGATAAAGTTGCTTTTTTTAAGAGAGGAATTCAGCCATGATTACGTTTAAAAATATCCATAAATCTTTTGGGACCAATAAAGTATTACAGGGAATCAACTGCACAATTCCCACCGGTTCGGTAACGGTTATTTTAGGACCAAGCGGTTCCGGCAAAACAACACTCTTGCGGTCGGTTAACTTTCTGGAAAAGGCCGACCAGGGAGAAATTATCCTCAATGATATCCATATCGACGTAGCCAAGGCATCGGCAGCCGAAATCCATAAAATCCGCCAGCATACAGCCATGGTTTTTCAAATGTATAATTTATTTAAAAATAAGACGGCCCTGGAAAATATTATGGAAGGCTTGACTGTTGTCAGAAAGCTGCCTAAAATTGAGGCTAAAGCCCAGGCATTACAGGTTTTGCATAAAGTCGGACTGGCTGATAAAGCCGATGCCTATCCGCATGAATTATCAGGTGGCCAGCAGCAGCGAATCGGCATAGCACGGGCCTTAGCCCTTAATCCTGATGTTATCCTGTTTGATGAGCCGACTTCGGCGCTTGACCCGGAATTAGTGGGTGAAGTGCTGGAAGTAATGAAAACGGTAGCGCGGGAGGTTAACTCCACCCTGGTGGTAGTTACCCATGAAATTAATTTTGCGCGGGAAGTGGCGGACAATATTATCTTCATGGACAAGGGCGTCATCGTAGAACAGGGACCGCCGGCGGAAATATTAAATAATCCCAAGGAAGAGCGTACAAAAC
>POVV01001179.1_pt1 | contig 10467 bp, 4 predicted proteins | sample 1560271 | NCBI WGS metagenome assembly POVV01 (sample SAMN08337232, study PRJNA429181) | Bioreactor metagenome, whole genome shotgun sequencing project. | biome: cows' rumen and soil; feature: anaerobic; isolation source: anaerobic chemostat enrichment culture, galacturonate as sole carbon source...... | reverse complement strand
GGCACGTTCACGCACACGATTCACATATACTAATACATTAGGGTTGGATGGGTCTACTTCATTCAAAGCCTCGGCATATAGTAAATAAAAGTCTGCAAGGCGGAAGATGATGGACGGCCTGAATTTGGAAGTAACCCCCGGAGTTTTACCCTTATATATTGTTCGGTTTACTCTTTTGTACAAAAGATATCCTGTTCTAGGCCACCCCTCAACTGTTCTGTCGGCATTACCACCTTTGTAAAACTGAACTTCATTGTTAGAAATATGCCATTTCTTCCCGGAAAAAGTTACAGTATTGTAAAACCGTGGTTCACGGTTAACATACATATTAGATACCTCAACGCCATTATGTGTACCAAATCCAGTTTCGCTATATAATGCCGATTTTGCCAGAAAAGATGTGTTTTTTATAGGCAAACCATCTTTCATATAAAAGTCATCAACCAGTTCCTGTAAAACAGCAATGTCTCCCAAGCCGTTTGTTTCACTACGTGGAGTCGTATAACAGTCATAATTGAGAGCATCCATACCACCCCAAGAGTTAACAGAACTAGCCCATATCATTTCTTTATTATATTCTTGAAACAAACCGTAAACAGACTGATCGGGATCTAAAACTCCATTGTTCATCACTTTATAAAGCTCATAACGGCCATTCTCTTCAGCGTAATCTATAAATGCTTTACAAGCATCAGCAGCCTTTTGTTTTTTTGCTTCATCCTTAGCTGGGAACAGATATTTTCCATCCTTGTTTTGCAGTTGCAGAGCTTCGGTATACTCTCCATTATAAAGAGGACTGGCAGCATATACCCACAATTTTGCAAGGACAGCTAAGGCAACTCCTTTTGTTGGAACTGCTCTGAAATCCTCATTCGTATGGTAGGGTTCCTGCTCCATTCCCGGTATTGCTTCTTTTATTTCGCTATCAATAAAATCAATCACTTCGTCTAATGAATTGCGAGGAATGTCCAGATTATCAGACAAGGTATATGATTGTGTTATAATCGGTATCGGGCCATTTAATTCCATTAAATAAAAATGATACAGTGCTCTCATAAAACGTGCATTTGCCTTATATCGATCAACTTCTTCTTGCGTGAGTTTAGCAGCGTTGGGTCCTCCTTCTTGTAATATAGGTTTTGCCTTTTCCAAAAAGATATTAGCCTGTCTTATGCTTTCATATAATTCGACCCATCTTTCGGAATTATTATTTGATGAATTCCAATCGTTATACCGCCCTGTATTATTAGCCCAACGATTATAAGATTCATCGGCATACATACTCCATATATTACCCATTCCATTTGGGTTACAAAATCTAGAATAATCAGGAACTTTATTATATATATTTGCATACCACCTTTTAGTATAATCGACGTTGTTAAATACCTGATCGATATTGGTCAGACCGCCCGATAGTTCGTCCGATACGTCCAAATAATCCGTACAAGAATTTAAAGAGCTGAAAAGTAAGCCGATTGTCAGTACTTTTATTATTTTGAGTTTCATGATATTCTCTTTTAAAAATTTAATTCAACACCAAAAGTAAATGTTCGAGGCAATGGGTAAGTGTTACCACCATTATCGTTTCCTAGTTCCGGATCCCAGTATTTTACATCATCCCAGACACAAAGATTATATCCCTGAAGGTATATCCTGGCTCCGTCCAACAATAATTTCTTAGCATGTCTTTTAGGTATATTATATCCCACTTCCAGATTTTTGAAACGAAGGAAATTACCATTTCTCAACCACCAAGTACTTGGCTCCTTATTTACGTTGTTTCCATAACCGATATGTAATCTTGGCATTATGACATCCTGACTTGGGTTGTCGGCAGTCCATCTGTTAAGGAATTCTTTGCGATAGTTTGACTTTTCAATTCCCCAGTTAAACGGCCAGAAAGTACTATTACCACTTGCCAGAAGTATAGAAGAATTACCTGTTCCCTGGAAAAATGCACTTACATAAAATCCTTTATATTCTACATTTACTCCGAAACCATAATTTATTTCCGGATTATAAGGGTTACCAATTCCTCTAACTTTATCAAAATTGTCGATCTTTCCGTCATTATTCATATCCTTATATTTTATATCTCCCGGGCCTAATATTCCTTGCATAGTAACAGCCGGTAACCCTGGTTTTAGTTGATAAGAATATGTCCCATTAGAATTCTGAGTTTTGATAAAATCGTCCTCAGTATAAAGTCGTTCGGCTATATACAAAGTGTGTTCATTCACTCTTGTTCCTGTAACATTCATCCAAGGATATTCCTGAGGTAGTTCGTCATACTCTACAATTTTGTTGCGGGCAAAAGTGAATGTACCTCTCATACTAACTTTCACCGGACCAAAATCCTGACGTACATTCAAACTTGCATCAGTACCCCAATTGTCAACAATTCCATAATTTTCCCATGGATTTGAATGGAAACCAACTACACCCGGGATAGTTCGGCGTTCCATTAAAATTTTCTCTCTTCTGTTGTTGAAATAGTCGAAGGTTAATTCAATTCTGTTTTTCAGGAATCCAAGATCGACTCCGACATTTCTTTTATTTTCAATTTCCCACTGAATGTTATTATTTACAAATCTAATATCTTTTATACCAGCACCTAATCCATTAGTTCCACCATTAGAACCGATACCTTGATTAAAGCCATCCGAACTCATGTTGAACGTTGCTCTGTAAAGGAAACGATCTCCGCCAGTATCATCATTCCCGGTTTTACCATAAGAGAGTCTTATTTTAGCTTTATTCATTATCTTGCTCAGAGCTTCAGGATAGAAGCTTTCATTCGAAACGAAATAACTCAATCCAATAGCGGGGAAGAAACCGAATTTTTTACCATTAGCAAAAGTTTCACTACCTGTATAACCAAAATTACCTTCGACAAAATATCTGTTGTCGTATGAATATGTCATACGCCCAACCATACCTTGTTTTCTGTATGGAAGAACAACATCGGATGCTTGCTGTTCTTTTTGCATGTACAGAAACATTCCTCCTACTGTATGTTTTTCCTTAAAAGTACGTGCATAATTTAAAGAGCCCTCTATATAGATCTTTCGATATGATTTACTTCCGTCATCTTGTTTTACAGGGTCTTGCAGTTCTGGTGACCCTGATACAGATGTATTATAAATTAGATTACCATCTTGATCGCGTCCGGTTGCGTAATACAGACTTGGCCAGTGATTTCTTAATGTTGAATAGTTTCCATCATAGTCCAGACTGACTTTTCCATTAAACTTCAGACCAGAAGTAATAAAGCCTAAATCCTGAGATAAACCGATATTCGACTGTATCTTTGTTTCCCACGTTTTACGATACCCCTGATTCATCAGCATATTGTATGGATTCCTGTTGTTACTATCGCTTTGTGTAGGGTAAGTAGCAAGCGTACCATCGCTATATACCGCCGGAAACATATGAGGCGGAGTATGTAGCATAAATTTAAAGATATCGTCTGGAGATCTGTTCGAAGTAGTACGATTGAGGTATTGTCCGCTTATATCAATGCTTAGGTTGGTGGTTTTTGTTACTTTCAGGTCAATATTACTCCTAAGATTATAACGCTCAAATCCGAAATCACCTTTATATTTTTGCATTGGATTTTTCTTGAATATACCGTCCTGTTGGAAATAAGCCATTGAAACAAAATACTTTGCATTCTCGGCTCCGCCTCTAAAATTTAAGGTATATCGTTGGTTGCTCATATTATCGGCCAGCAATTCGTCCATCCATTTACTATTGGGATATAAGTCATTGTCTACTCTACTTCGGTATTTTTCTATTTCTTCCTGATATTTATAAGGATCGAGCCCATCATTAAAGCTAGCTTCGTTTACCAGGTCTAAATAGTCCCACGAATCTACAAAATCGGGTAATCGCGTCGGGTTCGAAATTGAATACTCGCCACGGAAAGAGATTTTCGGTTTTGAAATATTCCCTCGTTTGGATGTAATCAAAATAACACCATTAGCACCTTCTGCGCCATATACAGCCGTAGCGGCAGCATCCTTCAACAAGGTGAAAGTCTCTATCTCATCCGGTTCTATATTACTTATAGCTCTCGGTATTCCGTCTACCAATACAAGCGGAGAAGTTCCCCCCTTGAATGTACTGATACCTCGTATCCAGAATTCAGCATCATCCCTACCCGGCTCTCCTGAACGTTGGATGCTTATGAGACCAGCTAGCTGACCAGCCAAATTACTGGTAAGATTGCTGGTAGGGGCTGATAATTCTTTTGAAGTAACAGTACTGACAGAACTGACTACACTCGATTTATTCTGTTGCCCGTAACCAACAATAACTACATCTTCGAGCATTTGCTCATCCTCTTGTAGAGTTATGTTTATTACACCTTTGTCCCCTACCCGAACTTCTTGTTTCAAAAATCCCACACAGTTGAATACAAGTATATCGGTTTCTAAAGCATCAATGACATATAATCCATTTATATTAGTCATCGTACCATTTGTTGTGTTTTTAACAGATACGGTTACCCCAATCAGTGGGTCGCCATGCGAATCGGTAATAGTTCCGGTAAGACGCTTTTTCTTGTTTTGCACAACTTCTTCCGGTGCTTTTTTAGAAATATATACCTGTCTGTCTTTTATCAAATAACCAGTATTGGTCGATTTGAAAATCTGATCCAGAATTTCAGTTATTTTCTTCCCTTTCATATTTAGGGAAACTTTCCTGTTCAGATCGACATCATTGTTGAAATAAAAGAATACGAATTCACTATTCTTCTCGATTTCGGAGAAAACCTCTTTTATGGTTTTTTCTTTAAGATTTAAGGTAAGGTCTGTACTTTGCGAGTAACTATTAGCTGCCTGACAGACTCCAATACAAGTCAATAAAAATATCGCCGTTATTTTCATAATACGTAATATACGGATATTGATGACATGCTTAATGTCATTTTTTTCAAAAATTCTCATACATTTGTAAATGGTTTTAAATGAGTTATTAAATATTAGTTAGCTTACTGAAACCAAACTGGGCGATATGTGGGAGTGTCGTCCAGTTCTGTTTTTATTCATTTCATTATATCGTCATTATATCGTCATGTTATTTAGATTATGTTATTCTTATTTTCGTTTTACATCATCGCTAGCCAAGGCATAAGCACACCAGAGAAGAGCTGCCTGCCCATGTAAATCGCCGATTAGCTTTTTACGGTTTATATAATGGTTATAGTCATTTTTTGTACCAGTACCTTCGCATACATTTCTCAGATTATTATCTCCATTCAGATATGTCAATAGGGCAAGCCATCCTCTTCGAGCTGCTGCTCCATATGTTTTTTCATCGAGCCATCCGTTTTTCACGCCAACAATCATTGCATAAGTAAACATTGCCGATGCCGATGATTCTTTCCATGCACTTGCATCATCGATCAGTTGTCCCCACATGCCATCTCGCCCTTGATACCTTAATAAAGTTTGCATCATTTTTTTATAGGCTTTTTCTATTTTTTCTCTATAAGGACTGTCTTTCGGTATTATTCTTAGATTCTGAGCCATACCAACTGCCATCCAACCATTGCCTCGACCCCAGAAAAACGGTGCATCAGGCGCATGATAGAACAAGCCATTCTCTTTTTGGATTTCATCTAAATACATAGCCATTTCGCGCGACGATCTGTCTATATACTTCCTATCTTTTGTAACCAAATATGCTAAATCTTGAATCGCTGTAATCATAAACATATCATCGATCCATAATCGTGTCTGCCAGGAATAATCCTGATCTTGCCATTTTTTCTCCGTTGCACTAGGATTAGTAGGCAATATCCATTGGCCATCGGCATATTTCATTCCCAGGTCCAGATACTTTTGCTCTTTTTTCTTTTTATAAATTTCCAATGGAACCGCTCCGAACACGTAATAATCCACAACATTGCCTACATTAGGACGCATGCTAGGTTGTAGGTTCTTATCGGTAGTAAAGAGTGGTTCAAATCTATCTATAAGTCTATTGTATAAGCTCTCTTCGTTTACAGATTGAGTAAACCACAGTGCTCCCAGCCATGCACAGACATCTGGATACGTAATAAGTGTTACTTTATTAGTAGAATTAATATTACCCCAGTATGAATGTGCCGTTTGAAGGTATCTCTCTGTTAACTTTATACCAATCTCTTTAGGATCACATCCGTCAGGGAATTTTTTCAAATCGTAATCACTCTCATCTACTACAGGCGGATTATTTTCATCCGCAGGACTCTCTGAAGAACATCCATACAAATGGGAGAAAATGAAAAAGGAGAAAGCAGTTAGGACTAATAATAAAATTTTATTTTTCATAGATTAATAAGCATTTTGGATTTATGTATAACCATAGATTATAAAAGGATACAGATCCCTTGGCTGAATTAATATTGTATCAATAAATTCAGTTAAATTTTCATATATTAAGGGTATTAGATAAACTAAACCACCGTAAAAACCGGGAATAATCTTCTATTATCTATGTTTTTTCTCTGGTATTTGCTTTATGTTTTTTCATAGGGATTATTGTATTAGATTAATTAGTATGGCTTTGATGTTAATAGATTTTGTAATTATTACCTTGCGATGTATATTTTATTGATGATATTAAACCAAGGTTATTTAAAATCTCATCTAAACTATCTTTTAAGTCAAGTTTTCCTGAACATCTGAGATTCGCGATGGAAGGATTGCACTTTATGTTTTTACCATAATATCTGGAGATTTTTCTCATAATTACACCTAACTCTTCGTTATTAAACATATACAGACCGTGAACCCAAGATGTATAATATTCTACATCAACCTGTTTTTTCAATGACTTTCCCTTGCATAACTGATACATTTCATTAGGGCGTAAGAATACATCTTGTTGATCAGCCGGTCTCGATATTTTTACAGATCCCGATGCAAGAACAACATTATTTCCTTCATTCTCGTATGTAGACACATTGAATTTTGTTCCTAAAACCTGAATATCAAAATTGTTTGTCTTAACAATGAATGGGCGGGCTGCATTGTGAGCTACTTCTAAAAACACTTCTCCACTTACAAAGATTTCTCTTTTAGTACCAGAAAATTCTACCGGATAGGTAATTGAAGTTCCCGCATTTACCCAAATTTTTGTACCATCAGATAATGTTAACTTCGATCTTTTTCCATAGGGGACAATCAGTTGATTAAACTCTGATGATTCATTCTTAGAAACTTTTTGATTAGATATTTTTATATCTTCTGAATCGTAATCTATGGCTGGCTCTTCCTCTTCAGAGACGAGTATTCTTTGATCGGAAAGAACTAGCTTAATCGCAGTATCATTTAAATTTATAGTCTTATTTTTTTCTACGTACGATAATATTTCTTTATGTTGGATATTCGATTGGTCTGTCGTTTTGCGGAAAACAAACATTACAGCAACAATACATGCTGCAACACTTGCCGATATGCCAATCCAATATCGGATTGTGCGTTTTTTATTTGCTTTGCCGGCATTATTTATATTTATTATATTACCTAGCATCTGATCAATCTCGATCTCAGATAACACCATGCTCTTGTCATCCTTAATAGCTAGAATAATTTCTTTCGCCTGAATGAACTCTGAAGCATTTGAAGGATTATTCTCTAAGAATTTAGTCCAGAATTCGTCAGACTCCTTTGTTACATTCTTAATTGAATTAATAAAGAAAGTATCCAACAAAAAGTCGTCAGTAGTATATGTATTGTATTTTTTTTCTTGATCTGGATTAAACATATTAATAAGCTGTTTTTATATATAACTTCGACATCCAATATAAATACTCACTCGAAATAACTTTTTTTGTAATGTTGTCTAATTTTTTTTAGAGATCGTGTCAATATATTTTGTAACGATTGGTAATTCAAGTTCATTAAAATGCATATTTCCTCTGTACTGAGACATTCTATATATCGATAACGAATCGCCTCCCTTTGCCTATCGGTTAGTAAAGACATTATACTACTTATTGTATCGCTAAGAACTACTTCATCCTCTTGTTGGATAAAGATATCCTCTACATTTTGTTCGTCTAAATTATTTACATCCGAACGTTCAATATCAATATATTTCTTTTCCTTGGAAAGAGTAGTCAACAACTGATTCCGCATAGAAGTAAGAAGATAAAGCTTGACATTATCCGTATTACCTAAACTGGAACGATATTTATACAGTTTGACAAAAACATCTTGTATGCAGTCTTTAATAATCTCTTTATTCTGTGTAATCTGGAATCCTTGAAAATACAGGCTCTGAACATATTTTCTATAAATGAGAATATAAGCGTCATCATTTCCATTTCTGAAATTATCCCATAATAAAACAGAATCATCGATTTCACGTATTTTCATAATAACTCATTTTATAAGTTCCCCTATCAATGTTTCATATCATCAAATAGCGGATATCTATCTTTCACCAGCATCATCCGACCGATATTGTTGATATAATGCACTTTAACAAGACAGATAAACATTCTGACCAAATAAATAACATTATAGTATTCGGGGATACTTTATATTCTATTAAGACTTAGAGGGTTTATACAAAGATATATCTTATTGAATCTAAAAAAGTAAAGGATTATCGCTTTCGGCCACCAATTATGTACTGATTTTTGCCAAAAACGTCCTCAAAACAGACAACCTCATAAAGAGAGCCTATTTGGCTAGAATGAGGATGAAAACCGATGATAGTATAACTAATTTTACTATGAGAAATACGACATTATATATTTAACATTATTATGAAGAAACTCTTATTCATCTTATTTTTTATACCTATTACATTCTATGCACAGAATGTGCATAAGGAACGATCTTATAATCATGTTCTAACCTCAACCGACGGGCATAACGGCAAGTTTGTCTGGAAAATGAAGAAAGCAATTGACGTTAATACTCGCTCAGAGGATGTATCAACCGATGAAGTAAAGACGGTTGACTGGTTACCTGCGATTGTTCCCGGTACTGTTCTAAATTCTCTTGTATATAATAAGATATATCCAGAACCATATTATGGATTAAATAACAAATTAGAATCGGAGTTAATTCCCGATTTGTATAACGTAGGTCGTGATTTTTACACCTATTGGTTTCGTACAGAATTCAACCTTGACGGAAATCAATTTAAGGGTAAAAAAGTTTGGCTTCAGGTAGATGGTATTAACTATCGTGCAGAAATATGGCTGAACGGAGGTATGATTGCTAATATTTCGGGGATGTTTCTTCAAAGCCAAATTGATATGACAGAAAAAGTCTTTTTAGACAAAGAAAATATTCTGGCAATAAAAGTATATCCAATAGATATTCCGGGGACAATCAAACCAAAAGGAGGCAAAACTTTTGGGGCAACAGGGGAGTTCCAGAACGGAGGAAATGGTGAAATTGGGAAAAACGTAACACAGCTAATGACTGTCGGTTGGGATTTTACTTTTCTAGATGGCATGAGAGATAGGAATACAGGAATATGGAAGAATATCTCAATATTCACTACGGACAGAACAATTTTGCGTCATCCATTTGTAAAATCGGAATTGAATAAACCTGATTACAATATTTCAAAGCAAACTATTTCAGTAGAAGTAGCTTATCCGAATTACCTGCAACAAAATCGTCGACAGAAAGTAAAAGTTATTGGAGAGATAATAGGCGAAAATATCCGTTTCGAAAAAGAAGTGCAAATGTTTAGGGAAGAGGTGAAAGAAGTAACATTTACACCAGATGAATTTCCTCAGCTTGTAATAAATAAGCCCCGATTGTGGTGGCCAATAAATAAAGGAAATCAAGAGTTATACGACCTTATATTAAAAACAGAAATAGACGGACAAGTAACAGACTCAATCTCTACGCGATTTGGAATAAGAGAAATTACTTCTACAACAGACACCCCTGACAAATCTAGAACATTTTATATCAATGGCAAACCACTTTTTATCAGAGGTACCAATTGGCTTCCCGAAAATATGCTTCGTACATCAGATGAGCGTACGTATGCCGAATTACGATATACAGCTCAATCGGGAGTAAACCTTATACGATTTTGGGGAGGAGGAATCACAGAGTCCGATTATTTCTTCCAGTTGTGCGATGAGTTGGGAATACTTGTATGGCAGGAGTTCTGGATGACTGGCGATACCAAGCATCCTATAGATTTGGGTCTGTATCTTTCCAATCTAACTTCTACTGTGAAACGTATCCGAAATCATCCCAGCTTGGCATACTATGTATCATCAAACGAAAGCAGTGAAATGCCAAAGGCGAAGGAGTTGATTAATAGACTGGATGGCACACGAGGTTATCAAATGGAGTCCGAAAGTGATGGCATACATGATGGAAGCCCTTACAAACAAGTAAATATAATGACACATTATGAAAATACTGCGTCTGAAAGAGGCAGCCGTATTGATGGTTTCAACCCCGAGTATGGAGCACCATGCCTCCC
>POVV01001178.1_pt1 | contig 10472 bp, 11 predicted proteins | sample 1560271 | NCBI WGS metagenome assembly POVV01 (sample SAMN08337232, study PRJNA429181) | Bioreactor metagenome, whole genome shotgun sequencing project. | biome: cows' rumen and soil; feature: anaerobic; isolation source: anaerobic chemostat enrichment culture, galacturonate as sole carbon... | reverse complement strand
AAGATTCTGGTTGTTTGTCATACAGATCTGTTCCCACATTTCCGGAGAGGAAGAAGCGATTCTTGTAATGTCCTTAAAGCCTCCGGCAGCAAGCCGTTTCATAAGCCCTTCTTCATTATCGGAAGCCCCTACAAGGTTCACCAGACTGGAGGCCACGATATGGGGCAGATGACTGATTGCTGCGGTGATAAAATCATGCTCTTCATAATTGAGGACGAGGGGAATGGAGCCGATCATGTTTGCGATCCGTACCAGACGGCTTACCTGCTCCTCTGTAGAAGCCTGGGTAGGGGTAATGATATAATAAGCATTCTCAAGCAAATGGTCGGTGGAGTTCTCATATCCGGTCTTTTCCGAACCGGCCATTGGGTGCCCTCCCACAAATCTGCTTTCCATGCCAAGACGGCTTACTTCCTCATGAATATCCGTCTTGGTGCTACCTACGTCGGTAATGATGGCTCCAGGCTTTAAGAAAGGCTGGATTTCTGACAAATACTTTGCGTTGTACTCCACAGGAGTACAGAGGAAGATAAGATCGCATTCCCGGAGTTCTTCTCCGATTCCGTCTAATATGACATCAACGATCCCGTCCTCCTTTGCCTGCAAAAGCCTGGAACGGGTGCGCATGTAGGCCATGATTTTTGTATCTGGTTCTTCACGCTTGATCCCTCTGGCGATAGAACCGCCGATGAGACCAAGCCCGATAAAGGCAATGGTGGCATCGCTCATTAATATGTCCTCCCCGCAAGCTTGGCGTAAGGTTTTAATTCATCGATCAAATTATCAAACTGTTCAAAGGTCAGAGACTGGGGGCCGTCGGACAGGGCGCAGGCTGGGCATGGATGAACTTCCACGATGATCCCGTCAGCACCTACTGCTATGGCAGCCTTGGAGATCGGCTCAATATAAGCCCGTACTCCGGTAGCATGGCTTGGGTCAATGATGATTGGAAGGTGGCTCTTTGCGCGGATGACCGGTACGGCACTGATATCCAGGGTGTTTCTGGTAGCAGTCTCGAAGGTACGGATCCCCCGTTCGCAAAGCACGATATTTGTATTTCCTTCAGAAGCGATGTATTCTGCGGCATTCAGCCATTCATCAATGGTAGCGGACAGGCCTCTCTTTAAGAGAACCGGGATGCCGGCCTTTCCTGCTTCTTTTAAAAGCTCGAAATTCTGCATATTCCGCGCACCGATCTGGATCATGTCCACATATTTTACAGATGTTTCAAGAGCCCTTAAGCTTGTGACTTCGCAGACAATGTTAAGTCCGGTGGCTTCCCTGGCTTCTTTCATGTATTTCAGCCCTTCCTCCTCAAGGCCCTGAAATGCGTATGGAGAGGTTCTGGGCTTATAGGCTCCGCCGCGCAGGAACTGGGCGCCTGCCTTTTTTACTGCAAAAGCAGTTTCAAGTACCATATCGTGATTTTCTATGGCGCATGGACCTGCCATTATGGTGAGATGGCCTGGTCCGATTTTTGCGTTTCCAATGGTTATAACGGAATCTTCCGGATGAAATTTTTTATTCACCAGCTTGTAGGTTTCGGTCACGGCAACGATCTTGTCCACACCTTCTAACATCTCGATGTTTGCGCCCTGGAGTTTCGACTTATCGCCTACAACGCCTACGATTGTTACTTCCGTCCCTTTTGATAAATGAGCCTGAAGTCCGTTTGATTCGATTAAGTCTTTTATTTTACCAACAGCTTCGTCAGAAGCGTTAGGCTTCATAATAATGATCATGTTTTTTATGTCCTCTCTTTTGCAAATATATTCCCCATTGTAATCCATTGCAGGAAAGTTGTCAACGCTTTTACACGTTGAACTTCGACACTTTAACGCAAATTATTATCAGGGAAGGGTTTTCAGGTATATTCAGCAAAGTAAAATAGTGGAATTTAACTATTCTATTTTCTGAATTTTTTGAAGTTATAAAAAAAGTGATGATAAATTTGTGTTATGATGATATAATAACGTCATAAGGTTATAATGTTTTAGGTGTAGATAGAAACCCTTCCATACTCTCTGTCCGCTTGGCGGATAGAGAGTATGGAAGGGTACAGGAGGTCAAGTGGCAACATGAATTCGGTGATAGATAAAAAAATAAAGGTACCTCTGCATTATCAGATATATCTGGATCTGCTCAAAAAAATTCAGAGTGGCGTTCTGAAAACAGGCGACAAAATCCCCTCGGAACCGGAGCTTGAGCGCATATATGGGGTTAGCAGAGTTACTGTAAGGGGAGCGGTCGAAATGCTGGCCCAGGAAGGGCTGGTTGAAAAAAACAGGGGGAAAAAGGGAACGATTGTCTGTAAGTCAAAGCATGCCTACGACATGAAGAAGCTGACCAGCTTTACGGATGATGTAAAGCTGTATGGGGAAAATGCCAGTTCGGAGCTCCTGGATTTTAAGGAGATGGTACCGGAACAGAAGGTGGCACAGTCATTGGAGCTTAAGGCCGGAGAGACGGTGTATTATGTTGAGAGAAAACGGTACCGTGAGGGAGTGGTGGTGGGTCTTCACAAATCATATATCAAAAGACTTCCGGGCCTGGAGCTTAAGGCCGGGCAGTTTGGCCCGGATGTTTCCCTCTACGCAATTCTTAAGTCAGGCGGTATCATTCCCACCACGGCCACGGAACTGATCGAGGTAAAGGTTCCATCTTCGCGGATTTTGGAGGTACTGGGACTTGTGGCCCGGACGGCTGTCTTTTATAAGGAACGTGTAACTTATTCGGGTGACAGGATACCTTTTGAGTATGTAGAGATGTTTTATAATCCTGAATATTATAAATATAAGGTAGAGCTGCAGCTGGATTGACAATGGTTGAGACTGGCTGGCCTGGGCTCTATTGGTTTTGTGAGAAGATTTCGTCATTATTTTGATCTGTTTTGGTCAATTTTCTGGTCGAGATCTTCTTTTTTTATTTATTTTGGAAAAACTATTGACAAACTGCCATAAATTCATTACACTAACATCATAACGTTATAATCTTAATATGTTAAAGAGAGAGTCAGGAGGACGGTCGCATGCTAATCTATGATATTCATTCTCATCTGGGCAAGACGAGCTCAGGAGATGAAAACTCTCCGGAAGAACTGGTGAATGATCTGAAGGCTTACGGTATTGAGAAAGTGGGGATCAGCAGCTTATCGGGGATCTCCACGAGGGAGCAGAATGATCTGGTTTACAGAGCTATGAAAGCATTTCCGGATATTATTAAGGGCTATGCTTTTATCAACCCCAAGGCGCCGGATGCCATTGACGAGGTTAACCGCTGCCTGGGAGATTATAAGATGGACGGGATTAAGTTCCATTCATGGAAACACGGATACTATCCGGATAATACGCCGGCTTTAAATGACATTCTGGCTGAGGTTGAGAAATACGGGGTCCACGTTCAGACACATGTGGGTACGGCGCCATTTTCCACCCCATATACATGGGCTGAATATGCCAGAAGGTTTCCGGGGATCGATTTTTTGTTCACCCATATCGGATATTATGAATTCGGTCTTTCTACCATAGAGGCCGTCAAGGATTTGAAGAATGTGTGGGTGGAGACTTCCGGGCAGATGGATGTGGAGGTTCTGCTTCGGGCGATTGAAGTGCTGGGTCCGCAGAGAGTGTGTTTCGGAACAGACTGGCCCTACAAACCGGTAAATATTGAGGTGGAGAAGTTCTATGAGTTAAATATTCCGGAGGAAAAGCTGGAATACATCTTCCATAAGAACGCGGAACATTTGTGGAGATTGGAGACGAGAGCATGATAAAAATTGTGATGACCTCACACGGAGGCATGGCCCAGGGAATGATGCAGTCGGTAAAGATGCTGATGGGAGAACAGGATAACCTGGACTTTGTCACCTTTGGCGAGGAGATGGGGGCAGATGAGCTGGACGAGTTGATTGGGGAAAAGATTACTGATACTTCGCTGGACAACCAGTACCTGATTCTGTGCGATATCAAAGGCGGAACACCCTTCAATGTGGTTTCCAGATATTCATTTAAGAATGACAATGTAGCTGTAATATATGGAATGAATCTTCCGGTATTGGTTGAGGCGATTGTTAGGAGTCAGAATAGTGAGGTGAGTTTGAAGGAGTTGACATCCTATCTTGAGCAGCAGAGTGGTTCGACTATCGGTTTGAGTAGATTATAGCAGGAGGAAGACAAATGGACGTAAGTGTATTTCGTATTGACGACAGATTGATTCATGGGCAGATTATCACGGCGTGGATTGCTTACGCTGATGCAAAGACGATTGTTGTGGCAGATGACAAGGCAGCGAAGGATGAGTTTCAGCAGAGCCTGTTTAAGATGGCGACGCCTGATTCCGTCACCCTGAAGATATTGAACCTTGATGATGCAGCTGAATATCTTCGGTCCGGAGAGGACAAGGGAAAGGTTCTGCTGCTAGTGCGCGGACCGGAGCAGGCTCTTAAACTGGTTGAGTCGGGAGTTGTGAAAGAGAGTATTAATGTAGGTAATCTGAATATGAAGAAGGGCAAGACAAAGGTGCTGGGTAACCTTTGGGTGTTCCCGGAGGATGTGGATATGATTAAGAAGATCTATGACCGCAAAGTGACCCTGGAAGTGCGTGCGATTCCCAGCGACCGCGGCCAGGATGTCTTGGAGCTTTTGAAGAAAAACAAACTGGCTTAATAAGGGGGAGAATAACATGAGCTTAATTACGCAGGCATTTTTAGTGGCATTATTTGTGACGATTGCATTTATTGATTCCCATACAACGCAGACACATATTTTTCGTCCGATCGTAGTCGGCCCGGTGGTTGGACTTATCATGGGGGATGTAAAGACGGGATTTGATGTGGGGGTTACGGTGGAGCTGATGTTCCTGGCGGTTATCTTTGTGGGAACTGCGGTACCCCCCAACCCAACAATCAGTACGGCTATTGCCACCGGAATTGCGATCCTGGGCGGCGGCGGAACCGATCTGGCTGTGGCCACCGCTCTTCCTGTTTCCTTTATCGGACAGATGGCGGAGACCTTTCAAAATTCAGTGATCAATGTTTACTTTATGCACCGGGTTGAGAAAGCGGCAGAGAGGCTGGATCCAAGAGGGATTGTCGCGAATAATCTGGTCTTTCCCATGGCGGTTAACGCGATTCTCTACGGAGTTCCCACATTTCTGGCCATCTACTTTGGAGCTGCCTATGTGCAGGGAATTATCAATGCAATACCTGAGAAGGTGATCACGGGCCTCTCCGTGGGAGGAAGCATGATCGGAGCGGTTGGATTTGCGCTGCTGCTCAATTCCATCAAGGTGAAGAAATTATGGCCATTCTTTCTTCTGGGATTTTTTGTGGCCTCCTATCTGAGTATCAATATGATCGGGGTGGCGCTGCTGGCCGTAATCTGTGTGGCGATGTACTATTATTTTAAGATTGCAGATGAAAAAGCATGACAGGGAGGAAAATGATATGAGTGCGGAGCGCAATAATGCAAAGCTGACAAACCGTGATTTATGGAAGATATTTTTACATCAGCTTACTATTAGAGGAACCAACAACTATGAACGTCAGCAGAATGCAGGCTTTACAGAAGCCATGATGCCTGTGATTGAAAAGTACCATGATGATCCCGATGAGAAGAAAGAGGCATATGCGCGGCATATGGAATACTTTCTCACCAACGATATTACATCGGCAATACCTGTGGGTGTTGCCGCCGCGATGGAGGAGCGGTACGCAACGGAGGGGGACATTGATGCCGATTCCATCAATGCTGTGAAGACGGCGCTGATGGGACCCCTGGCGGGATTGGGCGATTCTCTGTTAAATGGTACTGCCAGACCTATACTTGCCGGTATCGCCATATCCCTGATCACAGCGGGCCTTGGATGGGCGGGTCCTGTATTCTTTATTATCGGCATGTCCATTGTCTCGCTGGGTGTGCGCTATCTGGGAGTATTCCAGGGCTATAAGCAGGGTGTGAAATTTGTGGAGAAGATTCAGTCCAGCGGGCTTATCAGCAGGATCTCCGAGCTGGCGGCGATTGCGGCCTATGTGATTGTCGGGGGCTTTATACCGGCCCTGGTAGTCATTTCGATTCCCATTGTATATCAGAGCGGAGATACTGTTTTGAGCATTCAGGAAACCCTGGACGGGCTGATGCCGGGCATTCTGGGGATGCTTTATACCGGACTGATGTATTTTCTGATATCAAAGAAGAAAATATCTGCGATCAGGCTGATTCTCATCACGATGATAGTGGGAATCGTCGGTGCTTACTGCGGAATTCTGGGATAACGATAAACAGGAGGTGTCTTTTCATGATAGTGGATATCCATTCTCATATAAAACGGAATCTGTCCTGTCAGGAGGAAGAGGAAAAAAATCTTCTCCTTGATATGGAAAAAAACAAGGTGGACGTCCGGGTAGTATCGGCGATGGACGGCTGGACTGTGGAGGAGGGCAGCAGATATATTTCCGGCTTTGTATCCGCCCATCCCGGACGTCTGGTTGGGTGTGCGGTGATCAATCCCAAGGAGGAGGACTGCGATAAAAAAGCGGCAGAAGTTCTGACGCTTCCGGGGATGGCGATGCTGGAATTTCAGTCGGTGGAGCACGGCTACTATCCTGATACATGTGAAGGTATAGACAGGGTGCTTCAGGTTGCGGAGAAAAAAGGGGTCCCGGTGAAGGTGTTTACAGGTATTGGCGCCCGATCCATGCCTCAGCAATGGCTGGGGCACGTAAAGAGACATCCGGATATTACCTTTATTTTCCTCCATATGGGCTGCTTTGACTACGGCTACGGCTGTGTGGATCTGGCGGCGCATTATTCCAATATTTTACTGGAAACCTCCAATCAGTATGAGGTTCAGATTTTAAAAAAGGCCGTCGGATCACTGCCCGCAAAAAAGCTGGTATTCGGCTCCTCCTATCCGGAACGTCTGACCAGGTGCTCCCTGGATGTATTCGATATGTTCCATCTGGATGACGAGTACAGGAGGCTTCTGTTTGGCGAGAATGCGGCCGGACTGCTGGGCTATGTCTAAAAGCGGTTTCTCCAGGATGTGTGTCCGGAAAAATTCAAGATGGGAAGAGGGGAGATCTATCGAATGAATTTGATGACGAATGAAGTTAGGGAGATACTCCCTGATAATATGAGAGAAGCGTTTGATTCGATTGTGGAGCAGAAGGTTCTCGGGGCCAGCAATCACATCGCGATGGTTGGCGATATGATAGAGGCCATAGCGTTGCGGGGAAAGGAAGAGAAACGGCCTGTAAGCCAGGTGATCCATGAGATATTGATGGTGGCGGAATTCTTCATCGCCACGAGAGGAGAGGCCAGTCAGGCGGTAAGCAATGCCATCCTTTTGATGATACACAATGTGCGAGAATATGCGTGTATGGATGTGGAGTCGGCCGCTGAACGCATGATTGAGGATAAGAACAGTTATGCGGCCACAGCGGCCGATGCGGTCAGGAAGTGTGTCGCCTATGGTGTCAAACTGGCGGAGCCGATGCAGAAAATATTTGTATATGATTATTCCAGTACGGTTGAGAAATTCCTTCGCGGCTTGAAGGAAAATGGAAAACAATACGAAATCTATATAGCGGAGAGCAGAGTGATAGACGGTGGAAGGCCCTTTGTAAGAGCTTGCCAGGAAGCGGGGCATAAGATTAAATTCATACCGGAAGCCGCTATGATGTATTATCTGAGGGATTGTGACGGTGTATTCATGGGGGCGGAGACATTTTATCCTGATGGGACAGGATTTAATACTACCGGCTCCGATATTGTGGGACTTATATGCGGCTATTATAAGATTCCTCTCTATTTTCTGACACCTTTTATCAAGCTCGATATCAGACCTGTGACCGGCGGGAGAAAGTACTTGGTATACAATGACTTAAAAGATAAGCTTACGGCTGGCTGGGACGATGATATCGATAAGGAAGGCATTGATTTTGTGACACCGGAGCTGGTAGGTGTGGAACCCGGGGCGATTCGCGCGTTTATTACGGAGATAGGTGTTATTCCCTCGGGGCAAATGTATGGGATCAGCATGGAATACAGCAAAAATCTAAGGGGAGAACTATAATAAGCCAAGAAGGGATGAGGATCATATGAATTGTTTTGGCCGTACGGAGAAGATCATATTGTCCATGATACAGCCGGAGCCGCTTCCGGGCAGTTACCGCCACAGGGATATGGCAATTGGGGAGATTGTGGACAGGGCTCTCAGAGAAACGGAGATGGTTGCCAGGAATCATTTTGACGGTATTATCGTGCAGAATATGAATGATATGCCTGTCAGACAGGAATCAAATCCTGAGGCAATTGCGTATATGACAAGAATCTCATATGAAATCCGGAAGCGCTTTCCGGAGCTGATCATGGGAATTTTGATGAACTGGGATGGGGTGGCAGGACTTTCGGTGGCTGACGCAGTGGGAGCTGACTTTGTGCGGGTGGAGCATTTGTATACAGGAGCAAGCATAACCAGCGCAGGAATTCTTAAGGCTCAATGTGTGGATATTGCCGCGCTGAGAAAACGCACCGGATCTACGGTGCCGGTATATGCGGATGTCTACGAGGTGCACGGAATACCTCTTGGCAGGAAGCCCATTGGGGACGCTGCCTGGGAGTGTGTGAATGAGGCATTTGCGGACGGCCTGTTCATGGCCGGAAAGGATGCCGCGGAGAGCATCGAGATGATAAAAGAAGCAAGACCCCGCGTGAAAGACACACCGATTTTTCTCGGAGGGGGAGCCACTGGAGAAAATATCCGTGAACTGATGAAATATTTTGACGGCGTCTCCGTTGCCACCTGGATTAAGAACGGGGATATGAAAAATCCTATTGATCCGGAACGGGCCAGGATTTTTATAAATGAGGCAAGAGAAGGGGTATCGTGAAGCCTAAGGTAATCATAAGCAATGTATCAGACCAGAGAGGAAGCTGTTGCCAGTATCCAGAAAGGGCAGGAAAAAACATTATGTGCAGGGCGGAGCTTAATAGTCCGTGAAATCGTAAAAAACATATCTCGTAAATATTGAGGAGTTGTGTTAGAATAAATACCATAACAGCAGAAGCAATAGTTTTTCCGCGTGTAATGAGCCTGCGGCCGGGCAGCGAGTCGCTGCCGGGATTTTCATGGTTTAGGCAAAGGCCGTAATCTGCTGCGAAGTACTACCGCACATTGCATGTGCCTGCGCCTGCAGCTTGTACATCTTCGCATCTTACGGCATCATGTTTGTATTGCTTCTGTTGTTTTTGAAGAATAAGAAAGAATTTCAGAATATAACTACGATGGAGGAGCCGATGTATCAGACAGATTTATGGAAATACTGCACGAAGGATTATTGCAGGGACATGCTATTATCTTTCCGGCTTCTGGGGAATACCAGCTGGCCGGACCAAAAGGTAATGGCATGTCTTTATGCGTTCAGCAACCATACAGAACGCCATTACCGCACCGTCCGTATTCCAAAGAGAGACGGAAGGCAGCGGAGTCTCATGGTACCGGATTATATGCTGATGAGAATACAGAGGAATATCCTGCATCATATCCTTTATGAGTATGCGGTCTCCAGCTGCGCCACCGCCTACCACAAAGGTGCAGGAGTGGTGTCCAATGCCAGGGTCCATACAGGAAAACATGTGGTGTTGAAGCTGGATATCAAAGATTTTTTCGGCAGCATTTCATTTCCAATGGTTTTAAAGAGCGTTTTTCCCGTTCGGTATTATCCTCCTGCAGTAGGAACCATGCTGACCGCCTTATGCTGCTGTAACGATTTTCTGCCTCAGGGAGCTCCCACTTCGCCTGCGGTTTCCAATCTGGTTATGAAGCATTTTGATGAATCCATAAATAAATGGTGCGAAAATAAAGGAATCTCCTATACCAGGTACTGTGACGATATGACGTTTTCCGGTGATTTTAACCCGGACCAGGTCATACGGAAGGTCTCCGGCTTTTTAAATTCCATGGGATTTGAACTGAATGAAGAAAAGACCAGGATTCTATACCGCAACGGGAGACAGGCGGTCACGGGAATTGTGGTCAATGAAAAACTGCAGGTTTCCCGGGATTACAGAAGGAAACTGCGGCAGGAGATTTTTTACTGCCAGAAATACGGGGCTAAGTCCCATCTGGAGAGGAAGGAAAGTGCTGCGGGAATTCCGGAGAATCAGTATCTTCTTTCTCTTTTGGGAAGAATACAGTATGTCCTTTTGGTGAATCCTGAAGATCAGTGGTTTCAGGAGGCGGAGCAGAAGCTTTTGGCTGTACTTGGGAGGAAATCAGAATAATGGATGCAAATAAAAATATAACCCTATTGATTGCGGACGATGAAGCGGCGATCCGCAATGGTCTGTCTACGGTTGTGCCCTGGGAGCAGTTTGGTATTACCATCGTGGGCACTGCAGAGGACGGCAGGGAGGCTTATGAGATTATTAAGTCCTGCAATCCTGACATTGTCATTACCGATATCCGTATGC
>POVV01001177.1_pt1 | contig 10479 bp, 9 predicted proteins | sample 1560271 | NCBI WGS metagenome assembly POVV01 (sample SAMN08337232, study PRJNA429181) | Bioreactor metagenome, whole genome shotgun sequencing project. | biome: cows' rumen and soil; feature: anaerobic; isolation source: anaerobic chemostat enrichment culture, galacturonate as sole carbon source...... | reverse complement strand
TATGTATATCGAAGATATTACACCGGATAACATAAATAGTATTGTAGAATACATAAAAAAGGCTTCAGCGATATTTCATTCAGAAGGTTATAGAGTACTGGTCACCACAACGCCAATTATGAATATTATGGGACCCATTGTTAGCTTTGAAAAGCTGGATTATTCACGATTATCCGGATATGTTGATGGAATCCTATTTGCTTCTTATGATTGGGCCAGATTTTATAGTTATCCAAGTTCAATTTTTCCGGTTAATGTTTTACAAGAGTTATTAGACTATGTTGTTAGTATTATTCCACCTGAATTATTATTCTTAGGAATCACTACGCTCGGTTATGATTGGACACTTCCCTATGTTCCGGGTGCAACGGATGCAACTGCTATAGCAAACAATAATGCGATACAGATTGCAGCGGAAAACAATATACCAATACAATTTAATGAAGCAGCACAGTCACCTTTTTTCTATTATATGGATAATGATGGGATTCTTCACTTAGTATGGTTTAATGATGCAAGAAGTTTTGAAGCACGGGCCAGTCTGGTAGCACAATATGATCTTCAAGGTTTATCTCTCTGGACTATTATGAGATTTGATACCCAAATGTGGTTTATTATTAATACTCAATATTACATCCAGAAGTTGTCCTCGATTGGCTAGAGCGGGATACAGTGATGCCATGCCTGTCCCTAAAGCCTGTATAGCCTTTTAGCATTCTGATTGGTGATATTAATAACGGTTGCTTCCGGGATTCCCTTAATGGCACTGATTTCCTGTACCACATAAGGAAGATTTAAGGAGGAATTACGCTTACCCCTGTTGGGAGCGGGAGCCAGATAAGGGCAGTCTGTCTCCAGGACCAGCTGTTCCATCGGCATATACTCCACCACTTCTTTAAGTTTTTTAGCATTCTTAAAGGTGAGGACGCCTCCGATCCCAAGATAATACCCCATATTTAAGTATTCCCTGGCGATCTCCTTTCCATAAGAAAAGCAGTGGATCACTCCTCCAATGTCCTTTGCCCCCTCTGCCTTCATGATATCCAGAGTATCCTTTGCGGCATCCCGGCTGTGGATGACTACAGGAAGCTTTACTTCCCTTGCCAGGCAGAGCTGGCGGATGAACCACTTCTTCTGGGTTTCATGGTCCGGCTCATCCCAGTAATAATCAAGACCGATCTCGCCGATTGCCACGATTTTTTTATGGGCAGAATGTTCCTTCAGCCAGATTAAGTCTTCCTCGTTCAGTTCCCCGGTTTCATTGGGGTGAACACCGATGGCGCCATATATATATGGATATTTCTCTGCCAGTTTAAGGGTATGTCTGGAAGTCTCCATGCTGGCACCCACATTGGTGACAGCCTCAATTCCATGGTTAAAAAGGCTTGCCAGCAGTTCCTCCCTGTCTTCATCAAATGCCTCATCATCATAATGGGCGTGTGTATCAAAAATCATAGGAATCTCCTTTTAATGCAGTTTCTTACTTTATAATAATCAAACGCAGGATATATAGTAAAACTAAGTGAGTGGGATAAAACCAATAAAAAAAGTATTTTAAATTCCTTTTCCCCCTTTCCCCGCTGTACATTCGGATGGGGATGAAGGCCAGGATGGCGGCACCAAAGCAGCTAAGGCTTTCTACTGCAGCCAGGATTCCTGCAAATATGGTCTGTCTTTTCTTATCTTTATAAAATATATAAAAAAGCAGGATCATAGTAATCCCAATGATATTATAATCACATTTCAAAAAAACTGCAGCACCGCATCCAGCCAAAAATACCAGGGTCTGTCTGATTGGGTTACCCAAAGCCTTATCATACCAGTAAAGGACCCATAGACCAATGAACAGGGTAACATATACATTCTGATAGCCTGGGTAAAACCATTTGTCAAAGAGAGCCAGATCAAAGGGGATTTCGGAAATAAGGGCGAATAAAAAAAGCCTGGCACCATATTTCTTAATATCCCTGGTGTGGAGAAATCCTTCTACCAGCAGAAAGCAAAAAATAGGGAATGCAATTCTTCCAATGGTGCGGAGCACCAGGTCCGCAATATTCCACATGTTTCCGCCCTGAATACCAAATATCTCCCAGGCCGGAGGGTTGTCCTGATATTTTAATATACCGTTTTCAATGACAGCCACTCCGATATGATCTATGAGCATGGTAACAATGGCGATCATCTTTAAGGCGTTTCCTGTTATTCCTTTCGTTCGGGCACTCATTGATTCCTTCATGGAATCCTCCTTCTTAAAACAATAAGGCCGGATCTAATTACCCGGCCTTTCGTTGTTTCTTTTAAGTGTCTTCAGTCATTCCCCTGTATTAGCAGATTTCCGCTCCTGCCGGCATTATTTTCTCCGGTATCATAAGGGATAGATTGCCTTCTGCATCTTCCGCGCAGAGAAGCATGCCTTCAGACATGACTCCAGCCAGTTTTGCTGGTTTTAAGTTTACCACAACCATCACCTTTTTGCCAACCATTTCTTCTGGTGAATAGTGTGCTTTGATTCCGCTGACGATCTGTTTTACCTGGCTTCCGATCCTTACCTGGGAACACAGAAGCTTCTTCGACTTTGGTACCGCCTCGCAGGCAATGATCTCGCCCACCTGGAACTGCAGCTTGGCAAAATCGTCGTATTCGATCTCTGCCTTGGCTTCTATATCCATCACAACAGAAGAACCTTCTTTGGCAGTCTCTTTGGATTCTTCCTCTTTCGACCCAAACATGGCTTCCACCTTCTCCATAACTTCCTTAATATCCATTCGGGCAAACAAGATCTCCGGCTTATCAGTCACCTTATTTCCAGAGGGATACAAGCCGAATTCATTCATCTGAGACAAGTCTCTTTTAGCTGTATTAAGCTGGTTAAGAATCTTTTTGGATGTATCAGGCATAAAGGAATCAAGGAGGGATGCTCCGATGGCAATGGCTTCCGTCAGATTATAAAGAACGGTTTCCAGGCGGCTCTTTGAAGCTTCATCCTTAGCAAGGGTCCATGGAGCAGTTTCATCAATGTATTTGTTGCTCCTTCTGAAAATATTAAAGATTGCTGTCATGGCATCGGCAACACGGAGCTTCTCCATCTTCTCCTGAACCTTTTTCACTTCTTCCAGCACCACTGCCTTTAAGTCTTCATCAACAGCCTCCGCTGTCTTCCCGTCAGACACGATTCCTCCAAAGTATTTATTGGACATGGAAATGGTACGGTTCACCAGATTGCCCAGGATGTTGGCGAGATCAGAGTTCATGCGCTCTACCATAAGCTCCCAGGAGATAATTCCGTCATTGTCAAAAGGCATTTCATGAAGGACGAAATAGCGGACTGCATCCACACCAAAGAAATCCACCAGAGTATCCGCATAGAGGACATTTCCCTTGGATTTGCTCATCTTTCCGTCCCCCTGAAGCAACCAGGGATGACCAAATACCTGCTTTGGCAGGGGAATATCAAGGGCCATCAGGAAAATAGGCCAGTAAATTGTATGGAAGCGGATGATATCCTTTCCGATGAGGTGAAGGTCTGCTGGCCATAATCTGGCAAACTGCTCACTGCTATTGCCGTCACAATCGTAGCCGATACCGGTAATATAATTGGTCAGAGCATCAAGCCATACATAGGTGACATGCTTCGGGTCAAAGGATACCGGAATTCCCCATTTAAAAGTAGTCCTGGATACACAAAGATCCTGAAGCCCAGGAAGGAGGAAATTGTTCATCATCTCATTTTTTCTGGACACAGGCTGGATAAAGTCCGGATTCTCATTGATGTGGTTTATCAAACGGTCCGCATATTTGCTCATGCGGAAGAAATATGCTTCTTCTTTTGCTGGCTTTACCTCACGTCCGCAGTCCGGACATTTGCCGTCTACAAGCTGGGATTCTGTGAAAAAGGATTCACATGGGGTACAGTATAAGCCTTCGTAATGTCCCTTATAGATATCACCCTGATCATAGAGCTTCTTAAAGATCTTCTGGACCTGTTCTTCGTGATCTTTATCTGTGGTGCGGATGAATTTATCGTAAGAGGTATTCATTAAATCCCAGATGTTCTTAATTTCACCGGCCGCCCTGTCTACGAATTCCTTCGGTGTGATTCCAGCAGCCTCTGCCTTTTCCTCAATCTTCTGGCCGTGTTCATCGGTTCCTGTCTGGAAAAATACGTCATAGCCTTCCGCTCTTTTATAGCGGGCAATGGCATCCGCTAATACTGCCTCATAGGTATTGCCGATATGAGGCTTTCCTGATGCATAGGCAATGGCTGTGGTGATATAGTATGGTTTCTTGTTAGAATCTTTACACATTCTGTTTTCCTCCTGTTTATGAAATGGGATAGGTTGAAGGGACTTTTTCCCTTCCCCCAAAGAAAAACCCGCCTAAAAAAATCCTTTCGGAAATTTAAAGACGGGGAACTGTCCCGTGTTACCACTTTAATTTATCCGTACCTTACAGTACAGACCTTAACGGCTGCGTTTGTTCCATAAAATCTCCTTAAGATCTTATGGTTACTTAATAACAGTCTGACACGATAACGGGTGTAACCGTCGGAATTTAAAGGCGCGGCTTCGCCAATTCAATTCCGCTGCTCCAAGGCCATGTTGGGAAATACGCTCAAGCTTCCTTTTCAGCTTCCGGAAGTCTCTGCACATGAGGTTGATTTCTTACTCTTCTTTTCTCAGCATTCTTATATAAATAGATTGTTAGTAACCCTAGTTTAATGGTTTCAGTAAAGTTTGTCAAGCGGGTATGTTGGTACATCAGCGCTTTTGTCATGACTTTTTTAATATCATCATATAAATAATAATAGTGAATCACGGAGGAAGCAAATATGAAAAACATCGTTTTGAAACAGGGCCGCCGTTTTCTATCTTTCATCCTGGCTGTTTCCCTGCTATGTGCTTGTGCACCCCCCGATAAATCGCCCGCCACGCCGTCAGGGGCCGGGTATGAACAATTCCATGCAAAGGATTTGTCCGCACAAAACAAGTTTGACCAATTTACAAATGACCTGTTTCGTGAGGAGATCAGCGATTCCGGAATCAGCTTTCATTTTAGTATAGCAAATCCTGCTTCCCGGGGGCTTGATACAGTTCCTTTGACCTTGGGAGATTTTTCTCTGGATAAAATGAAACAGGGATCCAAAGACCTTAGTGAGTTAAAAAGGAAGCTTGAAGGTTTTAACCCCCGCCAGCTAACCGATGAGCAGCGGCTTACCTGGCAGATTCTCCGCTCCTACATAAATACAGAATTAGAATCTGACGGTCTGGAGCTTTACGCCCAGCCTTTAACAGCCACCATAGGAATCCAGGCACAGCTTCCCATCTTGTTTTCAGAATACGCCTTCTACACCCGGGATGATGTGGACCACTATCTTGCGCTGCTTTCTACCATTGATGATTATTATGGACAGATCCTGGAGTTTGAAAAGAAAAAATCAGAAGCCGGCCTGTTTATGTCTGATGCTGCCGCAGATCATGTATTAAAATCCTGCGAGGCATATTTGATCCAGCCTGACCACAGCTTCCTTGCCGACACTTTTAACACCCGTATCGATGCCCTTACGGACTTGACCGATGAAGAGAAAGCTTCTTATAAAGAGAAGAATTTAAAAACCCTGGAAGAACATTTCATACCTGCCTATAAAAATCTTGTAAATGGTATCACCGCCCTTATGGGGACCGGGACCAATGATAAGGGCTTATCCTTCTATCCCAAGGGGAAAGAATATTTTGAATACCTGGTCAATTCCAACACCGGAACCTCCTATGATTCCATCCGAAGCCTGACAAAGGCAATCGAAAAACAGATAAACTCCGACATCCAGGCCATAGGCGCGATCACAAAGGAACATCCGGAAGTGCTGGACCACCTTGACAACTATTCCTTCCATTATACCAAGCCGGAAGATATCCTGGATTTTCTAAAAATCCAGATATCCACGGATTTTCCCGAGCTTCCACCCTGCAGCTATACCGTAAAATACGTTCCAAGTTCCCTGGAGGCATCTTTAAGCCCTGCCTTCTACCTGGTTCCTCCTCTGGACCGTTATGAGGATAATGTCATTTACATCAACGGCAACCCGCGTTTTCAAAATGATGATCTTTTCACCACCCTGGCTCATGAAGGTTATCCCGGGCATTTATATCAGAATGTTTATTTTTTAAGCAGGAAACCAAACGATTTAAGAAGCATCCTCTCCTTCCCCAGCTATTCGGAAGGCTGGGCCACCTATGTGGAGTTCTACTCTTACACCTTGGATAACGGGCTGCCGCCGGGGCTTGGCGAGCTTCTGGCACATAACACTGCTGTTACCTTGGGCATCTATGCCTATCTGGATATTTGCATCAATTATGAGGGCTGGGATAAAGAACAGACAGCCAAATATCTTGGCACATTTTATAATATTGAGAAAACAGATATCGTAGATTCCATTTACTCCAGTCTGATCGAAAATCCTACCAATTACATGGAATACTACGTGGGATATATGGAGATTACGGAAATGCTGGGCACTGCCAAAAGGATATTAAAGGATGATTTTAATTTAAAGGACTTCCACGCATTTATACTAGATATAGGTCCTGCTCCGTTTTCAGTTATCCAGCCTGCATTCCGCACCTGGCTGTCCAGACAGTTGAAAAGCCAATAAATCAAAAAGGGCAGAAGCTTGTAATATGCCGCTTCTGCCCTGCTTTTTTTCTTATTTTATTTTCTTATAATTCTTAACGTATTCCAGGTAATCACTATCTCCCTGCTTGATATGATCATTGGAATAATTCTTACCATCAACAAGAATTTTTAATTTGTCCAACTCAAAATTTTCGATAAAGGTATTGCCAACCGCGGTCAGTGTAAGTAAATCCTCTGATGTGCCTTTTTCCGGCATCTGGGATAAATCAAGAGTGGCCGTTTCATCATCTTGCTTATCAAACTTCAGAACCTTTGTGCCATCCTCTAATACGCCGTATTCAATCAGCTTGTCCACCATAGCGTCTGCCGTCAGCTCAGATACCGCATCCATCGCCTGATTTAAACCGGTGGAGTCATCATTCTGGCTATATACCGAAATAATCTCCATAGGCTCTGCGTTAGGATCAGGAACTTTATCACTGGCGCCTCCCGTTGAAGCTATTGCTCCAGGGCCAGGTGCTGTGGTCTCCATCTTAGGCTGTGTTGGTGCACATGCCGCCAGGGACATCATCATCATAGCGCTCATTAAAAACACGATGAATTTTTTCATAATTGAGTATTGCCTCCTTAAATTCTCTTAAAGGCTCCGAAACCACTGGTTTAACTTGGTCAGAGCTTTGATCAAAACTTCTATTTCATTCTCACTTAAACCTGCAACTACGCCGGCGATCATCTCCTGATGAAATCTGGCATGGTGTTCATAGGCTTCTTTCCCTTTTTCTGAAAGAGAGATGTATACAACACGTCGGTCCTCTTTTCCTCTCTGACGGGTCACATACCCCTTCTTTACAAGACTGTTCATGGCTATGGTCAACGTACCGACCGTAACAGACAACTCCCTGGCTATGGCCGACATGTTTTTAGGTTCTCCAATGCCAATGGCCTCGATCACATGCATATCATTATTTGTAATATTGGTAAATTCCTGTGTAATGATAGCCTGTTGCTCTATATCCATAATATCTCGAAACAGTCTTACCAAAACTTCGTTAAGAGTCCCGTAAGTATCCACGTTTATCCCCTTCACTTATGACAATAAAAGCTTCTTCGTAATTATACATGATTATGTATCCCAAGACAACCACCTGAATTCTTATGAAATTCTTAAAATCGGATCAAATAAATACCTTTTATACCAGAAAACGGGATATGATGACACTTGCGGCTACGCCCGCCGCCGTGGCAGCTAATGCACCGCCCAGGGTATACCGGGTCTTTTTGATTTTTACGGTACCAAAATAAATGCTCAGGCAATAGAAGACGGTTTCCGTACAGCTCATGATCACTGACGTCAGCATACCGATATAGGAGTCTGTTCCATATTTCTTGAAAATATCAAGCACGAGACCTGTGGCAGCTGAGTTTGATACCAGACGCACTAAAATCACCGGCACGACCGGTGCGGGAAGAAATAGGAGGGAAGCCGGCTTTGTCAGGCATTTTGCCAGAAAGTCTAAAAAACCGGAAGCACGGAGCACCCCCACTGCGGTCATAAGTCCGATGAGCGTAGGCATGATCCCTGCCACTGTTTTCATCCCTTCCTTAGCCCCGTCTATAAAATCGTCAAAAACCGGACGTTTGGACAATATGCCAAAGCCTACCATGTAAAAAATGATAAGCGGCACAGCCGCCTCAGACAGAAATAATAGAAATTTCATACCTTCACCTAAAAAACCTTAATTGTTATAGTTTATTCCAATTCTTCCCTTTTCATTCAAGACGTTTTGAGGTAAACTATCCACGAAAGCAATGAGCACTGCAGACTCACCCGCTGCACTGCGGACTTACGCTATTCACCGAAAGGAGATATACCGATATGAGTATTTTATTTTTACAGTATCCCCCATGCAGTACCTGCAAAAATGCAAAAAAGTGGCTAGATGCCCATGAAGTAGCATATGACGCCAGAAATATCAAAGAAGAAAACCCAAACTCCATAGAGCTTGCAGATTGGATCCAAAAAAGCGGCCTTCCCATAAAGCGTTTTTTTAACACCAGCGGAATCATCTACAAGGAAAAAAATTTAAAAGAGCTTTTACCCGGCATGAGCGAAAAAGAACAGATCGATCTCCTGGCGACCGATGGAATGCTGGTCAAGCGCCCCTTAATCATTGGCGATGATTTCGTCCTGGTTGGCTTTAAGGAGAAGGAATGGGAGCCGGCCCTTATCCGGTAAATCCTTACCCAAATCAACGCTTTCCCATGTCTGAACAAGCGAAATACCCGGCGGACTTAAGATTTGTATCCTCTCTCTTCCGCCGGGTATTCTGCCATAAACTTTACTGCTCTATTTTATGGGGCATGCTGTTAATCATTAACAGTTCGATCCCCAGATGCTCTTTTATTTCTTCATACGCATTTGACACCTTGTCCGCTTTGAGCACCTCATTTCTGCTCTTACCGGCCTCCTGCTCTTTCAAACGATAAGCATGAGCCTTCTTTGCTGATGCCCCGATTGCGGAAGCAGCCAGTATAATCAGGACCACCATGACTATGAGGAACGGCTTTTGAATGGAATTTACTAATCTGTGGCCGTAATACAATACCCTCAGCTGCTTTCCTATTACTGTTTCTGTCCCTCTCCGGCTAAGCTCCGCCATAATCGTTTGAAATTCGCCGGGAGGAGGGGATGGCGGCTCAGGTGTTAATTCCGGATGCTCCTGCATATAATCAAGCAGATGGGCTTCTAATTTTTCCTCAGACGACAAATGATATTTTATCCGTTTTAAAATTGAATATTTTTTTCCATGGTTTCTCTCCTTCTCCACGTACACACCTCTTAAATACAAGTTATCCTTAAGTTCCCACAAGCTTTGGGGTTGACTTTTTATCGCTAACGTTTACTATAATAGTATATCGAATTTGGGAGGCAACGTTTTATGAAAAAAATCATCTTAACCGGCGGCGGTACTGCCGGTCATGTTACCCCGAACCTGGCTTTAGTTCCCTCGTTAAAAGAGCGGAATTACGATATTCACTATATAGGATCATACCAGGGAATCGAACGCAAGCTCATCGAGGGAGCCGGCATCCCCTATGACGGCATTTCTTCCGGTAAATTCCGTCGGTATTTTGACTTTAAAAACTTCTCTGATCCCTTCCGGGTATTAAAAGGATATTGGGAAGCATTGAGATTGATAAAAAATTATAAGCCGGATGTGGTTTTCTCAAAAGGAGGCTTTGTAGCCGTTCCCGTAGTGCTGGCTGCAAAACACTGCAAGGTGCCTGTTATCATTCACGAATCAGATATGACTCCAGGGCTTGCCAACAGGCTCAGTATTTCGTCTGCAGAAAAAATTTGCTGCAATTTTCCGGAAACCCTTCCTTATCTTCCAAAGGAAAAAGCCGTACTCACTGGCTCTCCTATAAGGAAAGAGCTTTTAATGGGAGATCGGCAGACAGGTCTAAAATATGCACGTTTGTCTGCAAACCGGCCTGTTATCTTAATCATCGGCGGAAGTCTTGGTTCCGTAACGGTCAATACCGCCTTACGGGGCATTCTCCCGAAACTGTTTAAAAATTACCAGGTGATACATATCTGCGGAAAAGGCAATCTGGACGAAAGCCTGATCGGAATGGAAGGATATGTACAATACGAATATGTTGACACCCCTTTAAAACATCTTTTTGCTGCTGCAGACCTAATGATCTCAAGAGCCGGGGCAAATTCCATCTGTGAAATTCTCGCACTTAGAAAGCCAAATATCCTGATTCCTCTTTCCGCTGCCGCCAGCAGAGGGGATCAGATTTTAAATGCAAGATCCTTTGCAAAACAAGGCTTCAGCACCC
>POVV01001176.1_pt1 | contig 10483 bp, 9 predicted proteins | sample 1560271 | NCBI WGS metagenome assembly POVV01 (sample SAMN08337232, study PRJNA429181) | Bioreactor metagenome, whole genome shotgun sequencing project. | biome: cows' rumen and soil; feature: anaerobic; isolation source: anaerobic chemostat enrichment culture, galacturonate as sole carbon source...... | reverse complement strand
ATTTCTTCCAGGCGTTTGCCTTTTGTCTCTACGCCGAAGATAAGCGTCACCGTGCCGCCGATTATAAAAATCGCCGCACCGAGATTAAACAAACCGCTGTTTCCTATGTACGGCAACAGCAGGCCGAAAAGTGTCGGTGCAATCAGCGAACCCATTCTGCCAGCCGAGGAAGTTGTACCGCAGCCGGTGGAACGGATTCTTGTCGGGAATACTTCTGAGGCATAGGTGTAAATGAGCGACCACATACCGAACATGAAGAACTGCATGCAGCAGCCGAAGACAAACAGCTCGGTAAGCGTTTGTGACTGTCCGTAAAAATAGCAAAATACCGCCGCGAGGATTAAATACGAAAAGATCATTTTTTTGCGGCCGAATATTTCCACGAAATAAGTCGCGCACAGGTAGCCTGGTATGGCGGGTAAATACATCAGCAGGACGAAACCACTGGATTTAACCACACTGAACCCGGCATTTACCAGCAGGGCCGAAATCCAGGTATTTAAACCGTAAAAGCCAAACAATACACAGAACCAGAGCGTCCAAAGGGTCAGTGTCTTCTTAATCTGGTCAGGCTCAAACAATTGGGCCAGTTTGGATTTACCGGAGTAATCCCTTTCGTCGACAATCGGTTCCGGGATGGCCGGCAAGGGTTTGCCGGTTACTTTAATGACCTGGGCTTCCATAGTTTCGACAATGGCCTTTGCCTTGTCCAACTGCCCTACCGATTCATGCCAGCGGGCTGATTCCGGAATCTTGTATATTACCATGAACACACAAAGTCCGCCCAGCGCTTGGATCAAGAAAACGTATCGCCAGTCAACATACATCAACGCTACCCAGGAAATGAGGCCGGCTAAGATACAGGCCAGCGGGAAGCCGCCCTCCATAAGACAGATGGCGCGTCCCCGGCTATTGGCGGGGAAAAGCTCCGACAGCATGGACTGTGTCATCGGGAACTGAGCGCCCATTCCCAGGCCCAGGAAAAACCGGAAAATCCAAAAGGAAGTGATGTTTGGGCTCCAGGCCAGTCCCAGACTGGCTAAGCTCCAGATAAAGATGGATATCACCAGCATTTTCTTGCGGCCGAATTTATCGCCCAGGTAGCCGGACAAACTGGCACCGAAGAACATGCCCAGGTAGGTGGATGAAGCGACAAGACCTTTGCTTGTGGATGTAAAGGTAAATTCATTTCCGATGGAAGCTAATACAAAAGTCGCCGTTCCCAATCCAACAGAACCTAATATCCAGCATATTTCATGCAGAAGCCACAGTTTCCACTGAACCGAACATAGCGGCAGTCTGTCTAGACGTCCGGCTATGTTGTTTTCGAACCGTTCCCCCATGGTTTACTCCTCCTCGCAGTATTCAAGTTGTTTCGAATCAGTTGGCTGTACCCAGTGCGTAATGGTGAAAGCAGTTTTGGTTCCAATCCAGACGACCACCATCCATTAAAATCCTACTTTTCACTAAAGCAATTTTCGTGCCAACACATTTGTTCTGTCGGTAAACAAAACGGGAATTACCGCAGGGAGATACCGTGCTTTTTTGCTTTTCGCATAAAGGCCGACTGACTTAGGCCCAGCAGAGAAGCGCTCTTTCGAGTGCTGTTGGTACTTTTGTAGGTTGCGAGAAGGAGTTCTTTTTCTTTTTGGTCTAAAATTTCCTGTAAGGGTATGGCAATAGTACCATCGTTATTGCCGGAATTTCCTTTGATTTCATAAAAGCTTGCCAACGGAATCTCGGAAGATGTGCTGGTAATGAGCAAGCGTTCCACGGTATTCTCCAGTTCCCGGATATTGCCGGGCCAGTGGTAGTCCAGAAAGGCGTTGAGTACCAGGGGTTGGAAGAATTTATTCATGCTGTATTCCCTGTTGAGTTTTTTGATAAAATGCAGTGTCAGCGCCAAGATGTCTTCTGGCCTTTCACGCAAAGGCGGAATCAGGATAGGAATAACGTTCAGCCGGTAATAGAGGTCCTCCCGAAAGGTTTTTTTCTTTACCATGTCCTCTAAAATCCGGTTAGTGGCGGCAATAATGCGTACATCAACATGAATCGGTTTGTTGCCGCCGATACGCATGATTTTTTTATCCTGGATGGCTTTGAGAACCTTGACCTGCATATCGCCGGGCAAATCGCCGATTTCATCCAGGAATAAGGTGCTCTTGTCGGCCAGCTCAAATATTCCCGGCTTTCCCCCTTTGCTGGCGCCGGTAAATGCGCCGGCCTCATAGCCGAAAAGCTCCGATTCAAAGAGGTTGGGAGGAATGGAGCCGCAATTAATTTCCATCATAGGCTTGGCATTGCGTTTGCTTGACTGATGAATTAAATTGGCAAAGACACCTTTGCCTACACCGGATTCCCCCAGCAGCAAAATGGTGGAATTGGACGGCGCCACCCGCATTGCCAGCTCGACAATATGCCGCATTTTGGCGTTTTCGGTGTGGAAATTCAATATGTTGGGGGACATAACTTCGTTGAGCTTTTTTAAATAATCCTGTTGCAGCCGTTTGCTTTCTGAAAGCTGCTCTTTCAAATTTCTCAGTTCGGTTACGTCGCGTACATTGCACAGAACGCAAATGACTTCTCCAGTGCGCCCAAACACTGGGGTTCCTGTGAGCAGCATATCTTTACCATTCCGGAAGTCGACAATGGACATGGTTTCTTTCCTGTCAACAACCATGGGCGACAGGCCCTGGTGAATTAACCCGTTTTCCACCAGCGTGTCAATATGCACATTTATATAGTCCTGTTTGCGGATATTGGCCATTGCCTCATAGGATTTATTGGTCTGGCGGACAATACCCTTGGCGTCAACGATAATGATTCCATCGGCCACGGCGTCAATGATTTCCTGGGTCAGGGCGAAAATATTCTCGTCCCAGTTGGACCAACTCTCCCAGGCTTCGGACAAATGCCACAAAATAGTGATATTTACTTTATTTTTCGCCGGACGGAACGGAAAAATGAACATTTCATAACAGTGGTTGTTGGGAAGGGTGCAGCGCAGGGACTGTTCCGTGCCGTCGGTTATAACGGTGTCAAAGATTTCTGAGATATGCAGGCTTTCTAAAAAAGCAATCATGCCAGCCGTATCCCCGAAAATCAATTCGGCTTTTTTATTCCAATAGAGAATTTGTTTTTCTTCAGAGATTGTCACAATGATAGTTTCTTTATTATCTGTAACACGTTTCACCTGATGTAATATCTCCACACAAGCCCCTCCATTTGGCAAAATTATTGAAATATTTAAACTTTGCGATTCGTTATCGACTCAATCGATAGTGCTTAATTCTTTTTAAAGTATACAGGTTTTTCAAGTCAGCGCCAATTGATATCACGGTAATGCGAATCGTAAATGACTCTATATTGTTTTCCGCTGCTTTAAAGTGTAGATAAAAGCATTTTGGTAGTACTAATACCGCGCGAACTGCCAGTATTTTCGGCTGACATTGATTCGAAAACAACTCATAATCGCCGTATTGTCGGGCAGAACAATGACAATATTGTTAAAAAATGTTGAATTTTAATATTTTTTAGGAATACGGGGAACGCAGTCAGGAGGATTTCCGGCTGCAGCTTCAAATTATGGCATGATTGCCATCCGGCTAAGTGGTTTTCAGTATTTCCCAACTATATACATAAGCAACGACCATGCCATTCTATTCAAGTAGATAAACTATTACTTTTTGAAGATTGGCATAAATGTTGCATAGGCATAAACCGAATCCATCATCCAATCCAGAAAGCATTAAAATCCGGAATGAAGATCCACAAAACAGTAGTCTGGCGCCGGCTTGTCCCAGCGGGTGAAAGCAGCAAAAAAAAGGTATATTTTCTGCTGATGCACGAATGCTCCGTAACAACATTAGGAGGAGATGATAGTAAGCGATGATTATTATTGGTGAAAAAATAAATGGTTCTATTCCCGCCGTAGCCAAGGCCATCGAAGGGAAGGATGCGGATTTTATCCGGAACCTTGCAACAATACAGGCCAATGCCGGGGCCGCGTTTATCGACGTGTGCGCGTCGGTCGATAACCAGATCGAGCTTGAAACTATGCAATGGCTTATCGGGCTAGTGCAGGAAGTTACCGATACACCCATTGCCATTGACAGTCCTGATGTCCGTATTTGTGCCGCGGCGATGAAGTTCTGCAACAAGCCTGGCCTTATTAATTCGGTATCCATGGAAGGTGACAAGATTGAGGTCATCTTTCCGTTAATTGCCGATACAAAATGGGAATGTGCCGCACTCTTATGCGACGACACCGGGCTGCCCCAGAATGCGGAAAAGCGGCTGGCTGTATTTGCCGCCATCATGGAAAAAGCGCAAGCCTACCGTATTGCTCCAAACCGCCTGCATATTGATCCTCTGGTACAAATGCTCTGCACCTCGGAAGACGGGATCAACACCGTTACAGAAGTAATTAAAGCCATCAAAGCGCAATATCCGGATATTCATGTTACCGGTGGCGGCAGCAATATTTCCTTTAATCTGCCTGCCAGAAAACTGGTCAATCAGGCTTTTCTCGTCCTGGCAATGAACGCGGGCATGGACAGTGCGATCATTGATCCGCTGAATCGGGATCTGATGGGGATGATTTATGCTACCGAAGCACTGCTGGGCATGGATGAATACTGTATGGAATACATAGGAGCCTACCGGGAAAACAAATTCGGGCAGCAAAAATAACAAATAGATTTTATTAAACCAGGAGGAATGCAACATGTCAAAAATTCAGGAAATCGTAACCGCGGTTGCAAGCGGCAAAATGAAACTGGTTGGCGGCCTTGTCGAGGAAGCGTTGGCGGAAGGTATTGCCGCCACTGATATTTTGAACGACGGCCTGATTGCCGCGATGGGAAGTGTAGGCGATCAGTTTAAGGCCGGAGACATCTATGTTCCGGAAATGCTGGTGGCTGCCAGAGCAATGAAAAAGGGTGTGGATACGCTCAAACCCCATCTTGCTGGCGGAGCTGCGGCTACTCTGGGGAAATTCATCATCGGTACGGTCGAAGGCGATTTGCATGATATCGGCAAAAATCTTGTGGGCATGATGCTGGAGGGTTCTGGCTTTGAAGTGATTGACTTAGGCGTTGATGTTCCGGCGGCAAAATTTGTTGATACCATAAAAGCGAACCCGGATTGCCGGATTGTCGGCCTGACCGCCCTGCTTACCACCACAATGCCGGCTCTGCAAGCCTCTGTCAGTGCTATTGCAGCAGCCGGACTTAAAAGCCAGGTTAAGATTGTTATCGGCGGCGCGCCGATAACTCAGGCATTTGCCGATAAAATCGGTGCCGACGGTTATGCGGAAAATGCAGCTTCGGCCGCAAGCCTTTCCAAAGAGCTTATCGCGTAACCGGATAAAGCAGCACCAGCCAAATATAAGGGAGGGGTTATAGTATGAATTCTCGTGAGAGACTGCAAATGGCTCTGAATCATCAGGAACCGGACCGTATACCACTCGATTTAGGCTCAGGCCATGCGTGTAAGTTTACAAAATATTTTTATAAGAAGCTGTTGGATTACTTTGGTCTGAAAGAAGACAATTTGGAAATTGCTCAAAAACCTTACCAACTGGTTTATGCGTCAGATAAGGTAATGGATTTGCTTGGCTGCGATGTCCGTAATGCCAGGGTAAAATATGTGAAAGAGCATGTAAGTCCGTATGTGCGGGAATGGGAAGATGAAAAGTACACGTATTTCACCAATGATTTTGGTACCACCTACCGTATGCCTCACAAGCAAAGCCTCTACTACGACCTGTACGACACTGCCCTGGGCAAAGCGGAAGATGAGGAAGACGACGCCAAGTATATCTGGCCTTGTCCCAACCGCCTGGTGCCTGGTACGAGAAAAGAGCTTGAGGATTACCGCACGGCGGGCTTTCTGACAACAACCTGCCAGGTGTTTGGCAATGGTTTTTTGCAAACCGGGCCGTTGGTCTACGGTTATGAAAATTGGCTTGCTATGCTGGTGGCAGAACCGGAGCGTTGCGAGGCCTTTATTGACAAGCTCTACCAAAAGAAAATCGAATGGTACGGTTATCTGTTTGACGAATATGACGGACTGCTTGACGTAACCGCGGAAGCCGACGACTTTGGCACCCAGCGCGGAACCTTCTGTTCACCGAAAGTACTGCGGGAACTGATTTTCCCCTATCACAAAAAGCTCAATGAATTTATAAAAAAATCACAGCCTGGTATTAAAACCACACTGCACACCTGCGGTTCGGTATATGAGGTAATCGGGGACATTATCGAAGCCGGCTATGATTGCCTGAACCCGGTGCAGATTGCCGCCACCAATATGGAGCCTGAGCGCCTGAAGAAAGAATTCGGGAAGGTAATTACCTTTTGGGGTGGTGGCATCAATACGCAGGCAACCCTGCCGAACGGAACCCCTGAACAAGTCCGGGAAGAGACCAAGCGGAATATCGACTTGTTCGCTCCAGGCGGCGGCTTTGTCTTCTCGCCGGTGCACAATATTCAGGACGATGTGCCTATTGCAAATTTCATTGCTATGTGGGAAACGTTCCAGGCCAATTGCAAATATTGATCATAGTAGGGGAAGCACTGCCGTTTGTGGCGGGAAGCCTGGGAGGCTTCCCTGCTCAAACGGCAATTTGAGAAAAGTAAATAAATACAATAACAATTGGCAGATCGCTTTGGTTGACACAGAAATACTACACTGAGGGGGTATTTCCGGTATGGATAACAATGTGATCCTGCGTGCAAGTGTACCTGACCGGCTTGAGCGGTTGCCGCTCACCGGCTATCAAAAACGGATTTTTGTGCTGATTGCCGCCGCCTGGCTATTTGATTCCATGGATCTGGCCATGTTGACTTTTGTGTTAGGTTCGATCAAGACGGACTTTGGCCTTTCGCCGCAGCAGGCCGGATTGCTTGCTACAATGAGCTTTATCGGCATGGCTGTCGGCGCGTCGGCCTCCGGCATGTTAAGTGATAAGTTCGGGCGAAAGGTGATTTTGCAAAATAGCATTTTGGTGTATAGCGGCGCCAGCATTCTGTGCGCTTTGGCTCAAACGGCGGAGATGCTGGGTGTGTTCCGTCTTCTGCTGGGCTTTGGCTTAGGCACGGGTTTTCCGCCGGCCATGTCTCTGGTATCCGAATTTATTCCCAGCCAGAACCGGGGACGCTATATCGCTATACTGGAAGGCTTCTGGCCTATCGGTTTTATTTGTGCGGGCATTCTTGCCTACTTCCTGATTCCCATTGGCGGTTGGCGGTTGGTGTTTTTTGCGGAAGCCGTGCCGGTTTTATATTACTTTGTGGTTAAATATTATATCGCTGAATCGCCGCGCTGGCTGGAGGATAAAGGCCGCCTGGAGGAAGCCGACCAAGTGGTTGCCGAATTTGAGGAAGGAGTCAAAAAATCCTTGGGCGGTCAGGAATTGCCGGTTGTTGAGCCCAGGCCTTATGATCCGGCTAAACAGGCGGACAAGTCTTCCTTTGCGGATTTATGGGCGCCGGGTTATGCCAAACGAACGGTTATGATCTGGAGCTTATGGTTCTTTGCTCTGCTGGGTTATTATGGCTTAACCACCTGGCTTGGCACCTTGCTGCAGCAGAAGGGCTTTGAAGTAACAAAATCGGTTTTCTATACGGTAACTATTTCCCTTGGCGGTATTCCAGGCTTTCTGACTTCATCTTATCTGGTTGAGAGCCTCGGCCGTAAGCCGACCAATGTAATTTTTCTGCTGGGAGCAGCGGCAGGAGCCTATTTCTATGGTACGGCGACAACCATGAACAGCTTAATTATTTTTGGTTTAATTATGCAATTTTTCATGCTGGGTATGTGGTCCTGCATGTATGCTTATACGCCGGAGCTGTATCCTACCCGCGCCCGTGCTACCGGAGCTGGCTTTGCCTCGGCGGTGGGGCGGCTGGGGGCCATTGTGGGTTCTTATCTGGTAGGGGCTATTTTGCCGCATGCCGGGATTGAAGGGGTTTTCGCGCTGGGGGCCGTATGCTATGCTGTCGCGGCGGCGGCGGTAATTATCCTAGGTGAGGAGACCAAAGGAAAATCCTTAGAAAGTATATCCAGTTAAACATATGTCCATAAACAGAACACTCACAGCCCGGCGTTTTGGCCGTAGGCGGGAGTGTTCCTCTTTTTGTATCGCATAGACGAAATCGGGCAAGTAACGACGGCTTTTAATGGCATGACAAAAAATCTGGCCGATTTAGTCCGTTGCATTGCTATTTTTTTCTTTACTATGTTTGAGATATTCAGGGGGCTGCAAGGATATAAAAAAGTGTGGTATAATCTGGATAGTAAATGCCAATCGTTTAACCAGAGGGGGATGGTAATGAAAATTAGGCACCTGAGGCATGCTACTTTTCACTTACATATCCAAGGTGTAACTTTGTTGGTCGACCCTGTGTTAAGTCCGGCAGCAGCAATGACACCTATTGATAACTCACCTAATCAACGGCGTAATCCGCTGGTGGAATTGCCTGTCAGCGTCGAAGAGGTCATGACGGCAGATGGCTGTTTGCTTACCCATACACACCGTGATCATTTTGATACGGCTGCCGGTGAACAATTGCCGAAGACTTTGCCGGTGTTTTGCCAGCCCGAAGATCGGGATAAACTACATTTGCTGGGGTTTACCGCAGTACAGCCGGTAGATCCGGTCATAACCTGGAGAAATATAGAGTTGATACGAACCGGTGGCCAGCATGGCACCGGCGAAATTGGCCGCAAGATGGCGCCTGTGTCGGGCTATGTGCTTAAGGCGGTCGCTGAACCGACACTCTATATTGCCGGTGATACTGTATGGTGTCCGGAAGTGGCCGAGACGCTGTCAATCCATAAACCTGAAGTCATTGTCCTCTACGGCGGTGCCGCCAGGTTTAACCAGGGGGAGCCGATAACTATGGGGAAAGAGGATATCCTCCGGGTTTGTCAGCACGCGCCGGCAGCCAAAGTGGTGGTATTGCACATGGAGGCAATTAACCATTGTCTCTTGACCCGGGCGGAACTGAATGAATTTATCCAACAGGAGCGTTTGGGCGGCAGGGTGCAAGTCCCGGCCGACGGTCAATGGCTGGATTTTTAGGCCGGCAGGAGAGGTAACAATGAAAAAGTATGCGTTGATTTATAATCCCGTGTCCGGGGATGCCAGGTTTAAATCCAGGCTGGATGAGGTAGTCGAATATCTGCAGGCAGCAGGCAGTATGGTATTGCCTTTTCGCACCAGATACAAAGGCGATATCCGGCCATTTATCAGCGAAATCAAAGGGTTTGCCACTGACGGCTTTATTGTAGCCGGTGGCGATGGCACGATGCATGAGGTGATTAATGCGATGCTGGTCGAAGACATTGATGTGCCGCTTGGCATAATTCCCAGCGGGACTTGCAATGATTTTGCCACCCATCTGAATTTCGGCAAAGATTTGCCAGGATGCCTGCGCGCTGTTACCGGCGGTTTATGGCGTGCGGTGGATGTTGGCAGTGTCAATGGGGAATACTTTCTGAATGTGGCCAGTGCCGGGCTGTTGACTTCAGTTGCCCATAGTGTCGATGCTTCTCTTAAAAACACGCTTGGCCGGATGGCATACTATTTTAAAGGTCTGGGGGAGTTGCCCAGTTTTCGTTCGCTTCATGTCAGGATAACAGCTGACGGTCAGGTATTTGAGGACGATATTTTGTTGTTTCTGATTATGAATAGCGGTATGGTGGGAAGCTTTCCGACGCTGGCACCGGCAGCAAAAGTCGATGATGGCAAGCTGGATTTGTTGATTGTTAATAAATGCAGTATTCCGGACCTGATGGGCCTGTTTATCAGTATTTTTTCCGGCAGGCATACCTCCAGCAGCCATATCCGGTATGTACAGGCGACAGACATTGTCATTGAATGTGATGAACCGGTAGAAAGCGACCTGGATGGCGAGCGGGGGCCGCTATTGCCGCTGGCTATATCAACAGTTACCAATAAGTTAAAAGTTTTTCGGTTTTAAAAGGGGGACACGAGCATGTATTCAACGACATTATGCCTGCCTGTTCAGGGAAAGCCGGCTGAGCGTATTTTGCTCGGAATGAAGAAGACAGGATTTGGCTGTGGCAAATACAATGGCTTTGGCGGCAAGATCGAGGATGGCGAAACACCGGCGGCTGCCGCTGTACGCGAGCTGGCTGAGGAATGCGGTCTTAAGGTACAGGAAAGCGATTTGGAAGACGTCGGGAAGCTGATGTTTTCTTTTCCTGATAAGCCTGAGCTTGAGCATGATGTGTATGTGTATATTGTCCGCAACTGGCAGGGGGAACCGGAGGAAACTGCGGAAATGAAACCGGTATGGTTTGATGTGCCTGATATTCCGTATAAGGAAATGTGGGCCGATGACAGCTACTGGCTGCCGGCGGTGCTCAAGGGAAAAAAAGTTACCGGCAGCGTTGTTTTTTCCGAAGACCAGGAAGCGGTTGATTATATTAGCATCCGGACAGTATAAAGGGA
>POVV01001173.1_pt1 | contig 10496 bp, 7 predicted proteins | sample 1560271 | NCBI WGS metagenome assembly POVV01 (sample SAMN08337232, study PRJNA429181) | Bioreactor metagenome, whole genome shotgun sequencing project. | biome: cows' rumen and soil; feature: anaerobic; isolation source: anaerobic chemostat enrichment culture, galacturonate as sole carbon source...... | reverse complement strand
GGAAGAGAGGGTAAACCGGAAAACGGGGAAATAGAAAATTATTCCCCCACACCAAATCAGAAACTAAACCGATACCCGCCGTTAATCTGACTCTGTTTAAACTGGCTACCGCTAACCTGCTCCAGATCTAAATAAAGATTATGCTGTTTGCCAATACCTACGCTGGCACCAACACCGTTTGCCCACCAGTCACCTTTGAAGGAGTGAGCTTCTTTATTGCCGTTTAAACGATAGTCAGCATCACCGTTAAACTCGTGAACATAGCTGCTCTTAAGATAAAAGTTAACCGGGGTAGCGCCTTCTGTCACTTCATATCCGATCAGCCCGCCGACGCGGCCCAAGGTGGAGGTATAGCTGGATAAATCCACTTTTAAACCGTTGGAGTTTTTGAAATGACTACTGTCCTGCCATGCAACGGTTAGCTGGCTTTGAGGTTCGATATAGAACCCGCTGTTTTCAGGCGTAAAGTGAAAACGCTTACCGGCTTCAACCGACAGTGATATACCGTTAGATGATGCACTGCCATCAACCCCATTACCGGCGGTATCTTTTACGTTAATTTCGTTACGCATGCGGTTATATTTCAGCAAGGTATCAACGTACAGACCACTGTTATCCAAATAACCGGCATACAGACCGACATGACGATTTCTCATATCGCCGTCACCGTTCTGATAATCCTGATTAGAATTGCTTTGACCCAGTGCTGCGCCCAGATACATCATGCCGCTGGCAGACTGCCACTGCTTATCGGCACCCAGTTGCACGCCGTTATAAGTCATATCGAATCCGCTTAACTTACCGCGGCCAAACGACGTAAAGTTACCATAATAGCCGCGTAGCCAGAGGTTACCGTCAATGCCGTCGGTGCGTAATTGCCCCATCCGCTGCATCAGTGTCTGGGTTTCCGCATAGTTCATCAGGTAACCGACGTTTAAACTATTGGCTGAAGCATTGGCCGTTGAGGTAATCGGCGGATTAGGCTTATTGGTTCCCGGGTCTGGCGTTGGGTCGGGAGTTGGGTCCGGGTCCGGCGTTGGCTCGGGTTCAGGGTCGGGCTTAGGAGGAACGGTGCCCGATGCATAGAGCTGCCAGTCATTACCCGTCTGCTGAAGATCGTACAAATAGCCCCCCAGTTCAACCTTGTTGGTCAGCGCAAAATTACCGCCACCGTCAGCGGTTTCAATAATGGTCAGTACTTCTGTTCCGTTAGTGGCTTCACTGCCGTTATTCAAGACGCTAACCTGATGATTACCTGTCGTTGTTCCGCTAACTGAAAGCAGATCGCCGGCGCCTTCAACAATACTGCTGCGCATAGCAAAGTGACCGTCGCCGCTTAGATGGGTAACCCGTAAAGTTCCGTTAGGGGTTGTGGTGCCGGTGAACGCAACGGTAGAACCCTTGGTCAGTTGCAAATTATTCACTACGGAATCAGCCGCCATATTCCACCGGCTGTTTTCCATCGCTAAGTTAAGCAGCCCTGCGCTACTCTGATTGGTCATACCGGTCAACGCTGAACCGCTGGTCATGGTTAAATCAATCAACCCATTGTTTTGAGCCTGTAAGTCCCCGTTGATCTGCATCAGCCCGTTTCCTTTAATCCAGGAAGTAGAACTATCAGCAATCATCGCCATGCGGTCAGTATCAATCTTAACGCCACCGGTCAGATTAATCTTACCGCCGCCATTGGCCACCATCGCATAAGAGTTTTGAGCGAGCAGCGAAGTATCCGTGGCATTAATGACGCCACTGGCTGCCGCCCAAAATCCATAGGTGCTGCCCAGAGCGCTAGCGTCGACCCGATTAAGATTTACTACGGTACCCGCTTGCTGAGCGCTCACCGCCTGACCCCATGAAATAATTTTAGTGTCGTTAATATTCACGGTTGGCGCATCTTTTGAAAGGCTCAGCTTGGATGCTTTTACACCACCGGCTTTTTCAGAGATAAGGGTACTGCCGCCGCCGATGGTCATTGTGCCGCTACCAATCTCCAATGCATTAGCCGAGTCACCTTTGGTATGTACCGTTAAGGCATCTGCATCAAACTTCATGCCTGACGAACCGATATACCAGATACCATGAGCGTTGTTGCCGGTTGTCGTTATCGATGAATGGCTGCCAAGATTAACCCTATTGGTACCGGTATTAAGATTCAAACCATAAGCATACTGACCGGTGGTTGAAATAGTCAGCCCGTTTGCAGTCAGGTCTGAGCCCTGCACTGCTCCGCCGAGGGAAATCCCCGAAGAGTCATTACCGGTTGTTGAAATATAGCTGTTATTGCCTAAATTAATATTGGCCTTACCGCCGTTTACGCGAATACCGTAGGCGTTTGTTGATTCAATCACCAAGCCATTAGCCTTAACCGTGGTATTACCGTTGGTCGCGATTGCGGCGGATGAATTATCGTTATCGGTTTGACTCACGGTGACAATTTTACCGCCATTGCCAAGCTCAACCGTAGTACCTGCAGCAGAGGTAGCGGTCGTTAAAATGCTGGTCGTATTATTGAAGCCACCCGTTGTGACTACCTGTAAGTTATCGGCCAGTAATGAACCACCGGAGGCCACGGTAACCGAGGTCGCTAAGCCTGTAGAAGACGTGGTGTTTATGACACTGTCAGCACCCAGATTCAAAACGCCATTAGTACCGCCAACAATACCGAAGGTCGAATTAACGCCCTGAGTATTGATAGTCAGATTTGAACCTGAAACATGAATATTATCGGATGCCCGCACGCCGTATGCATGATAGTCACCGGAAACATTAATTGATGACCCGGTCCCCAACGTGTGAGAAGGACTGGCGCTTCTGACCAGATTAATACCAATGACCGGCGTATCATTATTAGCCGGTGCACCGTTAACCGTAACGCCGATCTTACCGCTGCCTAATTGCAGCCCAGTGGTATCGGAACTGCCGGAAATAATACCGTGAATATCGGAGGTCTTAATGCTGTCATTGGCATTGATGGTCTGATTAGCTAAGTCAACGGTATGGGTATATTCGGCGGCATAAATCAGCGGTGAAAATATAATCGTTCCCGCAACAACAATCGAACGGGAAATAAATTGATGACGTAAAAAACAGGATAGTGCGTTAACGTTCACTGAGTTGTTCCTTAACTGTTTTTCTGAAAAAAATAAAACGGCGAGCGTGAATTTTTAATTCATAAAATGGAATGTAAAATGGTCTATTTAAAATTATTATTTAATATCCTTGTCCGTCATAAAAATATAGCGACTAATTATCTCTACATTGATTCCTAGCTGATTAGCAATATCTGAATGACTGAGGCCTTCATTTAACCGGGCCTGAATTAAGGGGTAAATATCAACTTCATTGCCCTGGTAAATATAGCGGGTCTGAAAGGTCCGGCCACAGGCACTGCAACGGTAGCGGGGAATACCTGCCCGGGATTTCCCGTGCTTTCGCACACTCCCCTGTTTTTCACAATAGTGGCAACAAAGCTTTATATCCATAGTAGACGCCCCTGTTTTATCGCTATTTATTGTCGTCGCTAACGGGTAGATAATAGTTACCCTGCCTAATGTAATAATTAAAATACTTACACTTATCGCGATAAAAATTAATTAATCTTATGCAGAGACCTATTTTTATTCACCGATACCAATCAGGTATCGGTAAATAAAGAGGTCAGTCTATTTATCTAATAGTAATTTACCGTATAGGTAATCGCGCCGTTAGCTTTTCCAGCTTTAGGTTTACTTCCATAGCGATAATATCTGGCTTTTAGTGGAATAGTATAGTTAGCGCCATCGCTGGTAGTTAATGTTATACCCAATCTTTTCTGGTTGTATGTATAAGGAGGACTAAGAATAACCGTGCTGCCATCATTTATTGCCATTTGAATACCAAAGCCTTCTGCTGCGCCTGCCCCACCTTCAATATTAGCAACAGTAAGATTATAGTTACCATAAACGCTGGCAAACGCCATGTCTAATGTGTTTTCGCGCCTTCTGTTATCACCCGTTAGAGTGCCATCTTCGTGGTGGTAATAGCTCGATGCACTAAAAGCATAGCCATGAAAAGGCGGGCAGTTTTTAAGCGTAATATTGAAGTCCTTCCATTCCGAAACGCTTCCAGCTTTAGGAAAATCAGCCAGTTGATGTGAACCCAAATCGACATCCACATCTTCAGCCTGACAGGTTTTTGTCACAATATTAATGGCGCCGCTAAAGCGGATAGTCATAAATGTTGTTTCTGAGGTTACTGGCGAGATGAGGCCCACCGATGCCTGAAAGACAGGGAAAGATGAGGCTAGTACTTGCTGGTTTCCAGGGGCTATCGGCCCTGTCTTAACTAATCTAACATAAAATGTCCCTTCCCCTGAATAGGCCGGAGCACTTACACTAGACGACGGTGAATCAAGAACATACAACGCGCTATCTACCTTGGCTGGAAATTGACTATTTTCTGAGGTGGAGTGGGATACGCGTTCTGCGAACGTCATACCGATACCGGGAACATTGGTCGGGAAAACAGAGGTAGAGCCGATTAGCACCGGGGGACCATACGGCATAGAGATAGCCTGTACCCGATAAAAACCCTGGACTGTCACTCCCGGGTCATTCCAGGCTCTGCTACATTTCCACCCATATCCTGAATTCCAGGTCGTCGTGTATGTTTGCGCATGTATGGCATTGCTGAGCCCAATGGCTAAATCTTCGCCCGCAGTTGTAATACCGGGTCCCATAATGGAAATATTAATATCCCGATAATAGGTTGGATCTTTCATTCCACAGGTGATGGCCGCCTGAGCCTCAAAGGTCACCAAAGCCAGCGCACCCAGCATTAACCGGCCCAATAAACCGATATAGCCTTTGCTACGCGATACTAAATTAGCTGCTAATTTCATTGTTGCTGTTCCACTAGTCGACTAAATAATCATTATCGGTTGTTATATTCTTTAACCGACGGTTCACCGTATTGACGCTAATCCTCAGATGTCGGCCTATTTTCTGCGAACTCCAGCCATTTTGAGCAAGTTCGCCGATTTGACGACTCAGATTGTGGTCATGGGCACGATAGTAATAGCGGGCCTGAAACGTTTTATTACAGCGGCGACACAAATAGCGCTGTAGGCCAATTTTGCTGGTCCCGTGCTTTCTGATAGCATCTTTTTGATGGCAGTGTGGGCATTCAGGATTGAGCCGTATCATCACCTTCTCCTACTGGCAGACTGAATTAAATTTGATGATGTTATCCTGCTCAGGATTAGCGTCCTTCGGCATCAGATAACTGAGGATGCATTGCTGGTCTATCGCCTCACCCCAAACGACTTTTAGCTGACCTTCCATTGATGACACCCGGGCAAATAAGCGTCCCCCCTGCCCGACCACGCCAATATGGCGTTCGTTTTCGTCATACACATCGGCACCAAAGGGTAGGGATTGCCCATTAGCCTGTGGTGCACTGATTAATACCGGATAACCGATAGTTGTGTCATAAGTGACTTTGACCACCGCCCCGCTGTACGGCGCGACCTTCTGGCTGGTTAGGTTCAGCTCAACGTTGTTAGACAGCCCTTTAGGACTAATTTCGATATCATTCATCTGATAGGCAGTAAGGTAAGGCACCACCGCATAACCAAAGCTATCAATCCGGATACCCGGAGAGCTCACCATCTTCGCGCCTTTGGCCCCTTTTGCTTCAACCAACGCATAGGTATCACCGCTATACGGGGTTAAGGTTAGCCCGCCGCTATGGGCAACCATGGCACCGCTTAAGCCGGCTGAATAGGTTTCATAGCCTTTGCCCGTGCCCGCCAGCCCGGAGATAGTGGCGTAAGGGCTACGCATCGATCCGTTCACCACCAGGCTGCTGCTGGTGCTACCGCCAGAGCCACCCTGGCGGTTATTACCGGCGGTCATGTTGTAGCTGTACTGGCGATCCTCTCCGGCGTTACCACCGGCAAAAACCTGCTCACTCATGGTATTACCCGGCCCACGGTTAACCGTGATCCCCATCTGGTTAAAACCGAATAGATTATCCAAGGGTATCGTCATATTCAGCATGTAGGTGTTTTGCGCGTTACCGAAAGCATCATGACTGCGGGTCATACTCAGGCCATAGCTGATACTTTTGAAACGGTTGTTATAACCAAACTGATATTGACGGTCAGAGGTATTGTCATTCCAATAGGCCTGCTGCCAGGCACTGAGATAGAACTGACCATAGCCCTGCGGTAAGGTTTGGGCAGCGCTGACCGAGAGGCGATTTTTCGCCCGGCGTATGATGTTTTTGTTATGCCCATCTTGAATGGTTTCACGCGTGGTCATGCCGGTTATATAGTCCATATAGCCATCGGTAGAGAAACGATAGGCTGCTACCGATAAGTTACTGCCGGTAGATTCAATACTTTGACTATATTTGAGCTGATAGCTCTGACCCGACATCGACCCATGATCGATACCCGCGGCTTCACCCAGCTTGGTTTTGGCATGAGTCACATCGAAAGAAAACGCACCGACAGGGGTACCAATAGAGGTTCCGCCCTGAACCGCCTGATAGTCTTCATTGCCCTGCACACCGCTATATAGGGTTAAGCCGTTATTAATGCCCCGACGGTAGGTCCCTTCAATCAGTACCGGTTCGCTTTTTAAACTGGTCGAACGTAATTTACCGTACGTCAGGCTGTAGTGCTGAGTTCCCGGACGCAGCAGGTTACTGGTCGAAGCATAAGGCACCTGAAAATTCTGTCGGCCACCATCGGCCTCTTCAATGGAAATATCGAGGTTACCGCCGTAACCGGTCGGATAGAGGTCGGTAATTTCAAACGGCCCCGGCGCAACATTCTTCTCATAAATCACATTACCTGACTGGCGAATAACCACTTTGGCCGCCGTTCTGGCACTGCCGCGCACCACGGGTGCATAGCCGCGTAACGCGTTAGGCAACATCTGCTCTTCGTTGGCAATTTGTACCCCGCGAAATGAAAGCGTATCAAACAGTTCACCTTTAGTATTGGCATCTCCGGCCAAAAAACGACTCTGAATAGCGGCAATATCACGCTGAACATAGGTATTAATATTGTTGTAATCACCGCCGCTATCATTTGGCTTGGTGTAGATACCATTATGGCGAAAGTACCAGCCTTTCAGGTTAAAGCCACCGTTCAGGTTTCCGTATAAGTTGTCATAATCCTGATTGCCGTAATGGGTACGACTGGCATTGAAGTTATAGCCCAGCGTTGCCGCAGTGACCCCCTGATCCCACTGCTCCGGGTTGACATAGCCGCGCGGCCGGTTAATCAGGTATACCTGAGGCAGGTTCAGATTGAGGATCTGATCGTTGGTGTCAAAGTCGATGCTGTTTTCAGGTAACAGCTGGTTCAGCGCCAGGCACTCCCCTTCTTTCACGCCCTTAATCTGTCGCTGAGCCTGGTCGCTGAGCTTCTCAAGGTTAATATCCAGCGCAGCCAGCGTGCTGGGTTTAATGCAAATATCAACTTTCGATACGGCTTTACCCTCGACAAGACGATCTTTGATTATCACCTCATCCCGTCCAACGCGTTTGCCGTTAACCACCAGCTCTGCCCGATATGAACCCACCGGAGTGAGATCCTGATTGTAGCGGCTCAGGTCAATACGCTGCTGGCTACCCGGACTCATAAAATACGGGTTAAACTCAAAGGCATCATTATTGTCATCGGCGGCAGCCCCTCCGGCCAGCGCCAGCAAAACAGCGGCGGTCAGCGGAGAAAGCGAACGGTTAAACGCAGGCATGTGAATTCCTTTCACTTAAGACATCATGAAATCGTCAGGAAGTTGTGACTTCCATGGTTACTCTTATGGTTTTCCTATGGCGCTACTGGCTGAGGTGTTGGCCAAATACCGCCATAATCATTGATATAGGATGGGTAAATGGTGCTGAGAGCACTTTTCATCGGGAAAAACTGAGTACTGCCGGGAGCGACCATGCCACCTTCAGCAATAATTTTTTTGCCCTCTTTATCAGAGGCAATATTGGCCAATGACACATAGTATGGAGTTGGGTTTTTAGCTTCCACTCCGCCACTAACCCTGCGCCAGGTTACTGATTCACCGGCAATATTAGCGTCACCCGGTAAAGCCTTCGGGCGATAGAAAATTTTTATACGTGAACGGAATGCCATTTGTAGCTGATTTGCCTGCTCTTTAGCGCGCGGTGGTACTTCCAATACGCTAAGCCAGAACACAGACTCTTTATCCTTGGGTAAGCCTTCACCGATATACATCAGGCGTAACGTCTGGCCTTTTCCTGCATTAACCCGGTTAACCGGCGGCGTAATAGTAAAAGGGGCTTTGGTGGTTTCCGGCGAGGCTTCGGCATCACCGTCATCGACCCAGCTTTGAATCAGAACCGGTTTATCCCCTTTATTTTCCACTTTCACCATCACTTCCCGCTCACCTTCCGGATAGATAACCCGAGTACCGGTGATCACAATGCCGGCTAAAGCCGGGGCAGTCAGCGTCAGGGCAAAAATCAGTGCAGCGACTTGACCAAATATTTTATTATTCTTCATGGAGTTATCTTCCCTGATGCAGGGGTGGCTTACGCCACACCCTGAAAAGCTTAGCGGTATAGCGATTAGAAATAGTTAATAGTGAAATTAACTGCGCTGGCAACCAGACCCGGAGTTGCAGCACCCGTTGCATAATACTCAACGGCATACGGTAGGGTTGCAGAACCGGAGCTCAGATCGTAAGTGGTTGAGCCAGACTGGCTTGGGTTACCCACCTGAATAGGTAAACCGGTAGGCGCATCAATCAGTTGCAGTTGAACGTTAGTGGCAGCGGTTGCGCCACTCAGGGTATTCAACAGACGATAGTTAACGGGATCGACGGTTGCACCGTTTTCAAAGAACGCAGCTGCTTTGGTGACTGATGCAGTACCGGTACAGTTAGATAAACCAATATTAAAACCGGTACGCTTAGCCGTTGCACCTGAGGCAGACAATTGAGATTTATCAACCGCTTCCAGTACTACGGTAGCCGGGCTCGCGTTACCATCGATAGTAATATCACAAGTTTTGTCAATAACTTCACCGGTGAAATTAACGGTACCGTTAGAAGCAGCCTGTACCGCAGTAGAACCTAGTGCAGCAACAATAGCGGCGGATAAAAATACGTTCTTCAGTTTCATAAAAACTCCATTTTTTGATAAAGACATTATTCTCTCTTCTCCTGTTTACTCGATGAGATAAGGGTGGAAGAGAAATCCCTTATCTCAATTTTAAAGCAACAAAAACCCGGTCGAAATATGGAGAACCATAACGACAATAAAGAAAAACGCTAAAAACTTAATACCTAAAATGTATTTTTAAATATAATTTCATCCGTTTTCGTTACAAGTGAAATTAAATTCACATTAAACAGGCTTGATATTGTGATCTTAATTTATCACACCAAAAATAACATGTAAACGATCTTAAAGATCGAAAGAATATGATTAATCAGAATATTGAATAGGTTGCCAATTAATTATCAGAATTAAAATTTTTTACGATTTATGATTTTACTGGCTGTTTTTGATAGATAATATCGACATTGTGATTAAATTTAATATGTTTTATCGGATTAAATAAAATACAAAGATTTTATGATCGAAGTAAATCCATTATTAATTAAGGAAAAAATTCATCATCTATGAATAAATTACCCAAATGTGATTAATAAAAGATCAATTCAACTAAATAAATCACTCGATTAAAATCAATTATTCGCAAATAAGTTGAAAAAATAATTAAATATATTAATGAAAAAGTTTCGTTATCATTCCATTTTAAATAATAGCGCGTGATTCTAAGAGTGAGTACAGCGAATTATCCGGATTTTAGCTAACCTGTTAGCACTTAGCCTAAGGAGTAGAGCCCATGTTTTAATCGGATAATGAGGGAGATAGCGAGGTAATTCGTTACGCTTACCCAGCCACAGTCAGAAGAAAGAAAGAAAGAAAGAAAGAAAGAAAGGTAGCACCGAAGCCTGCACGCCAAAACCATCACCCCGTTGAAAAACGGGATCCAGCCCTTAAGCCTTTTCCACGGTCGTCATCCCCGTGAAAACGCACTACTGTCCGGAGAACGGGGTCCAGCCCTTAAGCCGAGAGTTAGCCTGTAAGCTAAAACCTGGATCACCGCTTTCGCGGAGATGACGATATGGTTAACTTAGGTGATAGTTCGCTGCGCTCAGCCTGTGGCTGTGGAAGAAGGAAAAGTAGTACCACCCACCATATACCAAAACCGTCACCCCGTTGAAAAACGGGGTCCAGCCCTTAAGCCGAGAGTTAGCCTGTAAGCTAAAACCTGGATCACCGCTTTCGCGGAGATGACGAGAAAGGGAAACATATTCGTCACCCCGTTGAAAAACGGGGTCCAGCCCTTAGGCCGAGAGTTAGCCTGTAAGCTAAAACCTGGATCACCGCTTTCGCGGAGATGACGAGAAAGGGAAGCATATTCGTCACCCCGCGGGAAAACGGGGTCCAGCCCTTAAGCC
>POVV01001171.1_pt1 | contig 10511 bp, 14 predicted proteins | sample 1560271 | NCBI WGS metagenome assembly POVV01 (sample SAMN08337232, study PRJNA429181) | Bioreactor metagenome, whole genome shotgun sequencing project. | biome: cows' rumen and soil; feature: anaerobic; isolation source: anaerobic chemostat enrichment culture, galacturonate as sole carbon... | reverse complement strand
ATGTTGCTATGAGTGTGGCGATATATCTGGGGATACCCTTTGTGGCCGGATATTTGACAAGACGCATCTTATTGCCGGTAAATGGACGTGAGTGGTACGAAAAGACTTTTATCCCCAAAATTAGTCCATTAGCATTAATTTCTTTATTATTTACCATCGTGATTATGTTTTCCCTAAAAGGCAGCTATATTATTAAATTACCTATGGATGTAGTACGTATTGCAATTCCATTAATTATTTATTTTGCTATTATGTTTTTAGTTTCTTTTTTCTTAAGTCACCGTGCTGGTGTAAACTATGAGCAGACAACTACACTAGCATTTACTGCTGCCAGTAATAATTTTGAACTGGCAATTGCAGTAGCCGTAGCCATTTTCGGTATAAATTCCGGTCAGGCGTTTGCCGCAGTTATTGGGCCGCTGATTGAAGTGCCGGTAATGATTGGTTTAGTTAATGTTGCTCTTCGTTTCCGGAAATATTTCACAGGCCATAATCAACTAATAAATAACAGATAAAGCTATCCCTATTTGCTACCAAACAAAAGATCGTAGTAGCAGGAAAAGGAACATTATTTTGCGCCACGGCAGCTGCTGCGGTTCGTATTATACTACAGGCTTTTTTATAATGTCTATAGAAACGATTAAATAAAACTCTATAGGAACACTTTATCGACCTCTCCGGCAATATGGGGAACTTTATTCTTGCAACTAGCATAGCAAAGTCTAGTTTATTGATAAACATAGGGTCAAAAATGCAATTTTTAAAGGCTATTACAGAGGTATATAAATAGAGAAAATGTATTTATCAGGGCTTCCAGATCCGGGAGCGCAGGTTCGATTCCTGCCGGGCGCACCTAAGGAAAAAAGCCTTCGCAGATTTACTGAGAGGGCTTTTTTCGTGCCTGGGGCTTAATTTGGAGCCTTAATAAGTGCAAAAGGCAAGGTACATGAGGGGTATCCGGGTATGTCCTATGCCGGGTACGCAGGATATTAACGTTTCCTTTTCGAAAAGAAGACAAGATAAATAATTTCCAGCACGCCAATAGTGTTAATAATGAATAGTGCAATAAACCAGCCTAATTGACTATTACGGGCGGCATGCCAAGTGGCTATAGCCTTCCAGGTTATACTCCATACAGTAATTAAAGCAAGCAGCCAGGGGTTATACTGGAGTGTGGACAATATGCTATCCATAAAAAATCTCCTTTATGTTTAATTTTAATATATTATACTAAAATGAGGATGTTTTTAGCAAAAAAGGAAACTATAAACTCGTATAAACGAATTGGAGGGAATATGATGAGTTTAGATACTTTAGTCCAAAATGATTTAGTGAATTTTAGACGCGAGGTGCTTAAGAGTTTCAGGGAAAACCATCCGACTATGTTTACAATGATGGAACGAGTATTTGCCGGACGGAGAAACATGGTGGGAATGCAGGTTACTGAAAATGGTGCAGTCGCCGGGACGTATACTTTTATCACAAATGGCATAGACATTGCTGAGGTAAAGAACGGTGTTTTAGAATCCGAAATTCACCATCCCCTATTAGGCGTTGTTAAACCGTATATGACCGTTGAGCGTAGCGCTCTCGAAGCCATGCTTAAGGATGAGAGATTCAAATCAGAGGTGTTTTCTACATTAGTGCATTATTTGCCGGATTTAACTATTCGGTTCCTCCGTTAAATTATTGAGATGAAAGGCACTTTTTACACGCAAACTAATCATTATGATTAACAAGATAGCCATAATGATTAGTTTTTGTAGTAATCCTGTCATAAATAGGTTATAATAGTCATAGAAACATAATGACCACCCTTGCTCGCAACAAGAGTGGTCGGTGAATACCGGAGGTTAGCCGCTTAGTTGCTTCATAATCCAGAAGATTATTAGCGCGAATTCATTTGAGATTGTGATCTCGAAATCGGAAATCTTCAAGTGCATGGTTTCACCTCCCGTATTCAGTTTAGGACGGGCCGCAAACCCGTCCTTTACATATTATACCATAGGCCGCCTCATGGGGCGGTTTTTGCTTTGCCTTTTTCCTCATAATTTCCAAATCGTCATTACGAAAATTGCAAGAGTTTAATGAAGTGGCGGGCACTTTTAGACAGATACCGGTTCTGCAGCCAGACAACCCCGACTTCATATTGAAAGCCGGTGTCGTCAATGTCCATCATTTCGATTTCCAGCAGTGGAAAAGAGCTCATTACGGACTTCGGCAGGATGGTTGCGCCGATGCTGGCGACTTTCAACAACATTGGCGCCTGCTCCGGGCATAGGTGCCAATGTTGTATTATTTAACTCAGGCTGCATGATGATCTGACTGATTCTTAAAGGAGGATACCGGCTAATTTGAGTTGCTGCCGGCAGTATCAAAGAATATGTAAGCTTTAAAGGCAATGCCCATCGTTAGGCCAAAACCGGCAGATCCAACTATATGGAGATAATAGTCACCAATGGGCCTGAGTGGGATATAGGTACCCTCAATGACTGATGAAAAAATCACTTCCGCTATTGTTGTGGCCAGCATTCCCACAAAGGCACCTTTTACTATTAGGTTAGCCTGCCCAATACATTTAATAAGATAATAAAATATGAGTCCTACCAGTCCGCCGATCACGAAATTAATATACAGGCCCAGGAAAAAATTCGGCCTGTTCATAGTTAAGACCAGGCTGTCCAGCAGATAGATACTATACTGTCCAATACCAAGAGCAAGCATAATACGGGAAATAATTTCGGCTGAGATAGTCGATAGTCCCCCAATTATCGCGGCCAGCAGCGGTTTATCATTATTCATGAGCCGTTCCTCCTTAAAAATCGTGATAGAGTCATAGATATTATGGCAAATATCCATGACTCTATACGAAGGCCGGTAAAACCCTCTCACATCAGCCGAATAGGCGCTGCCTTACATCAGGCGGCTATGCAGCATCAGGCTGCAAAGTAAATTATGCATAGTGCGGAAACAAAAAGGGAACGATAGAAAGCAAACAATCATTATTGCAGGAAAGGAGTAAACAATCATGCAATTGATTTGGTTTTTGGCCATTGGCTTAATTTCCGGCTGGCTGGCTGGGATGATTTCACGCGGCGGGGGATTTGGGCTTTGGGGCGACCTGGCAACAGGTGTCGTCGGTTCTTTTATTGGCGGATATCTATTCGGCTTCTTGGGAATAACCACATATGGCACCATCGGAGCCATTATTGCAAGTACTGCCGGAGCCATTATACTTCTCTGGGTTATACGGATGTTTTCCCATGTCGCACCTGCGGCCAATAAGAAAAAACCATAATATTTCCGCTGCTTGCCTGTCCTGGTGACTTGATGTTGCCGGGTATTTTTTTGTACAAGCTTGTAATGTATCATAAATTATGGTAAAATACAATTAATATTAATTAGTAATTATATTTAATTAAAACAAGGATGTGAGATTCATGTTACTAGCTCAAAACTCAACAAAACAGCAAGCCGGCAAACCGGAAGCACGGGTATGGCCGCTAAAAGGGAGCCTGATGGTTTTTGCCGGTATCGTTTATCTGGCAGTGTTGCTGGCATAAGCTGTCAATGGCTAAGACAACTGAAATATTTGGATAATTATTATTGACAAATAACAGTAATTATTATAAACTTAAACCAAGAAAGGCAGCAATGCCATTCCCTCTTCTTCTTTCTTTGACATACATTTCTTTTATAGCCTCCTGCAATAGCTGCAGGAGGTTCTTTTTGTCCAACAGGATGTATACATGTTTTGAGCGCCTCAGCATTTTCTTAGTCCTACCTAAAGCGGCAAATAGTTAAGCCTGGATAAATCATACTATTTATCCAGGCTTAACTATTTGGCTCGCTCATTGCATGAAGGGCTGGAGCTTTTCCTGAAGATGACTCCATGAGCGCTTGGAAAATACTACAGGCAGTGTTGCTTCCTTGGCTTTGCGTTTTACCAGTTCAGCAATATTATGAGATAAGTAATCGGTGAAGACTAATACTAAATCAGTGTCTGCCGGTATCTGAATATCTTCAGACACCCGTTTGCGTCCTTTGAAGTGCTTCATTGATTTAACGCCTGCTTTCAGGAGATTGGCGGGAATGTTGCCTAAGTCGTCAGCACCTACGATAAATACGGACATGATTGCCACCCCTTAAATGAAAATTATTCTCAATTAAATTATAAAGCGAATGATACGCCACGTCAATAGCATGTATGGAAAATTTGAGAATTATTCTCATTAAATTTATTGTAAGGCTAAATCTACGTTACCGCCAGAGGGAGTTTGCCCCCGGCAGCGCAATCTGGCATTGACAAAAATGTCCAATCAAGAGTACAATAAATACATAAATTCTTCTACCAGCATGCTGATAGCGTGCTTTTTTTCTTATCCTAACAGCAAGTATAGCTTTTTATCAATAAATAAGGCAGGATATGTGCGTATGATTACCGTACGGGATAAAGTAAGATTTGTTGAAACCGATTTGATGGGAGTAGTACACCACTCCAATTACTTTCGCTGGTTTGAAATGGCCAGAGTGGAGTATTTGCGGCAGATTGGCATTTTGCTTACCGATATGCTGGACGAGGATATTGTTTTTCCGATTACCGATGTGGCCTGCAAATACCGGGCTTCGGCTAAATTTGATGACTGTATTCTTATCGAAGCTGTTTTGGCTGAAGTATCAAAAGTAAAAATGATCTTTACTTACCGGGTGCTGAGAGAGCATGACGGCCTGCTGCTGGCTACCGGGCGTACCCAAAACGCCTTTACGGACAGACAAGGCCGGATTATCCGTTTGCCGGACAAGTATTTTGCCAAACTCAGTACGCCTTTCCCGTAAACCTGTTCACGTACCCTTTGCCTGCATATTATATATGGCGCCAAGAAAGACTAAGTAGATAGGAGGTGGCGTCATGGGAGATAGTGCGCCAATCGGGATTTTTGATTCCGGCCTGGGTGGGCTTACCGTTCTCCGGGAAGTGCTTAACTTATTGCCGGGAGAAGATGTTATCTATTTTGGCGATACTGCCCGGACTCCATATGGCTCACGACCGCCTGCGGAAATTTTACGATTCTTGCATGAAATCTTACCTTTCTTTGCTGCACAGCAAGTCAAGCTGGCGATTATTGCCTGCAATACCATGAAAGCAATTGGTTTTGAACAAGCAGGTACCAAAGTCCCCTTTTTATTGACAGGCGTAAACTATGGTGCCCGGGCGGCACTGGCTGCCAGCCGCAACAAGCGCATTGGCGTTATGGCTACAGCGGCTACCATTGCCAGTGGTAAACATGTCCAGGCAATTAAAGCTGAAGAACCGGCGGCAACGGTTGCGGTTCAGGCCTGTCCCCGGCTTGTACCCTTTATCGAACAGGGAAAGCTTTTTGGGCCTGAGCTGGAAAGTGCGGTTACCGATTATCTGCTGCCGCTCAAGGAGGCCGCGATTGACACCTTGATACTGGGTTGTACCCATTATCCGTTTATTATTCCGGTGATCAGGCAGGTTATGGGTCCGGATGTGGTGCTTATTGACCCGGCCAGAGAAACGGCTGCCGAGGCGCGTACTACACTTGCCCATCATGACAAGCTTACCACGCGGGCGCAAGGACGGGTGCGGCTGTGCTTTTCCGCCGATTTGCCGCAGGCTGAGCAATTTGTCGCCGGTGCTATTGAATTTCCCTGGGCGGAGGAACTCTCTCTCAGGTTTGAATTGGTTAATTTATTGGATTATAGATAGAAGTTTAAATTATAGGGTTTCTGTCCGATGATACCCGGATACGGAGGCAGTAGTGTGGAGTTTCTAGCTATTTTATTACTTATTGTGGTAGGCGCGGTGGTTGGCATATGGTTGTTTATCGCCAACCAGGGGGATGCTAATTTCAAATTTGTGGTTGACCAGCGTACCGCTTTCAGCCTGACCGGCATCACCGAGGATACGGCAACTTTTGTGAGCCAGATTCCCTTTGTCAATAATGGAACCCAGGGCGGTACCTTAATGGACGTATATCCCCGGCACTTGTTGCCCTGTGAACAGTTTGACGCCGTGGAGGTTGATTCCCGGCTGACGCTGGACAAGGCTAACCGGAGTGACGGTTACTGGGAAGCCTACATTGTTCTTAAGAATACCGGCGGCTCGATTATTTTGACGGTGAAATTTACGGCAAAATCAGGCGATATCAAGGCTGCACTTGCCGATATGGTAGACATGCCTATTGACATTGTCTATCAGGTGGTTGCCCGTGGTCCATGGTATATAAACAAAGAGCGGCTGGTTATGACGGCCGACGAAATACATAGGGCTCTTGCTGCCGGCGAACAGGCCGCAGCCAGATAGGGGGAATACATATGACTGAGCAGGCGCTAGCGCTGCAACCGGTGCCTACCCGGATACTTACCGATAAAGATGATATTGTTGATATTATTGAAAAATATGCCAAAGAGGATATTGGTCCCCATGATGTGGTAACTGTGGCTGAAAGTGTTGTCGCCATTACCCAGGGGCGAATTGTGCGGCCGGAGGAGATGACGCTGTCCTTATTGGCCAGGGTGCTTTGCCGCTTTGTGCCGCAGGAAGGCAGTTTATCCAGCTCCTATGGCATGCAGAGTGCCATGAATGCAGAAGGCAGCTGGCGGATAGCCTGGTCGATGTTTATTGGCATGCTTGGCAAACTGGTGGGGAAAAACGGTCTGTTTTACCAGCTGGCTGGTGGGCAGACAGCGCTGATTGACGATGTTACCGGCACGATGCCGCCTTTTGATAAGCACCTGGTGTACGGGCCTGCCGACCCCCATGGGGTGGCGGAAGCCATAAAACAGCGGCTGGGGTGCCATGGTGCAGCGGTGGCTGATGTCAATGACCTCAAGCGGGCGGCTGTGCTGGGAGTGACGCAAGGGCTTGACCCTGCCGAACTGGCGCGGATTCTCATAGATAACCCGTTTGGTAATGCCAGTCAGAAAACGCCGATTGTTATTATTAAAAATTATGGTTTGGTTGCCCAAAAAGCTGCCGCGCAATAATATTCTTTCCGTAAGACAGAGGATAGAGGCTATCCTCTGTCTTACATGTCTGGAGGCGAGATAACTATGACCCGCATCGGCATCACAACAACTGTGCCGGTTGAAATTATTCTGGCGGCAGGGCATATCCCTGTTGACCTTAACAATATATTTATTACCAGCCCGGAAGCCGGAAAATTTGTGGAAGCTGCCGAAGAGGCCGGGTATCCCCGCAATATTTGCGGCTGGATCAAGGGCTTGTATTCCATTGTGGTTAATCGGGATGGTAATACCGGTGACGGTATTGATAAGGTCATTGCCGTTACCCAGGGCGACTGCAGCAATACTCACGCATTGATGGAAACCTATGAGCTGGCAGGGGTTGAGACCATTCCCTTTGCCTATCCGTATGACCGGGATTATGATTTATTGAAATTGCAAATGGAAAAGCTAATGGGCGCCCTGGGAACCGACTGGGAGGCAGTAGCTGCCGTCAAACGCCAGTTAGATAAGCTGCGCCTGAAAGTAGCTGAGATTGACCGGCTAACCTGGGAGGAAAACACGGTTAGCGGTTTCCATAACCATTTGTACCAGGTAAGCTGCAGTGATTTTAATAGTGATCTGACTGCTTTTGAGGCAGATGTGGATGCTTTCCTGACCAAGACGGCGAGTGCCGCCGAATATACCGATGATCTCCGGTTGGGTTTTATCGGTGTGCCGCCGATTTTTCCTGATTTATACCCCTATTTGGAGACTATGGGGGCCCGGGTGGTGTACAATGAAGTACAGCGGCAGTTTGCTATGCCGTTTGTTACCGACGATATTGTTGAGCAGTACCGGCTTTATACCTATCCGTACGGTGTATTTGGCCGGATTAAGGATATTGAGGCCGAGATAGAAAGGCGCAATCTGGACGGTATTGTCCATTATGTGCAAAGCTTCTGTTTTCGCCAGATTGAGGACATTATTTTACGCGAGAAACTGAACATACCGATTCTGACCATTGAAGGAGATAAACCCGGAAAAATTGATGCCAGAACCAGGCTGCGGATTGACAGCTTTCTGGAGATGCTGCGTTAGTCTTGGCAGACTACTAGAAGGAGGCAAAGCATATGCAATGTGGTATCGATCTGGGCAGCCGTAGTGTGAAGCTGGTCATTATGAATCCCGGCACCAAACAGCTTACCGCCGCCAATGTATATGAGACAGCCAGGTTTTACCGGGAGTATGGCCAGCGGACAGACAAGGGCCTGGCGGTGGACTTCGGGGCGCTGGGGTTGCCGGCGGTGACCAGCCTGACGGCCACCGGTTATGGCCGCAATACCATTGCTATTGTCGGCGCAACCATCATTCCCGAGCTGAAAGCCCATATGCTGGGCGCAAGCTATCAGACCGGACTGACAGACTTTACGCTTTTGGATTTAGGCGGACAGGACAGCAAGGTTATCAAAGTCCGCAAAGGCCGGATGGTGGATTTTCAAACCAATGACAAATGTGCGGCCAGTACCGGACGCTATCTGGAAAATATGGCAGCCGTGCTGGACATTTCGCTGGCAGAATTGGCCGATTACAGTGAAAATCCGGTAGAGCTTAGCGCTACCTGCGCTATTTTCGGGGAATCGGAACTCATCGGGCGAATGGTGGAAGGGTATACTACGGCTGAACTGGCAGCCGGGGTCAACTATAGTATTTATAAACGGATTAAACCCATGCTGAGTGCGCTCAAAAGCGATAAAATCGTATTTACCGGCGGCGTGGCGTTGGGCAGTGCCATCAAGACATTTATTACCCGGGAAATGGGGGCAGAGGTTATTGTCCCCGAGCATCCCCAGCTCAATGGGGCGATTGGCTGTGCCGTATATAAAGCAGACAAATAACTGACAGAGTTTTAGTACCGGGTACAGCCGGTTTTGTTTGGAGGCGAAGGGCATGTTATTGGGAATTGATGTTGGCGGAACCTTTACCGATGCGGTACTTATTGCCGACGGCCAGGTTGTGGCTGCGGCCAAGACTCCCACCACCCGGCAGTCGCTGCTAAACGGGGTTGTTACCGTTATCGACAAGGTGCTTACAGGGTTTGATGCTAAAAAAATCCGGCGGGCTTCCCTTTCGACAACCATTGTAACCAATGCGCTGGTGGAAGGGAAAACCGACAAAGTAGCTCTATTCCTGCTGCCGGGTCCGGGGCTGAATGTAACCGGGCTGATACCCGGCGAAGCTCACTTTTTGTCAGGCTATACCGACCATCGCGGGCGGGAGCAGGCCTGTCCGGCAGAAGCGGAAGTGGCGGCCGTTTGCCGTAAGCTTGAGGACCAAGAGGTGGCAGCCGTAGCCGCCAAATTTGCGGTGCGTAATCCCCGGCAGGAGCATCTGGTAACCGACTGGGTTAATAAATATCTGCAGCCCAAGCATGTCACACTTGGCACCCAGGTCTCCGGTTCGCTCAATTACCTGCGGCGCATTAATTCAGCCTACTATAACTCGGCTGTTTGGCGCATCTTCAGCCGTTTTGCCCAAGCCATAGAGGGGGCTCTGGCTGAACGGGATATTATTGCGCCGGTATATATACTCAAAGCCGACGGCGGCACGCTGCCGTTGACGACAGCCAAATCAACGCCGGTTGAGGCCATCTTTACCGGACCGGCAGCCAGCGTGCTGGGGATTATGGCTTTGACCAAGCCGGTGGAACCGGCCATCTCGCTGGATATGGGCGGTACTACAACCGATATTGCTTTATGGCAACATGGTATGCCGTTATTTGCCCCGGACGGAGCCAGGGTGAAGGATTATCCTACGGCGGTTCGTTCTTTTTGCCTGCGCTCGGTGGGGATCGGCGGCGATAGCTATGTGCGCCGGGAAAACGGCCTGCTGGCTGTTGGTCCGATGCGCTGCGGCCCGGCTATGGCCAATGGCGGCTTAGCGCCTGCCGTGACGGACGCGCTTAGGGTTGCCGGGTTAATTGACTATGGCGACATCGGGCTGGCCAGGCAGGCGATGGAAAAGGTTGCTGAGGCTACGCAGACAGCGGTGGAGGCTGCCTGGGAAACGCTGCGGCTGGCCGCCGCCACCGTATGTCAGGCAGTGCGGGATATGCTGGCAGAACAGGCGGCAAGACCGGTGTACAAGGTGGAAGAGCTGGTGACAGGCCGGCCGTTTAAGCCGGAACTGCTGATTGGGGTAGGTGGTGCTGCCAGAGGGCTTGCGCCGCTGGTGGCCGAGCAGCTGGAACTGCCCTGGCAGATACCGCCGGGACATATGGTAGCCAATGCTGTCGGTGCCGCTGCTGCCAGGCCGACAACCGAAATTACGCTCAGGGCCGATACGGCTCAGGGTTTTTATACAGTACCGGAATTAGGCATTATCCGGGAGTTTGATAAACGGCGCTTTACTTTAGAGGATGCCTGGACTGCCGCCGGTACTCATCTGGCAGAGCGGGCGGCGGCCGGGGGAATGGCGGAAGCCGCCGGCTACAGTGAACGCCTGTATGAAGAAGAATTCAACCTGATCCGCGGTTTTAACAC
>POVV01001170.1_pt1 | contig 10516 bp, 7 predicted proteins | sample 1560271 | NCBI WGS metagenome assembly POVV01 (sample SAMN08337232, study PRJNA429181) | Bioreactor metagenome, whole genome shotgun sequencing project. | biome: cows' rumen and soil; feature: anaerobic; isolation source: anaerobic chemostat enrichment culture, galacturonate as sole carbon source...... | reverse complement strand
TCAAGTACACGTCGCGATGATCTGTTGCTTGATAATGACACGTTGAGTCGGATGTGGGTTCTTCGTAACTTCTTGTCTGATATGAATTCTGTAGAAGCTATGCAGTTCTTGGAAGGCAGATTAAGAAAAACAGTAAACAATGAAGAATTCCTTGTATCGATGAATGATTAGAGTGAATTAATTTTAAAATATATTGATAAGCAGTGGGAAAAGATTTAACTTTACCACTGCTTTTTATTTTTAATTATTCTAAATAAGCAAATATGGGAAATAATCATAACCATGAACATCAACATGGACATTCACATAACCACGCTCATCAGGCAAATAAGAAGGCTCTTACTATCAGCTTTATTCTTATAGCCGGATTCATGTTTGTAGAATTTGTAGGGGGATATCTAACGAATAGCTTAGCTTTAATTTCGGATGCAGGTCATATGTTGAGCGATGCTGTTGCTTTGGGACTCAGTCTCAGTGCTCTCATATTCGGTGCTAAAGCAGCAACCCCCTCTAAGACGTATGGATATAAACGCTTCGAAATATTAGCAGCTCTATTAAATGGTATTGTACTTGTTTTATTAGCTATTTTTATATGCAAAGAGGCAATCGAACGCCTTTCGGCTCCACCTCATGTGATAGGTCAAGGTATGATGATCATATCGTTTATCGGACTCGTGATAAATATTATCGTAGCATGGATCCTTCATTCGCAAGGATCTACTAAAGAAAATTTAAATATACGAAGTGCATTTCTACATGTTATCGGTGATTTGTTAGGTTCGGTAGGAGCTATTATTGCAGCTGTGCTTATCATGCTCTTCGGCTGGTATATAGCAGACCCTATAGCCAGTATGATTGTGTCCCTACTTGTCCTATATAGTGGGTGGAATGTACTAAAAGAGTCAATCAATATACTGATGGAGGCCAAACCAGCAAATATAGACTTTGAGAGAGTGACAGAACTTTTGAAGTCCATAGATGGAGTAGAAGATATACATGATTTACATATATGGATGATAACATCTGAGTTTACGTCTATGACTGTCCATTTACATGTAAAAGAAACCGCAGATAGGGACTTAGTACTGGAGCAAGCAAAGCACATTATGCAAGAAAAATACGGGATAAAACACGTTACCATTCAGATTGAAGGACGTGAATTATGCCCGTATGAGGAAACTTGTAATTGAGCGTGACTACTCTTTTACAAGGACTATCATCTCTGATAATCGTTTTATAATATCAGCAAAAGACATTTTGAGACTTAGATAGCTTTTTGCATCATATATATTTTGCTTATACGAATAAGAAGCTTCTACTAATATTTTATCCGAATTATTCACAACAGAGTAATTCATAGATATTAGATTATCATTAATTGCATATGGTTTTGGCATATGCTCTATTTTATATCCTTTCGGTATATTTATTACAGATTTATAAGTCTTACTTTGTAAATACGTAAGATCGATAGGTAGCGTCCTTTTTGTCTGCTTAAATGGGTTATCAGCAATAGATAAATTACAGAAAGGATGTACAAAGATCTTATCTCCTGAACTTTCTACAGGATGTTTGAACGAGAAAGAAAAAATAAAAGGCTTGTCTAGAGGAGTGGTTGTAACAGCCACACTATCCGCATCTATTTTATATGCATCTTTCAGGTACTTTTGTAAATTTTCTTCTTTTCCTAAATAGTTAGAACGGAATATATATGAATCTTCACCCAGACTCATATACATAGCTTTAACTTCCGAGTTATTTTCTTCAGGACTAATTTCTATATCAAAATTATGCTGAATTGTAGATACATTATTTTGTCTTATTGCTACCCACTCTTCGCTTTTAGGTCTAACAACAAGCCCTCTAACGTTAATACTTCGTGATGGAAGATTTTTAAAATACAATAATGGTTCGGTTGCATCAATAAAATAGACTTGATTATCTATCTTGACCTCACAAATAACATAATTGAAAAAATGGCGAAAAGGATGTCCTTCGCTAATCATTCCGTTCTTTCTGGTGCTAAGCACAACCGGATATACCTCTAAGCCCGTAGCCTTTAGTAAACCTGTTAAAAATAGATTTATATTTGCTACATTCCCCGTTTGCTGTTTAAGAAAATCGGAAAGCTTTGAAATAGTATACTTTCCATATATCCCATTCCAATTATATTTAGATTTCACATAATCAGAAATTATTTCGACCTGCTCAATCTGAGATTTACCTGCAAGATTTAAAGCGGGCAATATTTTTTTAGCCTCTTTTTCTGAATTCCGAATATACTTACCAAAGTCATCATCCTTGAGAAAATCATTGCACATCTCGGGCCATGTCGTTATAATTTGGTTTGATCCTCCTGTCGGATAATTTATTTTGGACATCTGAAAATCTAATGAAGCCATATAATCTTTTTCTGAAGTAATATATTCTTCATCCTTAAAGGCTGCAATATTTTTTAGTCCAAAATCATATATCATCTCCCTATATAATAATTGTCCAAATCTGATTTCTTCATTTTGTGCTTCCGCTTTATATTCATCAAATTTCTGAATCCCTTTTGCTATGTAAGTGTACTCATAATAAGGTATGGCTCGATAACGTAATTTGCTATATACTACGGGGATTTTCCTCTGAAACTCCCATTTTCGCATGTTGAAATAATAAGGAGTAGATATTGTATATGTTATCTCAACAACAGATCCTTCTCTGACATCTGGCATCGTTATTTTTTTTACTCTGACTTTATCACTTATCTTTTCTTCAAATATATTTTTAGAATCTAGCACACTTTTAGTAAGTGCACCGTCAACATAATTATAAGTTGTTGCATTTATGTTTTCTATTTCTTCCCAGTCGCGATTTTCGATATAATAAGGTATCTCAAAGCTTGCATATTTAACACCTGCTTGTTTCAATATTTTAATTTTCATTCTCCTTTTCATAAATAGTAATAGCCCTCTGCTTTCACGGCCTGAGAAATTATATTCTCCCAAGTCATATATAACCAATGCTTCGGCATCAGGATCGTCGGGATATTCCTTTAAGGCCATTTCATACTGAGTAACTTTTCCCGGATCTTGCGCATATTTTTCCTGAGCGTATGCCTTTGAGCATAATAACAGGAATAATAAAATGGTAATCAGATTTTTCATAGTATTTCTAAATAGATGTTTTTTATTTCGCTACTTTTTATTGCTGATATAAACTTATAAAAATCAGCATATTCATCGATAACATATTTTCCTGAATAGATTAGAATCGATTTATAGACAAATAATTGCTTATCTTTTATTTCATATGTCACATTATATTTTCCATATTTCGATGTGACTTCTATATCTTCTGGTATTTTTAAGATATTCTTATCTGAAAATGAATATATAGCAACATCTTTGTATAATTCAGGATAATCTAATTGGACACCAGAGATTCTTTTATCCAGCGATTCATAAGACGCTATTTCTATTGGAAATGGTGTTATTACCAAATTCTTTCCATATTCTTTATATAAATTATGAACGTTACATTCTACATTCAGGATAATTTTAGAACTGTCTCTATCTTCTATAATAAACTTGAAATCAGATAGGTCATAAGATCCCGAAAGTATATTATTTCTGATATATTTATTTACTACATTCTTATTTACTTCTGATGCGAGATAAAGAGAACGTTCATAATCATACCCACGTTCTTCAACTCTCAGTTTAACATCTGAAGTAACCATATCTACCTTAAAATTTCTACTACACAATACTTTCTCTGCTGTAAGTGATGGAATATTTATCAAATGACTGTTGTTTTCGTCAACTAACAAAGCTTTACGTCCTTGTGTAAAAGTTCCCATATAACCGAAAGGCGTATTTTTGGATGTACATTCCAAAAATATTGTATCATTAGCCAGAGGAACAGTCAATATAACATGATTAAAGGCCTGGGAAGGGAAAGTTTCGTCAATATCAATTACTTTATCACCAGCTTGTATAAGTGTGTAATAAGACTTAATTCCAATAAATTTGAGCATTGATAACATATAATTAGTCAAAGCTTTACAATCTCCGTATTTGTTTGTACACACGTAACTAGCAGGATAAGTTTGTAGCCCACCAACATTAATACTAACATTAATGTATCGGGTATAGTCTTGTAAATACTTATATAGAATTTTTACTTTATCAATATCGCTATCAACATCTGATATTAATTTTTTTATTTTGCCTTGTTCTGCATCTGTTAATTTATCCCGATCTTTGTTCAACCTGAAAATCCAGTTTCCAAAACTTTGCCAACTCTCGGTTGAACCTTGTATTCCGTATTTATAAGTAAGAGGAATAACGGTTATTGATGGAGCATTAAGTGAGTTAACAAGACTATTTCTTTCCCGAGGATTGGAAGTATAACTGTAATTCCATATATATTTTATACTATTTTCGACGGTATCAATCAATGGCGGATCTGTATTCTCCTGCTTCCATTTTATCGGTCTGTCTAAAGTAGTTTCCAACACTATTTTACCATTCTTTACAGAAAGCCTTTTGTTTATACAGTTTACTCCTGCAACATTTATATATCTAGAGAAAATCCCCTTATACGAATACACTATTCTATATGGATACACATTATGTTTTAGCTCGAATGATTTGATATAGTCATCTTCATATAAGGACATATCTGATATATAGCTTCGATCTGTTATATCTTTATTCTTCAACTTTCGTATTATATTTCCTGCCATATCCTCAATCCAAGCATCACCTATCGAGATTTTATCTCCTTTTGAATAAACAATATTTATCTCGGCATCATGATCTCCCATGCGTTCGTTGATCTGCAATACAACCGTATCTTCTTGTATGAGTTTATCTCCTTTCAGCTGAGTATATGATACATGTTTTATTATCTCACTTGTAGGTGTTTGGCAAATAGCTATATATGGTATTAATAATAGTATTAGTAAGAAGGTTAGGCTTTTCATTTATCTTTAAATTAAGAATAAATGCAAATATATGTAAAGAAATAAAGTGAAGACACCATGAATTGTGATTAAAAACATGTTTTTGGACATGTTTTTATCCATAAATACTATCTTTGCATGTCAAATTATTGTAGCAATGGCAAAGAAAAATTTCTATGTAGTATGGAATGGTATAACTCCCGGAGTATATTCCACATGGAATGAATGTAAAGCTCAGGTAGATGGCTACGACGGAGCAATATACAAATCTTTTCCTACACGAGAAGCAGCAGAAAGAGCATATAACGACAGCCCATGGCTATACGTTGGCAAGCAAGCAGAAAAAAAAAAGAAAGTATCTATCCAAAATATTCCCGAAATCATAAAAGATAGCTTATCTGTAGATGCTGCCTGTAGTGGAAACCCAGGTTTGTTAGAATATCGGGGAGTATATGTAAAAACAGGCGAAGAAGTTTTCAAACAAGGTCCATTTGAATATGGAACAAATAATATAGGCGAATTTCTTGCATTAGTACATGGTTTGGCTTTATTGAAGCAGAAAAATTATTCGATACCTATATATTCAGATAGTGTAAATGCTATAAAATGGGTAAAAGAAAAAAAGTGTAAAACTAAGTTAGAACAAGTTCCAGAGAATAAATCCCTTTTTTATATGATAGAACGAGCGGAAAAGTGGCTAAAAGAAAACACTTATTCGACACAGGTCATAAAATGGAAAACGGACGAGTGGGGTGAAATTCCTGCTGATTTTGGCCGTAAATGATGTTTCCTTTGAAATACTCATTTGTGAAATTTTATCAGTAATTTTGTTTCGGATTAACTAGAATAAATAATCATGACAACTCTTGAAAAAGCTATAACCTTATTACCAAACAAAGGTTATCTAAATATGGATATTCCCAAAGGATTAAATCTTATCGATGAAATAAACCGTATGCGTAAAGAAAAAAACGCAATCATTTTGGCTCATTATTATCAGACAGGTGATATTCAGGATATATCCGATTTTCTTGGCGATAGTCTACAATTGGCTCGTGCTGCTGAGAAAACGGATGCCGATATGATTGTATTTTGTGGGGTACATTTCATGGCTGAGACTGCTAAAATATTGAACCCAACAAAAAAAGTAGTTTTGCCGGATCTATTAGCAGGTTGTTCTTTAGCTGATTCTTGCTCTGGTGAAGGTTTGCGGGAGTTAAAGAAGAAACATCCAAACGCAATTGTTGTAAGCTATATAAATTGTGATTCGGGTGTAAAAGCAGAAAGTGATATAATAGTAACCTCCTCAAATGCCGAGCATATTATAAATTCGCTGCCAGCAGAGCAAAAAATTATTTTTGCTCCCGATAGAAACTTGGGACGTTATATCAATCAAGTAACAGGACGCAATATGATACTGTGGGATGGGGCTTGTATTGTGCATGAAGCTTTCTCTTTAGAACGAATTGCAGAACAAATGCTCAAATACCCAAAAGCTAAGTTAATAGCCCATCCTGAAGCTCAGAAGCCAGTTCTACAAGTAGCTGATTATATAGGTTCTACTGCAAATCTGCTTAATTATGTAGTAGACAATGATAGTCAGGAATTTATTGTAGCTACAGAAGAAGGTATATTGCATGAAATGCGTAAACGTGCGCCGGGTAAAACTCTTATTCCTGCTCTAACAATTGATGAAAAGTGCAATTGCAGCGAATGTCATTTTATGAAGCTCAATACAATGGAGAAGCTTTATTTATGTATGAAATATGAACTTCCCGAGATATTGATGGATGAAGAGATCAGACTAAAAGCTTTGCGCCCTATCAATAAGATGCTGGAATTATCAAAAGCAATAAAATAATAAATACCAATGATATATACAGATGTTTTAGTCATCGGTTCTGGTATTTCAGGTCTTTCTTATGCTTTGAAAATAGCACTACAAAGACCTGAAACTAAGATAACTATTATCACTAAGTCAGACGATGAAGAGTCTAACACAAAGTATGCTCAAGGTGGTGTAGCTGTTGTTACTGATTTTACAAAAGACAGTTTCGAAAAGCATATTGAAGATACGTTACGCGCAGGTGACGGCATGTGTAAGCGCGAAGCTGTAGAAGTTGTTGTAAAAGAGGGCCCTGAACGTATAAAAGAAATAGCAGAGTGGGGAGCTAATTTTGACAAAAATGAGTACCAGACCTACGATCTTGGACGTGAAGGAGGACATACGGAGAATAGAGTTGTTCACTACAAAGATATTACAGGAGCCGAAATAGAGAGAGCGCTACTGAGTGCCGTGAAGCATCTGGATAATATAGAGCTTTTGAATCACCATTATGTAATTGACCTAATTACAGAACATCATGTTCCGGGAGAGTCTTTTGATAAATATAATCTGAATTGTTATGGTGCTTATGTGATGGATATAAAAAGTCATCGCATAAAAAAAATGTCGGCTAAAATAACACTAATGGCTACAGGCGGATGCGGACATGTTTATAAAAACACTACGAATCCTATAATTGCCACAGGTGATGGAATAGGGCTTGCTCATAGGGCGAAAGCAAAGATTAGCAATATGCAGTTTATTCAGTTTCATCCCACAGCATTCTATAGTACTAAGGCTGGGCAATTACCTTTGATATCAGAGGCTGTAAGGGGCTTTGGTGCTAAATTGCGTACAGCATCCGGTGAACCGTTTATGCACAAGTACGACGAGCGGGAAGAATTAGCTTCACGTGATATTGTGGCTCGTGCCATAGACAGTGAAATGAAATTGAAAGGAGATGATTATGTTTGTCTCGATTGTCGTCATCTTAATCATCGCAAATTCTTAGAACATTTTCCGAATATATACAAGCAATGCAATGATGATGGTTTAGACATGTTTCGTGATCTTATTCCTGTTGTACCGGCTAGTCATTACTTATGTGGAGGAATCGATGTAGACTTATTTGGACAAAGTACAATCAAAAATATGTTTGCAGTAGGGGAGTGCTCCAATACCGGTCTGCATGGAGCCAATAGGTTAGCTTCAAATTCTTTATTGGAAGCTTTAGTTTTTGCTCATCGGGCTGCCTTAAAAACACTTGAACGATTAAACGAGGATAATTTCAATTACGATCAGTTGCACAAAATACCGGAATGGAATCAAGAGGGTATGAAGGTTAATGAAGAAATGGTTCTTCTTAACTATTTACGCAAAGAACTGCAAACTCTAATGAGTGATCTGGTTGGTATAGTGCGCAGTAATACTCGCTTAAAGCTAGCAAAACAAAAAGAAGAAGAAATATATAAATCGGTAAAGGAAATATATAATTTCTCTATTTTATCACCTCAATTATCGGAATTAAGAAACTTGGTTAGTGTTGCCTTTCTTATCATATCTCAGAGTTTAGAGCAAGAGGAGAATAAAGGCACATTTTATAATAAAGATTTAGATGAAAAAGAATAGACCTGCATACGTAACAGATGAACGGCTATATCATTTTATAGATGAAGCTATAAAAGAAGATATTGGAGATGGAGATCATTCCACTTTGGCTAGTGTTCCTGCTGATCTGCAGCATAAAGCAAGATTGTTGGTAAAACATGATTGTATCTTAGCCGGAGTAGATCTGGCTCAGGAGATATTCCATTACTATGATAAAAACTTAAATATAGAAGTGTTTAAGAATGATGGGGATAAAGTTGAAGAAGGAGATATAGCTTTTATTGTATCTGGTTCTGCCCGATCCATTCTTACAATGGAAAGGCTAGTGCTCAACTGCATGCAACGTATGAGTGGTATAGCCACCTACACACACGAGATGGTGGATTTGCTTAAAGATACCAATACCAGAATATTAGATACTCGTAAAACCTCACCAATATTCCGCATGTGTGAAAAATGGGCTGTATATATTGGAGGAGGCAAGAACCATCGCTATGGACTCTTTGATATGATTATGCTGAAAGACAATCACAATGATTATGCGGGAGGAATAACTAAAGCTGTGGAATCTACGGTTAAGTATTTAAAGGAAAAAGGCAAAAACCTACAAATAGAAGTTGAAACCCGTAATTTAGATGAAGTAAAAGAAGCCTTGGCTACAAATGCTGTGGATGTAATCATGCTCGATAACATGTCTTTGTATGAAATGACTGCTGCTGTTCAACTGATTAACGGAGCAGTAAAAATAGAAGCTTCGGGCGGAATTACTAAAGAAACAGTCCATGATATAGCCAAAACCGGAGTTGATTATATTTCATCGGGAGCAATTATTTATTCAGCCCCCAATATAGACCTTAGTCTAAAAGCTTTTTGATTGCTATATATGCTATAAGCAACGGTTAGTTAATAACAACCTTTTCTTCAAGTAAACCTGTTACTCCTTAATTCATAAGGCCTTATGGTTAACAATTGTCAATTTGTGGGATTTGTTGTTGTTACTAATCTTTTTTACTTTACAAATTATCTCTAACTTTACAAATCTTAATTCAATCATTTAATGAAACTAACCAAACTTATAGCATTAGCTATTTCTATTTTTGCAACTTCACTTACATCTTGTATCAAAGAAGAGGAGCCATATAGGGAAGCCGATATAAAGAGTTTTATTCTATCCTCAGATATAATGCTGACTTCCACTATTATAAATCAGAAAGACAATAATAAGGTTGTTATAACAGTCTATGACACTACAGGCATGAAAAATGCAAAGATTATACCTGAAATAAAACTCTCTACCAAAGCAAAGATAGTGCCTGCATCGGGCGTAGAAGTTCAATTAGAAAATTATCAGGCTTCCTATATTGTAACAGCTGAAAACGGTAGTGAAAAAACATATATTTTCATGCTGGAACAAGATAAACCTTTGAGATATAATTTCGAAAGTTGGTATGAAGTATCTAACCCTAAGGGAACTAGAATTTATGATATGCTTTCTGATGAGTTGTGGTGCAATGCCAATAAAGGAGTAACTATGGTTTATCGCGATAGCACTCTTTTCCCTACCAGGCGAACGACCGATAGTCATAGTGGTAAATATGGTATATTATTAGAGACTGTATTTGGAAATCGGAGTATTCTCCACATTATGGATATTCCTCTCTATGCAGGATCTGCTTTCAGAGGTGTTTTCGAAACAAATCTTTCTAATCCCGTAACATCTGCTAAATTTGGGCAGAATCATGCCAAAAATGCAGGTAAACCTATTCGATTTACAGGATGGTACAAGTATAAATCTGGCGAATACTATCAAACTTGTACAGTTGTTGATAAGCCTAAAAAACATAATGAAGTAGATACCATTCCAGATAAAAAAGATGAATTGGATATTTATGCTGTTATGTTCAAAGTTCCTCAGGGGAATGACGGGAAGAAAGTTTATCTCACAGCAGAAGATGTTTTAACTTCTGAACGATTGATTGCAACAGCAATAATAAACGATAGAACGGAGAAAGGTGATTGGACAAGATTTGATATACCATTTATTTATAACGAAGAAATAGATTATTCTCAGTTCGATTATAAGCTAGCAATAGTCTTATCTTCCAGTAGACGCGGTGCATTTTATGAAG
>POVV01001169.1_pt1 | contig 10521 bp, 9 predicted proteins | sample 1560271 | NCBI WGS metagenome assembly POVV01 (sample SAMN08337232, study PRJNA429181) | Bioreactor metagenome, whole genome shotgun sequencing project. | biome: cows' rumen and soil; feature: anaerobic; isolation source: anaerobic chemostat enrichment culture, galacturonate as sole carbon source...... | reverse complement strand
CAATGAAACAACACGAATCAGCAGATAATTCTCAGGGACAGCTCTATATTGTGCCCACTCCGATAGGGAATCTGTCTGATATCACGCAACGCGCGCTGGAAGTGTTGCAAGCCGTTGATTTAGTTGCGGCCGAGGATACCCGCCATACCGGTTTGCTGCTGCAGCATTTTGCGATTAACGCCCGGTTATTTGCGCTTCATGACCATAACGAGCAGCAAAAAGCGGAAACGCTGGTGGCGAAGCTAAAAGAGGGGCAAAACATCGCCCTGGTTTCCGATGCCGGAACGCCGCTGATTAACGATCCCGGTTACCATCTGGTGCGCACCTGCCGCGAGGCCAATATCCGCGTGGTGCCGCTGCCCGGCCCCTGCGCGGCGATTGCGGCGCTGAGCGCGGCGGGGCTGCCGTCGGATCGTTTCTGCTACGAAGGTTTTCTGCCTGCGAAGTCTAAAGGGCGTCGCGATACGCTGAAGGCGCTGGAAGAAGAGCCGCGCACCATTATCTTCTATGAATCGACCCACCGCCTGCTGGAAAGCCTGGAAGATATCTGCACGGTACTGGGCAAGTCCCGCTACGTGGTGCTGGCGCGAGAGCTAACCAAAACCTGGGAATCGATTCACGGCGCGCCAATCGGCGAGCTGCTGGCATGGGTGAAAGAAGATGAAAACCGCCGTAAAGGCGAGATGGTGCTCATCGTCGAGGGTTTTAAAGCGCAGGAAGAGGCGCTGCCGGCGGTGGCGCTGCGCACGCTGGCCCTGCTGCAGGCCGAGCTACCGTTGAAAAAAGCCGCTGCCCTGGCCGCAGAAATTCACGGCGTGAAGAAAAACGCGCTGTATAAGTATGCTCTGGAGCAGCAGGGGTAATACTGCGAATTACCGCCTTCCTGATAGCGCGTCAGGAAAGGCGGATGTGGCTATCTAACCGTTGCGGTGAGGGTTGCAGAGGTACGAAAAGGCCCTGGTTGGAGAGCCCCACCGACCAGGTTAATTGGCGTCGCCCGCATCCGAACAACGCCTGCTGAATCATATAAATTAATAGCTGGCGCACCCGTAACAGTGGTAGTTCCCCCACCTGTGCTAAGGTTACTCATCTGAATACCAATATCTGCGGCGTTATCTGATTCCCGGCGGCGGGCGGCTAATGTGTACTCATCAAAGATATCCTCGCCCTGGACATCCAGAAGGATATAGTCATTTTTTCCAAACAAGGACGTATCCCCGCAATCGTAGACAATGTCAAACTCTACAGGAGTGTATCCGTCCGGCATATGGCCTTTAGTGGTGAACGTTGAAGCGCGAATTTGCCCAAGGTCGACCCGAATGACATCGCCTTCGTTAATCTTACAGCTTTGCGGAACGGTGATGCTGCCCTGGAGATAAATATCGGCAATATCTTTGTAGACAAATTTTGCATATGAACTGGAGCTACTCCATGCTGACTGGAGGGTTGCAATATGCGTGCTGGGGATCTCCATCCGGCCTAAAAAAGATTGCGTGACGCGAAAGGTAATGCTGACGTTACTGCCCACGGTAAATGCCCCGGCGCGCTGATCCTCAGGATCCCCACTGCATACGCTATTGCCCTTTGAGGCCTGAAAAGACCCGTCTCCTCTGACCGGTGAATTCACACCTGTAGGAACCGTAAGCGCCGATAAGCCGGGTACATCGGTAATCACCGTTTTAATATCCAGACTGTCATTTAATTTTTGAAATCCGGAATAGCCGGAGTTAGCTAACGGCGTGGTTGTTGAATAGTAGAGATTAACCCCGGTGTTGGCGGGACAGTCGCAAACCATTTTATAGCTACCGCCAGATGTGGTGCCGGAGGTCAGGTCTATTAAAGTCCCGGCGACGTTTTGCTCTTTTGTCCAGTCGTTGGCAAAGCTGGTGGTAAAATTAACAGGCCCGCCTACGGCTTCGCAGCCGCCCATCGCCGCGCGTGCCGGTGCTGCGGCAAACAGGGCGAGAGCAATGCCGCCGGTTAAAAGATAAATCGCGTTTTTCATGGTGTTTTGTTCCTTAGCGGCATGTTGTCGTGGCCCGAATAACGGAGGCTGTGCGCTGGCCGTTAGCGGGCAGGCTAAACGTAAATCGGCACTGCTGATGCTCTTCATTCCCCCAGCGCACGTTCCAGGCCTGCGGCCGTTCGTTGACGCCGGTGAGATAGAGCACGCCGCCTTCATCAACAATGCTCTGCTGCTGGCTTTCGCTGCTGGCCATCGCGCCAAACGGCAGCGGTTTACCGTTTCTGTCGGTCAGCGTCAGCAGCACGCGCTGGCCAATTTTGGCGCTAAACTGCGCGGTCACAGCCGCTCCCTGACTCGGAACCACCAGCTTCATGGTCTGGGTGACGTCGACGTCATCCGGCATCATGGTGGTATCCAGATAGATACGGTTCTCCTGATAAGAGGTCAGGTAGGGGATCACGGCATAGCCGAAGTAGTCGGTAGCGATTCCGGGATAGTTTTTGACGCGTATACCAGAGGCGCCATCGGCATCAATCAGCGCAAAGGCGTTACCCAGCGGCTGCGACAGGGTGACGCCGTGGCTGTGCGCCACGATGCCGCCGGCCAGGCCATAGCTCATCTGGCGGTTATCGGAACTGTAATCGTAACCGGCGTTGACGGTGCCGTAGGCGGAACGATAGCTGCCGTAGAGGCTGCTGCCGTTGCTGTCGTTATTCTCACTCTGCCGCTGTTTCAGGCTGTAGCTCAGACGGCTATCTTCCAGTAGAGTGCCGTTGATCCCGACTTCATGCTGGGTCGCTTGATCCTTCTGGCTGGTGATCCGCCAGTTGGCGTTAGCGTGCGGTAGCCAGCGGTCCAGCGGTACGCTGAGGCTGATGGACAGCGAACGATCGCTGTCGCGATCGGCATAATCGGTAAACTGGCCGCTGACGTTATAGCTGACACCCCATAGGTTGCCGCTGAGGCCAATCGACAGGTTTTTGTCTTTCTGCCCTTTGTCCCAGTATTCCTGCTGCGAACCGGAAGCGTAAAAACTGACGCCGGTAAACAGATTCTGATTAATGCTGAACAGGATTTCACTGCTCTGCCGATCGTCAGCGTCGATATCCCGCTGGTTGGCATCTGAGAACGTGAAGTAGCCAGTGCTGGTATAGCGGTAATAGCCCAGCGATAGATTGGTGCCGGTCTCTGGAATATCTTTAATGTACTGGGTGCGCCAGCTGTAGCCGGAATCGCTGTCGCCGTTATCAAAGCGGGTATCCGCCCGGCCAATATCCATCGACAGGGCACCAAACTCTCCCAGCGTACCGCCGATACCCAGAGTTAACGCCTGGTAATCCTCGGAGCCCGTCAGGCCGCCGTACAGCGTAAAGGTGTTACTCAGGCCGTAAATCCCCGTAGTTTCAATGAACTCCGGTTCTTTACTGTCCTCCGAGCCTGCCGCCCGAAAGCGCCCGGCGGTGACGCTATATTTGAGATGCCCCGGCCGCTGCATCATCGGCAGGGAGGAGAACGGCTGTACAAAATGGCGCGTGGTGCCGTCAGCCTCTTCAATCGTCACGTCTAAATCGCCGCTGAATGAGGAGGGGTACAGATCGTTGATCTCGAAAGCGCCGGCAGGCACGGTGCTCTGGTAAATGGTGTAACCGTTCTGACGAACCGTCACGATAGCGCTGGAGTTAGCGATCCCGCGGATCGTCGGCGCAAAGCCGCGCTGGCTGTTAGGCAGCATGCTGTCATCGGAATAGAGCCGCGCGCCGGTAAACTGATAGCTGGAGAACACGCTACCGTCAGTCGCGCTTTCGCCCATCACCAGCTGCGATTTGAGGCTTTTGATATCCCGCTGCATCCAGGTATTAATGCTGTCCCACTGCGAAGTGTCGCTGTTGTGTGTCCATGTCGAGTAGTTGCGCAGCCGCCACGGGCCGAGGTTGGCGCCGTTCTGCATGTTCAGATACTGGCGCCTGCTGCGCTCGCCGCCGTCGTAGCGGCTCTCTGAACCGGTAAAGTTATAGTTGGTGAACAGCACCGGGATGCCATTGTCCCAGCGGGAGGGATCAACATAGCCTCTGGCATCGCGGTAGAGCATAATTTGCGGTACGCTCATGTTCAGCTTACCGTGGTTGAGATCCAGCTCGCTGCTGCTGTTCGGCACGGTTTGCGCGAGGTTGGTGACTTTTGCTGCATCGTCCAGCTTCGCCAGCGCCGGGATCTCATCAACTTTAAAGCCCAGCTCGCGCAGCTGGCCGACGGTAAACTGGGGGATAAGCTGGTGGTTATCCCCGGCGGCAAACGGGATTTTACGCTGCGTCAGCTTCTTATTATTAATATAAATATCAACGATGTACTCGCCAGGTAGCTGGGCGCTGTCCTGAGAGAAGGCTGATAGATCTACCGTTTGCAGGCCGCTTTTGTTGGTTTCCAGCAGCGAAGGATCGAAATAAAAGTCGTCGGCCTGCGCGACATGGCATATCAGGCCGCTGCCGGCCAGCATCATCGGCAAAGCGTGCCTGACCCTGTAAGCAAGGCTTTTAAGCGCCAGCACGTTTTTTTTCCCTGTGGTGTTGCTTTGCATTCCCTGATTGCCCGTATCCGTTATTTATTGTTATTTACGTCTTGCCTGCGTAAGCGTTATTGCAGTACCCGAGTTTCTTTTGCCGTGGTACCGCCATAGTCATTGATGGCGGCCCACTGCACGGTATTACCCGATGCGGCAGGTAGCGGAATTTGTTTGTGCTCGCCGGGAGCGATATAGTCAACCTGATTGGTTAAATCTGTTTTACCCAATGCGATGCCGGCAAATACCACGTAATAGGCGGATGGGTTATAGATATCTAAGGTATTATTCGTTCGCTTATATTGTATAGATTTCCACGCATCCTGCGGGGCGCCTTTAAGATGCGCCGGGCGATAGAAAAGCTTTATTCTGGTTTTAAATACCAGGGTCAGCGCGTTGGTTTTTTCCGCTTCACTTTTCGATTGGGCCGGAATAGCCCGCACGTTAACGTAAAACAGCGACTCTTTATCTTCCGGCAAATTGCCTTCGGTTTTAATAATGCGCAATGAGGAGTCGTCGCCGGCATTCAGGCGAAACAGCGGCGGGGTCATAATAAACGGCCCGCGGATTGTTCCTTGCGGATTATCAATCCATGATTGCAATAAATAGGGCATTTTGCTGCTGTGATTGGCAACGGGCAGGGCGGCCTCTTTTTTACTGGCGTCGTAAATCACCCGCGTGGTTTGCAGAACGATCCCGCCGGCCAGGCTTTGGCTGACCCATCCTCCAAGCAACAAGGCCAATGCTACCAGGGTTTTCCCTTTCATCCTGCGGCTCCAATAAAAAGTTTTACCCACCATATGGTGGGTAAAAGCACAACGTGAGAATTAACGATAATCGATGGTAACGTCGACGGAAGCGTTCGCTTCCCCGGCGGTGATGGCCGAAGATTCAACGGTAGAGACGTAGTAAGCCTGCAGATTGACGTCCGTTTGTTCACCCGTGATATCAAAAGTGACCGGGGTGTCGTTCAGTTTATTGAGCGCCAGCTGGGCTCCGTCGGAAGCGCGGTCGATGCGAATACCGACGCCGGTCGCAGGCGTGGCCGAACCCGTTACTGCAACCAGATCGTTATTTGCGCCCGTAGTACCGCCATTACGCGTTTCCAGCCAGAGCTGGAACGACTTGCTTTCGCTGCCATCAACATGTTTCCAGGCTTCAGTTGGGCAATTGGTCAGCGGAATGGTGAACGGGGTAGTCGGTGATTTGTCGCCTACGGTTTTAAACTGGGTATTAGAGTAATGGCCCAGTTCAACATTTACCGTATCGCCGTTAGCGAATTCACAGGTAGAGGTGGTGATTTCACCCGTGAATTCAATAGTACCATCGCTTGCCCAGGCGCTGCCTGCAGCCATTGCCAGTAATCCAACTGCAACGGACTTTGCAATTACATTCATTTTTTACCTCATCCATGTATTTTTTTTGGAAAACATCTTTTATGGTGATTAAGCTTTTTTCATAAATCATCACGACGAAGATTATATTGAAATTTTTATGAATTCATATTGACTGAGGCGGGTTTTAGGATTGTATTTATGGTAATTCTCTGTAAAGTTAAATGTGCTTAATTTACGTTTAAATAAAAGTTTTCAGGAATGGGTTTATGAACTGATTTTATTAAAAATGAATTCATGAACATACTGGTTGGCAAGCTATTTTTATAATATTAATCAAGTGACAAAAGGCAGATGTTTAATATCTGCCGGGTTGTCTAGACGATTTGTAACTCAATGGGTGTGTTTTTTAACTCTGCGAGATATTCCCCGCTAATCCCGTCATCGGTAATCACGCAGTTTATTTTCTCCATCGGCAGAACCTGGTTGAAGCCGCGACGATTAAATTTGCTGGCATCCAGCACGGCAACGACCTTATGCGCAGCGGCTGCCATGACGCCGCTGATGGAGTAGCCTTCGTTGAAGGTCGTGATGCCGTTGGTGGTGTCGATACCGTCCGCGCCGACGAACATGAGATCGGCGCTGATGCCCTGAAGCGAGCGTTCAGCGATGGTGCCGTGCATCGAGTGCGTTTTGTGGCGCACGGTGCCACCGCACACCACCAGGGTGATATCTTTATTTTCTGAAAGCGTAAACGCTGCGGGTAAGCTATTGGTAATCACCGTAATATTGGTCATACGTACCAGCGCCTCGGCAATCAGCAGGGTGGTGCTGCCGCTATCCAGGATCACCGTCATGCCTTCGCTAATCATTGCCGCCGCGGCCTGGGCTATTCGCTTTTTCGGGTCGCTGGCCAGTTGATAACGCTCTTCCAGCACCACTTCCTGGCTATCTCCTTCGGTTAAATTGCTGCCGGGCCTCGCGGCGCCGCCGTGAAAGCGGGTGAGTAATCCCTTTTCCTCCAGCAAGCGGAGATCGGCCCGGATAGTCACTTCGGAGATGCCAAAGAGATTCGAAAGGTCCAGCACCAATACGCTACCCTGCGTATTGACCATTTCGACAATTTTGTTCCTTCGCTCGAATGAGTTCATATTAATTTGCCTGATAATTAACTGATCTTAGTGTAATCGAAGGATAATGAAAGTTGAACGATAATTTTCGAAAGGTTATGTGAGCCAGCGCAGATTGCTGGCTCAGGCGGTCAGGAGAGTTTAAGCAGGATTTTCCCCTGCATCGGCGCGCCGTTGAGCGCCTGGACTTCGCGGGCAAAGCTTTCGGCATCGCCGATGTGGGCGATAAGCGGGGCAAGCTGAATGCGTTTTTCCGTCAGCAGCCGAGCCGCCGTTTGCCACTCTTCTCCCGGCCACGGACCGGAGTAATTCATCCAGCTACCAACGATAGTCAGCTCTTTACGGAGAATCTGGCCAAAGGTGGCGGAAGGCAGCGTCAAATCATGGTGCAACGTGCCCACCAGCGCCAGCTGCGCACGCGGTCCGGCGACCTCAATGCCCAGCGCCACGGTTTGCGGCGTGCCGGCGGTTTCCAGCACCAGCTGGTCGAACTGAATCTCTTCCAGCGCCGTTTGAATCTGTTTGCCGCTCATCTCCTTACTGTTAAAGACGTGCGTTGCGCCGAGCGTTTTTGCCAGCTCCAGCTTCTGCGGGTTGATATCAATAGCCGTAATACTTTTGGCGCCCAGTTCGCGGGCGCACTGCAGCGCCAGCAGGCCAATCGTGCCTGCGCCAATAATAATCACGTTTTTCCCTTCGCAGCCTTGCGCCAGATGAAAGGCGTGCAGACCGACGGTAATCGGTTCAATAAACGCGCCGTCATCAATCGGCATCTGATCCGGCAGACGGAACAGGTTGGCGCGTTTAACCACCACGTACTGCGCATTTCCGCCTTCGCTGCGCGAACCGACAAACTGATACTGCTTGCAGAGAGAGTAATATTCGCGCTGACATTGGGGACAACTAAAGCAGGGGAGCAGAGGCACGCAGGCTACCGCGTCGCCCGGTTGCAGGTCGGTCACTGCTGAGCCGTAAGATTCAACATAACCGCTGAACTCGTGACCCAGGGTGATGGGATAGTAGTGAGCGCCTTTGGCGAAGATGCGCGGAATATCAGAACCGCATAATCCAGAGCTGACGACTTTGACCAGGACATCGTTTTCCGTTTGTAGAGCCGGTATCGGGCGTTCTTCAACGCGCACTGTCCCCTCAGCATGGATAACCACTGATTGCATAATATTCTCCAGAAATGTCCGGGGGAGCGAATGCTCCCCCTTGAGATTAAGAAACGCTCGGGCTTTGCTGCGCGGCGGTGGCTTTCTCTGCGGCGGCGAAGCTGCGCGCCCGACGCCACGTCAACAGCACGCCGGCGACATAGATGACGCCGATAACCACAAAACCCACCACGTTTTGCCAGGTGAAGAGCTGAATGAGCAGCCAGGTAACCGGTGAACCGCCCTGGTCCATAGAGGCCACAAGGCCGCCTGTCTTCAGAGCCCCGGCGTTAGCCGCCAGCTGGGTATGCAGGCCGATGGTCTGCGTCGCAATCCATAGCGTGATCCCCATCAGGATGATCCCGGAAATCAGCGTGCGGAACAGGTTCCCCTGGTGTACCGCCACCGCCATGGCGACGAAGAATCCAATGGTCGCGAGATCGCCGAACGGCAGGACCTGGTTGCCCGGCACCACAACCGCGATCAGAATAGTGAGCGGAATAAAGATCAGGCTGGCCGATACGACCGAGGTATGCCCAAGCAGTAGCGCCGGATCGAGACCAATCAGGAAATCCTGGCCGCCAAACTTCGCCTGCAGACGTTTACGCGCCTGTTTGGCAATCGGGTTCAGGCCATCCATGATAGGTTTGATAACGCGCGGCATCAGCAGCATGACGGCCGCGGTTTTGACCGCCAGCTGGAGAATTCCCTTCAGGTCGTAGCCCGCCAGCGCGCCGATGACCAGACCCATCACAAAACCGACGGTGACCGGTTCGCCAAACGGACCGAAGCGTTTCTGAATGTCGTCAGCGCTGAAGTGAATGCGGTTCAGGCCGGGGATTTTTTCGATAATCGTATCGACCAGCACCGCTATCGGCCCTAAATAAGCCGAGCTACCGTGCGGTATGGCGATACCATCAAGGCCGAAAAAGTCGCGGGTATCCTTCGCAAACCAGTCGCCGAGCTTGTAAACGAAAGCTGCATGCACCACTACGCCAAGAATACCAATCCAGTAAGAACCGGTCGCGATATGCAGCATGGCGCCGGTAAAGGTCATATGCCAGATGTTCCAGATATCGACGTTCACGACGCGAGTCATCCGGGTGACCAGCATGAAAATGTTGACTGCGATGGCGATAGGAATCGCCACCAGCGCGATTTGCGACGCCCAGGTCATCGGTGACGACCCCGGCCAGCCAATATCAATCACGTGCAGGTTAATCTGGAAATGCTCAGCCATCGCTTTTGCCGCCGGGCCGATAGAGTCGAGCATCAGGCCGATAACCAGGCCGATACCGACAAAGCCAATGCCGATATGCAGGCCAGATTTAAAACAATCCCCGAGCTTCATCCCCAGTATTTTGGAGAAGATAATGATCACGATAGGCAGCATCACCGTCGGACCAAGATCGAGGATATAACGCATGATTTCGCTAAACATGGGCGTTACTCCGTCAGGATGTTCAGGATTTTTTGCTGCAGCTCTTCAATGCCTACGCCGGATATGAAAGGCATACCGTGAACCACCGGAATGTCGCCAAAGGTTCTGTCAACCCGGGCGGTGGTGCAAATGAGGTGTGCGCCGTCCATATAGGTTTCGATTTCATTCACCCGGCACTGCACCAGGTCCAGCTCGATGCTGTGGTCCGCGCACAAATCTTTGATCTCTTCTGCGGCCATGGTCGAGGTGGCGACAGCGCCGCCACAGGCGACGATTACTTTGCGTTTCATAGGGTACCCCTTTTATTATCAGTGTCTTATAAAGCCTGAGCGCTCGGCTCTGACTCAAGGATAGAGCGCCGAAACAGCTCGGGCAGCTGCTCCTGCGGGGCAGCGAGCAATGCTTCAAGCGTGGTCGGGTTCTGTAGCTCACTAAATAACCGGCGCAGCAGCTGTAGCTGTGCAGTCGGATTTTCTACAATCAGCGCGATGATTAACGAAACGTCGATTTCGCCGTCGTCGTCAGCACGCTGAAAAGGGACCGGATTGTCCGGGCGAATCAGATAGATAGCCGGAGACTTCGCATGTACCGCCTCGCAGTGGGGAATCGCGACCGCATGCTGCTCCAGCGCAATACCGGTTGGGAAAGTCGCTTCTCGTTCGAGCAGCGCCAGCGGATAGCTATCGTGCACGACGCCGCGCGCCAGCATCTCTTCGCCAATGTGTTCCAGCGCCTGCTGGCTGGAACGAAAATGAATGCCGGTACGAACAAACAATTGACTCATAAATCCTCTTTAACTTCAGGCGATTTCAGATGAACAGCCGTAACGGTAGGCACGCAGCACATCCTGAATTTTGTCGAGGATGAGGTCGTGCGGCACGGCGGCGAGTTCGTTTAACGACAGTCGTTCAAACTGCACGGGCATATACTGGCTGATAA
>POVV01001168.1_pt1 | contig 10525 bp, 5 predicted proteins | sample 1560271 | NCBI WGS metagenome assembly POVV01 (sample SAMN08337232, study PRJNA429181) | Bioreactor metagenome, whole genome shotgun sequencing project. | biome: cows' rumen and soil; feature: anaerobic; isolation source: anaerobic chemostat enrichment culture, galacturonate as sole carbon source...... | reverse complement strand
GGTTTTTTATTTATTATTTCTTGAGCATATGCATTCTGTTCGTTCAATGAAGGCACATAAGTTTTCGACATTATACCACTAGCGATAGCCGAGGTTGAAATAGTAATCGGATTAAATGTATAACCTGTAAACTCAGGGATATTTGTAACTGAACCTGCATTATAGCTAAGCAAATTGCCTAAGTAGACTTTATTCTTAATATCTGGATTTACAAACAGATTAAGAACGTTTATGTCATAACTGTCCAACTCCCCTGTAAAACTAACATGCTTAAAAGAAAAGATTGGTAGAGAAGGAGTCCATATAACATCTTTAAGACCAAACTGACTGACATTCAAAACTCCACTTTTCATTGCACCAATGAAGGTAAGGCTCGCACCTCTTCCGGTCGGCTCTTTATTCTCAATTACAGAAACAGTTATCTCGGCCGATTTATCTCCCGACATAGGATTAACAGTGAGCCAGGCAGGAACGTTCTCTATCTTCCACGGTCTGTTAGTTGTCAATTTTATTTTTTGCTCTTCGCCTCTGATCCCTATTGATAAAGTACTCTTACTTAACTCTATGAAAGGCTCCATATCACCAACTCCCAATTGCTCTACCTCAAGAGTCTTAATTGCATCACCACAAGCAAAGACTAAGGTAGCTTTTCGCCTCTCTAATTCAACGTTTTCTGTAGCGACAATCTTTATCTCTGCATCGTAATCACCTGAGGAAAAACTAACAGATATCCACTCGGGGACATCCGTAACAGACCATTCTCCGCTTGCTACGATCTTTACCAACTCTTGCCCACCTCTGGTATCAATTACAACTGAATTTTTATCCAATTCGATAGAAAATCTGTCTTTATCATCATTGTCACATGAAATAAGAATCAGACTAAATAAAAACAGAAAAATTTTATTTTTCATAGATAATTAGTTTTACAATGTTAGTTTTATAATCTCGTATATAAAGCCAAACAGCTCAATATGTACGAATCAAAGTTTGCAATAAACTCAACAGAGTACTTACAAATGTACAATTAAATAATTACTTCAATTAGGACTAAAGAAATAAGTTTTAGTTTAATTCACATCAGGAAACAGTTGCAATTTTACTGAGAAAACTTATATGTTAACATTAAGCGGCCTTCGGATGTCTTTGAAAAAACATCAGGGAAGTATTTGTAATTAGTGTCGCGAATATAATTGTAATATATGCCAGACAGGTATAAATGTTTGCTAAGTTTCATATCTGCCCTAAGACTTGTTGCATGTAAGACTGCCTGAGACTTATCACCCTGATAATCGAATTCGTGAACATTTATACTTGCCCAGTCTATATCTTGGGGATAACCTTTCAATGTAAACATATAATATGATTCGTATGTACCCGATATGCTGAACTTATCTTTATACGCCCAGTTAAATCCAGATTGAATACTAAAACCGCTTGCCAGATTATAGTTACGCATATCCACTACATAATGGTCACTAAGAGATGCGCCCATCAATATCAGATTGGCATGAGTATAAGCATTAAAACTGAAATTTTTAGTTCGGTTGCTCTTATATATAAGTCCTGCTCCGAAAGATGCAGGAGTACAGAACTTATAAGGAATCTTATTCGACACATCAGATATTGTATCCGAATCATAATAATCGAAATGCTGATAGAACCCAAGACTGAGAAAATCTTTTTTTGTATCTATCAAATCAGTCACATAAAGACGTCCTACTATGTTCAGCTGGCTCAGCAAGGGTTGAGAACCATGTACGTTTACATTACTCTTAAATGTGAAATAATCGTATGGTTTCTCGTTTTCACTTGCAAAACGATCTCCGTATTCTATGTTTATATCAATAGCTGCTCCTACCCCTTTATCGAGAATTTCGCCTTTCAACTCTAAAGCCCGGACTCCTGCCGAAACCTCGACGGCAACGTCAGGCACTCCAAATTGTTTACCGGAGGAAGGACGGACTTTCCATGCATCACCATTGATAATACGAGTAAGCCCACGCATCGGAGAGATCAAGAATCCGGCTAATTCACGGCCAAAACGGTTAGCCCCTGTTCGCCGATCATCCAACACAAGATCAGATGTGCGATAAAGCGTTTCCCCTAAAGCCAAACCACCCACAGGGGTTGCTATTATATCATTAAAAGATGGATATTCATTCTCCATAAAGAGTTCCCACATAGCACTTCCGCCTAATGAGAACAGTCCCGATTCCCAATAATTATACCCTCTGGCTCTGGCGGAATTAAAATACAAACTTCCATGATATGGATGCAAAAACATGTTGTTTCCCATATCATCGTTATCCCAAACCCATTTATGACCCAGATTTTTCTTGATTGTCTTTATATTGATATAGGCATAATCTTTTTTACCTACATAACGGTTAAATGCCCACAAACCCATATTGATGGAAAAGACCTGCGTGGCAGCTCCCCATCCGTTCTTTTTAGAGTAATAAGCAATATCTAATGAATCAGCTGGTTTAGAAGGTACAACAGACTTGCGAATAGCAAATTGAGGGTACGCAGACAAAGCTGATATAAAAAATACAATAATAAATAAAAGTTTTTTGAGCCTAGATATAAGATCCATCCTTTTCAATTTTAAAGGGACAAAGATAAAAAATAAAAAATCACAACCTAATTATATAAAAGTTACCTATTTCGATTCTTGATTGCTCCGATTATAAGATGCTTAATCTCGCCTCTTTTTTTATGAACAAAAAATTCACAATTATGTTTTACAACAGACTCTATAATTTTATTTGCAGACACTCCTTAATCTTGAAATAAACTGTAAATTTGCATATATGATAAAACAAATTTTGTTGGTAGGAGCAGGAGGTGCAGTGGGTAGTATTTTACGCTACCTTACATCGGTCTTTATGGTTAAGGCCGATACATTTCCATTAGCCACCTTTGCCATCAATATCATAGGTTGTTTCTGCATCGGACTATTTATCAATCTTATTCCGACCTCAAACAGCATGCGCTTTCTTCTTATCACCGGATTTTGCGGTGGTTTTACAACGTTCTCTACATTTGCCAATGAAACTTTAACTTTAGCAAACAATAATCAAATGCCTATGGCATTCCTATATGTATTAGCCAGTTGTGTACTCGGCATAGGTGCTGTATGGCTAGGGATGTACATTACAAAATGATTTCTTTTCATAATATTAACACATTTTGATGTGAAAATATTCTTCTAAAACCGTCTATATAAGTAGTAAAAAATAATATATACAATATATGAAAAAACATTTATTAATCGGGCTACTCTTTTTATTGAGCATCAATATGATAGCACAAACTTCCAACAATAAATATGAAGCGGAATGGAAACAGATTGAGGCGTACGAACAAAAAGACCTCCCCCAATCAGCTATCCAGGTTGTTAATACAATTCTTGAAAAAGCCATTGCCAACAAGAATAACACGCAAGTGATAAAAGCTCTGATATACAAGAATAGATATAAACACCAAATTGATAACAGCGACAATAAAGGCATCTTTACCGATCTGCAAGCATTGGCAGATCAAGCGACTAACATAAGCGAGAAGGCTCTACTAAATTCCATGCTGGCCGAGTTGTATTTAAATTTCTACAACTCTGATCAATGGAATATTAATCAACGCACAAAGTTAGCTGACCTTGTTCCTGAAGATATGAATGAATGGAGTAGTAATATATTCAGCAATAAGATAATCGAGAACCTTAACCTTTCTATCAAAGATGTAAATGAGTTAAAAAAGCATACAACCAAGGAATATGACGACATCATACGAATAGGTGCGGATGGAGCAAGGTTTTATCCTACTCTATATGATTTTCTTATGGATAGAACGATTACCATAGCCAAAAGCATTACAAGCATAGGCAATGAAGAATTTGATATTTCTACTACCGGATTAAAGGCTGAGCAGCTTGTTTTGCCTGCAAACGAATATGTAAAATTGAATATCGGAACGGGAACTGATAACAGACAAATCGTATGGTTGTATTACCAGCAATTCTTGAAAGATTTATCAGATAGAAATCTAACCCCTACTTTAATTTTGACAGAAATAGATAAAATAGAATATTTAAAAAGCAACTCCCGCACTCTGTCCGATCAGGCTACACTAGACATATATATCCGTTTAGAAAAACTATATGAGAAAAACGAGACATCAATAGAAATTATAGATAAAATCGTCAACTCCGATTCTTACAATGAGGCTGATCAGAGAAAAATTAACGAAGAAAAATATACTTGGCTGAAAAAAGGGATACAGAAATATCCTAAATATCCAAGAACCAACTCTCTACGAAACCAACTACAAGCACTAGAAGAACCTACATTAAGTATTGGTAGCAGTCAAGCGGTTGTTTACCCCGATTCTCCAATACAATTATCTATCAGATATAAAAACACGCAAGCATTGACACCGAAACCTGTGTTTAAACTATATCGGGTAGAAAACGAGAAATACAGTTTAATAAAGAATTTTAATCCGGATTTGAAGTCTAAACAAACATACAATACCGATACTCTATCTCTAAATATAGGCTCTCTGCCTATTGGTAAATATTGCTTTAGTACCTATCCGGCTACAACGTTGGAAAAAGCATCAGTAAAAAATGGCGATACTAATAAAGTTGACTTCACCGTATCTGCTTTAACCACTTTCACTCGTAGTTCGAATAAAGATGAGTACGAGATATTTGTTGTTGATAGGCTTTCAGGTAAACCTGTAGAAGGAGCTACTATTAAAATGTATCCGGGCAATAACTCCAAAAACAAAAATCAACTATCAGCTACATTAAAGACAAACAAGCTAGGATTTGCAATTTATAAAGATAATACCCAATCGAAAGACAGCTGGCGCTACGATATAGCTACCTATCAGGTAGAATATAGAAAAGACATTTATCTGGAAAGAGGAAGTATAAATGGGAACTACAATTATCGGTGGACAAATCCGCAGTCTATAGCGAACCATAATCTTGAGGCCACCTCGATCTTTACAGACAGAAGTATTTACAGACCGGGGCAAACGGTTTATTTTAAAGCAATTATTTTAGATAGCAAATCGAAACTTATTACCGATAAAAATTATACGGTAAAACTATATAATCAAAACAGTGAGGTTGTTTCACAAAAAGACATTGTAACCAATGAATATGGTTCTTTGGCCGGAGAATTTTCTCTGCCGACAACAGGGTTGACAGGTTCATACCGTATCGAGGTAAATGGAAATACAAATTACTTCACGGTAGAAGAATATAAGCGTCCTACATTTGAAGTCACTTTCGACAAGGTAGATAAAACTTATACTTTTGGAGAGGATGTCAAACTCAAGGGCTATGCAAAAAACTTTTCAGGAATAAGCCTGCAAGATGCCAATGTAAAATATACCATCACCCGTCAACAGTTCAACTTTTGGTTTTGGAGATCAAATAGCGGCTCACACTTTACCGATGGCAGTGTAAAAACAAATGACGACGGTTCGTTCGAAATTATCTTTACACCCGAATCAGGAGACGGTTACGGCAGCTTCTTGCGACCATACAACGACAGGCAGATTTATACTTTCAATGTAACAGCAACCGTAACTGATGTAAATGGTGAAACCCAATCGAACAGTTACAGCCTCAATGTAGGGAATGTATCAATGGTTATCGACTTGGAAATACCTGAACAAATGGAAAAATCAGGTGACTATAAATTAAATATCGCAGCTAAAAATCTACAAGGCGTTGATATTGAAACATCCGGAACGTATACAGTGCATGCATTGGATGATAACAATGCCACTCAGGATAAAGTACTTGATGGCTCATTCAAGACAGGTGAGCAAAGCGAGATGAAAAGCAAGTTGCTAGCCTTGTCATCCGGAAAATATCAGCTACAAGTAACAGCTAAAGATAACAAAGGAAATGATATAACAGAAAAGAAAGATTTCGTTATTTACTCTTACGATGATAAAAAACCTCCTTTCAAAACAAATGAGTGGCTGGTAAGAAAGAATACAACATTCGGTGCAAGCAAACCGGCTGAAGTGATCTATGGAACCAGCGAAAAAGACAGATATGTACTATATCAATTATTCAACAATGAAAGAATATTTGAACGCCGCTATGTAAAACTCAGTGACGAAAATCAGAAATTTTTCGTTATGTATAAGCCCGAATACGGAGATGAAGTCTATATGTCGTTCACTTCAATATTGAATGGTATATCCTCGACTGAAAATATCCTGCTGCAAAAAGAACAAAAAAACGCAGATACTGATCTGAATGTAAAACTGGAAGTATTCCGCGACAAACTACGTCCGGGACAGGAAGAAACATGGACGATAAGCATTAAAGACAAAGAGAACAATCCTGTTAAGGCTGAATTATTAGCTTCCATGTACGACACATCCTTGGATAAGCTACGTCCATATACAGTATGGACATTGAACCGTCCGTATATCAGCAAGATATATTTATATCCGATGGATTTTCAGCAATCATACTCGTATAGTTATGACAAATGGTTTTCTTTTGGAAAGGGAACAAAGTATTTAAAAGTTCCGGATCTGACTTTCGACCGCATTAATTGGTTTGCATATTTATCATATTATTCTTATAAATCGTACGAAGACGGCATATCCATTGGCTATGGAACTGTAAGAAGGGAAAGTATTATTGGCTCTTTCGACGTTGCTGCTGAGGTCCCATCGCCACCAGCATTAAAATCTTCAGCAAGCAATAAGCTAGAAGAAAGCGTAGTTCAATTCGCCCCTCCAACATCAGCTAAAGACGACATGAATACCGGAGGCGGTTCAATAGATACAAATACCCCTCAAATCCGTCAGAACTTCAATGAAACAGCATTCTTCTACCCACAACTACGGACAAATGAAAAAGGAGAAACACTTATCACCTTTACCGTACCGGAAAGCAATACCACTTGGCGTTTCCGGGCATTGGCTCTCGACAAAAATGCTCGTGTAGGCACATTAGAACAAATGGTAGTTACACGCAAAGAATTGATGGTAACACCAAATATGCCTCGCTTTATCCGTCAAGGGGATAAAACAAATATTTCAACTAAAATATCTAATCTATCAGAAGAAGCTATTTCGGGTGAAGTACATATCGAATTCTTCGATCCTGTAACTGATAAAGTTATTAATCTGAATATAGCGAACCAGAAGCAATCATTCTCAATAGAAAAAGATGCTTCTACTTCAGCTAATTGGACATTTGATGTACCTAGCGATATAGAATTGTTAGGCTGCCGTATCGTAGCTCAGAATGCTACTTTCAGCGATGGGGAACAACACGTTTTAGCGGTATTGTCAAATCGTATGCTAGTGACCGAAAGCATGCCGATAGATATTCTGAAAGCAGGAACAAGTACTTTCACTATGGATAAATTGCAACAAAACAACTCGTCCACAGTAAGCAATTATCGCCTGACTCTGGAATACGCATCCAACCCAGCATGGTATGCGGTACAGGCATTGCCAACGATGAGCAATCCAACAAATGAAAATGCTGTGAATTGGTTTGCCAGCTACTATGTAAATACGTTAGGGTCGTCTATTATTCGCCAATATCCGAAAGTTTCGGCAATGATACAAGCATGGCAAAAGCAAGGTGCAGATAAGCAGACTTTGGTTTCTAAACTTCAAAAAGATGAGGAACTAAAATCTGTACTCTTAGAAGAAACACCGTGGGTGCTGGATGCCAAAGATGAAACAGAGCAAATGCAACGTTTATCTTTATTGTTCGACTTAAACAATACAAAACAACTGACCGATGCTGCCACAAGGAAGCTTTCCGAATTGATGGATAACAACGAAAAAGCATGGTCGTGGTACAAGGGTCTATATCCTAGCCGTTCCATCTCGCAATATATTCTTTACGGATATGCCAAACTACAACAAGTGGGACAAGTAGAATATTCCAGCCAGATAAAAACAATGCAGATGAACGCATTGAAGTTTATAGATAAAGGGATAGACGAAGACTTCAAGAATTTGAAAAAGTACAATAAAGATTGGAAAAAAACAGACTATGTTTCTACCAACCAGATCGAATTTGCTTATGTACGCTCATTCTACCGCGATATACCTATTTCTAAAGAAGCTCGCGAAGCAGAACGTTTCTATACAGATGTTGCAGCCAAGAACTGGACGAAGCTGAATATGTACGAACGTTCTATTTTGTCAATGGTGCTAAAACGTAATGGAGATAAAACATTAGCGGATCAGATTGTAAAATCGATCAAAGAAAATGCTGTAAACGATAAATTGGGTATGTATTGGGCAAATAGTCGAGGCAATGTATTTTTATCTATGTCAGCCGTTAGCATTCATACGTTTATTATGGACGTATTGCAAGAAGCAGGAGCAACTAAAGAAGAAATGAATCAGATGAAACGCTGGCTTCTCAATCAGAAACGAACTCAGGTATGGGAAACTACTCACGCCTCGATCGATGCTATTAATGCTCTGCTAAGTACAGGTTCGGATTGGTTTACAGGCGAAACGTCTCCTGCAACAATAAAAGTCGGTGGACAAAAGGTAGAGCCTGAGAAAAAAGAACTAGGGACAGGATACTTCAAACAAACATGGGATAAATTGGAGATAAAAAACAATATGGCCAAAGTAGAAGTAAAAACTTCAAGCTCTGAACCGGCATTCGGGGGATTGTATTGGCAATATTATGAAAATCTGGACAAGATCACTTCGCAAAAAGGCGATCTGAATATAGAAAAACTGTTATTCAAAGAAACGGTCGATGCATCGGGTAAAGGGCTGACACAAATTACAGAAAACAATCCATTGACCGTAGGTGATAAGGTAATCGTTCGATTGACCATAAAAGCAGATCGGGATATGGAATTTGTACACCTGAAAGATATGCGAGCTTCTTGTTTTGAGCCTCAACAGGTAATTTCAGGCATCAGATGGGCAAATAGTCTGATCTATTATCAGTCGACTAAAGATGCTTCAACTAATTTCTACTTCGACCGTTTACCAAAGGGTACATATGTGCTCGAATATCCGGTATTTGTAAACCGTACAGGAGAATACGCCAACGGCATCACTACGATACAATGCATGTATGCACCTGAGTTTTCATCGCATACGCAGGGCATAACCGTAACTGTGAAAGAAAAATAAACCTATCAGGCTGCTATCCTGTAAAATCAACTATGGGATAGCAGTTTTATACCTTGCAAACTTGATTACTATGAAGAAAATACCACACACTCTTATTATCCTGATATTGTCTCTTACTTTTATTATGTGCAATGCAAATAATAAAGAAAATCAAAAGCAGGGAGAAGCTACAAAAGAAAACAAAGAGATAGTTGAAAGACAAATACTCCTGTCCCGCTTGAAAGCCAAAGCAGATACGGCTAAGCTATTCTGCAAACAAAAAGGCTTGAGCACAGCATATTGTTTTCTCGTTGATTTCAGTATTCATTCAGGCAAAAATCGTTTCTTTGTATGGGATTTTGCAAAAGACACCATCAAACATGAAAGTCTTTGTTGTCATGGTTATGGAATGAAAAGTACCCAAACAAAGCCTGTATTCAGCAATGTAGAAGGAAGCTACTGCTCTTCATTGGGCAAATACAAGATGGGGGTTCGTTCATACAGTCAGTGGGGTATAAATGTCCATTACAAAATGCATGGTTTTGATAAGACAAACAACAATGCATTCAAACGGTGGGTTGTATTACATTCTCATACTCCGGTTCCGAATCACGAGATTTATCCGAACCACTTACCATTGGGATGGAGTCAAGGTTGTCCGGTAATAAATAATGAAATAATGCGCAAAGTAGATACCCTCCTTAAGAGTACAAAGAAACCTATATTGTTGTGGGTGTATATTTAAAATTCATGAAATATATTTTATTCATAGTATCTTTTTCTTTCATCTTTATTGCCTGTAAAGAGAAAAGGGAACTATTACAGTTGCCTATCGAAAAACTATATATACTGGAGGTTGGGCACTATCGAAGTTCAGACAAATACGATGAATCAATAAGTCTAGTGGAAATAGATAGTCTTTTTAATGTAAGAATAACAACACAGAAAGATGCATCCTCTCCTTATTTATCAAATACAATTAATATCTCTGACAGTTTAAAATACAGTCTGATAGAATTGGTTAATTCATTTCAAACCGACACTTTATATTATAGTAAGATATACGACACCCCGATATATTCTTTTTCTATAGAAAGAAAATCAAATAAAACTACTCATATATGGGGTACAAAATTTGATCTACCGCCTGAGTTACAGAAAATACAAAAGTATTTTTTCAATGATACCATTTTAAATAAAGTTACACAAATAATACCGAATCAAGATTCTACAAATCAAAGAATTACCGATATCCGCTACTTTATTTTTCCACCACCACGTCCGAAAAATATTAGCGAGATAGAATTTGCACCTCCATCTGAATCTAAATAGCTTATTAATGAATACATTTAAACCTTTATATAATATTTTTTCC
>POVV01001166.1_pt1 | contig 10552 bp, 7 predicted proteins | sample 1560271 | NCBI WGS metagenome assembly POVV01 (sample SAMN08337232, study PRJNA429181) | Bioreactor metagenome, whole genome shotgun sequencing project. | biome: cows' rumen and soil; feature: anaerobic; isolation source: anaerobic chemostat enrichment culture, galacturonate as sole carbon source...... | reverse complement strand
GTTATCAGCATCAATAAAAATGTGCAGCTTGCACAAAATAAGCCCTGGACTACTTATATTACTGACTTAATTCCGCAAAACCCGATTGACTCTGCCGCCAGAGCCTTTGGCGGCGAAATCATTGCCGTCATGGTGTTCGCACTAATGTTTGGCTATGCCATGAGCATAGTCATTAAGGAGGAAGAACATCCGCTTGTTCGCATGTTGCAGTCCATCTTTGATATTTCACTGAAAATCATTGACTGGGCTATGAGACTTGCTCCTTACGGCATTTTTGCCATCGTATTCAATACGACCTATCGGATGGGCGCCGGGTTCCTGACCAATGTCGCTTATTTTGCCGCTGTGGTCGTGCTCAGTATCTTAATTCAGCAGCTTGTCGTTTACTCCGCATTTCTTAAAATATTTGCGAAAACCAATCCCTGGGAATTCTTCAAGGCTTGCAAGGAAGCCTATGTATACGCTTTTTCCACCGCTTCCTCCAATGCCACTTTGCCAATCGCGCTGGAAACCGCAGAGAAAACCTTAAAACTGCCGCCGAAGATTTCCCGCTTTGTCCTCACCTGCGGCGCTTCGGCCAACCAAAATGGCTCCGGTCTCTATGAAGGTGTAGTACTGTTGTTCCTGGCACAGGTTTTCGGCGTCAACCTCTCAATTGACCAACAAATCATTGTCGTATTAACGGCTGTTTTAGGCGGCATCGGCACAGCTGGCGTTCCTGGCGGCACCTTGCCAATCATTGCGATTTTATGCGTAAATGTCGGTGTGCCGGTTGAAGGTCTTGGCTTGATTCTCGGTGTTGACCGTTTCCTTGATATGTGCAGAACAACGCTGAACGTATCCGGCGACTTAGTTATCGCGAAACTGGTCAGCGCCAGCGTTACTGAGGAAGAGCTCAACGCCACCGGCAGTATTGACTGCTAATCGAGTATATTTTCTTAAAAAGGGGCGAATCACCTGCGTGATTCGTCCCTTAGACTTGCACGGTAAAAATATACCTGATATTGAAAGAAAATATCCGCACCGGAATGTTGCCATTTATGTTGATAAGGGAGTTTAAAAATAGTAAAAAAAGGAGCCGTGGTGAGACTTTTACGTTTCACCACGGCCTCTTTAGCCTGGATTACCTACACAAACATTAAATTGCGGTTTCAAACACCACACATTGGTTGCGGCCTTGCCGTTTAGCCCGGTACAAAGCGCTGTCAGCTTCCTGAAATGCATCCTGGCAGGTCAGTCCTTGCTGCTTGAGTGCCACCCCGATACTGATAGTGACTTTTACCCGCTCCCCATGATGGAAAAAATCGCAGTTGCTTACCTGAAAGCGGAGGCGCTCAGCAATTTTAAACCCCAATTCCAAAGATGTTCCCGGTAAAACCAGCGCGAATTCCTCGCCGCCATAGCGAAAAGCCATATCTTTACTACGAATATTCATGCTGATAATATTGCCGATGGTTGTCAGCACTTGATCCCCAAACAAATGGCCATAAGCATCATTGAGTTGCTTAAAATGGTCAATATCGACAATTAACAGGGCATATTGCTGTAAATCAGCCGTTTTTTCCAAATAGGAGCGATGGTTCAGCAAGCCTGTCAATTCGTCGGTATGGGCCAGTTTATAGTGCCGGGCATTTTCCCGCATAAGCTGGGCAATTTGTCCCTCCTGCTGCTGCTGGCTTTCAACAACCCGCAGCATATAAACAGTAGTAAAAGATACCACGGCAAACGCAATAATATTATAAATGTGCTCCAGCCAAAAAGCAGCTGTAAAGGCTCCTGCCACCAACGAATGAGCGGCCATATACGCAAACGAAACAACCGCGACCATTCGCCAGACCCGGCTGCGCCCGCCCCTGAGCACCATGCGCATCAACAGCAAATGATATAAGACTTCACTATACAAGGCCCCAGCCAGCGTAAAACCCGCACACAGTGCCAAATTTAAAACAAGTTCACCCAATTGCAGTTTAGGTCGCTGCCAGCAAAAAACCAAGTTATACATAATATGCGTAACAGCCAAGGCAACAACTACCAGCCACTGCGGGCCGGAGATTGCCACAGCAGCTATCATGCTGAATAAGGCGGAAATACTGCTCATACGCCTGACAATAATTTGCAGTTGTGAGGCGGGATCACCCCATATTCGTATCACCAACATGCGCTTGGCAAAACTCACGAACCTCAAGCTCCTTTACCTGCAGGGGTATAGTATATACTTTGCTAATAGTACTATCTTATCATATTCACAAAATAAAAAGTTAAAAATTTTCTGTTATTTTCCAGAAAAATCAAACGCAATTTCTCTTATGTTTTTACAAAAATCGACATAAGGTAAGCACCGGTGACATAGCATTGTATAGCGTCCGCCCGACCGGCCTTATACCGGCACCTTTTCTATAAGGCTTCAGGGGCGCGCAAACGTGTACATTTTGTTAAACATAAAGAAAACACGGCTTGCGCCAAGCTGAAATTATACTTTCTGTTGGGATAAAAAATCGACCCCGTGTATCGTGTACACAGGGTCGATCCAGTTAAGCTTTTTGTTGACTATAGTATTGAGCCACTTTCGCAAAGGCATTGCCGCTGGCGGCAATGGTTGCATCAATATCAGCCTGCGAATGTGCCCCAGACATAAAGCTGGCCTCAAATTGGGACGGAGCCAGATAAACTCCCTGTTCCAGCATGGCATGGAAATATATATTAAAAGCAGCAACATCAGACTGCTTGGCACTGGCATAATCGTAAACCGGCTTGTCGGTAAAGAATAGACCAAACATCGTGCCAACCTGATGGAACTGGAAGTCGAAGCCTTGCTTTTGTGCCTGTGCCTGTATGCCGGTACATAATGCGGCTGTCGTTTTGGTCACCTGCTCGTAGAAGCCCTCAGTGTGCGACAATAAGCGCAAGGTGGCAAGTCCGGCGGTCATAGCCAGCGGATTACCGCTTAATGTACCGGCTTGGTACACCGGTCCGGCCGGCGCAATCAATTCCATAATGTCCTGCCGGCCGCCATAAGCACCGACAGGCAAACCACAGCCAATAACTTTGCCCAGACAAGTAAGATCTGGCGTAATATTATACAATTCCTGGGCTCCGCCATAGGCTACCCGGAAACCTGACATGACTTCATCAAAAATTAAAAGTGCACCATATTTTTCGGTAATCTCCCGGACTTGTTTAAGATAGCCGGGACGTGGCAGCACCAGCCCCATATTGCCGGGTACCGGTTCAATGATAACAGCGGCAATATCCTCGCCCTGTTTCTCAAATACCGCCGCCAAACCTGCCGCATCATTATACTCTACCGTTATCGTATTGCCGGCAATGCTCTCCGGCACACCCGGACTGTCCGGTACACCTAAGGTGGTAGCACCCGATCCGGCCTTAACCAGCAGGCTGTCATGATGGCCATGATAACAGCCGGCAAATTTGATAATTTTATTACGTTTGGTAAACGCCCTGGCCAGCCTAAGGACACTCATCGTGGCCTCTGTGCCGGAATTAACAAAGCGGACCAGTTCCATCGACGGTACAGCTTCCGTAATCATACGGGCCAGTTCCGTTTCCAGCAGCGTCGGCGCGCCATAGCTGGTGCCGCGCGTTAAAGCGTCTGTCAGTTCATGCGTTACTTCCGGATGGGCATGCCCCAAAATCATGGGGCCCCAGGAACCAACATAGTCGATATAGGAATGACCGTCAATATCATAAATCCGGCTGCCTGCCGCTTTGGCAATGAACGGCGGCGTGCCGCCAACTCCCCGGAAGGAACGGACCGGACTGTTGACACCGCCGGGAATATAGCGCTTAGCCTCCGCAAAGGCAGTTGCTGATTTCTCTAATGTAAAATTCATGCCATTCTAACTCCTTTCAAACAGAAAAGTTATAACCACCGCACAGCGTCAAGAGCATGGTAGGTAATAATAATATCCGCACCGGCGCGCCTCATCCCCAGCAGTGTCTCCATAACCAACCGCTGTTCGTCAATCAGCCTTTGAGCCGCCGCTGCCTTAACCATGGCATATTCGCCACTCACATTATAAGCAACAACAGGCAGCAGGAACCGGTCTTTTACCTGCCGGACAATATCAAGGTAAGCCAAAGCAGGCTTAACGATAACAAGATCGGCGCCTTCTTCGATGTCCAGCGCCACTTCTTTTAGCGCTTCCCGGGAGTTAGCCGGGTCCATCTGGTAAGCCCGCCGGTCACCAAACTGGGGAGCCGAATCGGCGGCCGCCCGGAATGGCCCGTAATAGGCAGAAGCATATTTAGCGGCATAGGACATGATGCTTACATCACTATAGCCACCGGCATCAAGTCCGGTCCGGATGGCAGCCACCCGGCCGTCCATCATATCGGACGGCGCCACCATGTCGGCACCGGCCTTGGCATGACTTAGGGCAACCGCGGCCAGCAGCGGCAGCGTCGGGTCATTATCCACTTTATGTCCGTTTAACAGGCCGCAATGCCCATGATCGGTATACTGGCACAAACAGACATCACTAATGACAACAAGTTCAGGCACCGCCTGTTTGATGGCTAAAATAGCCTGCTGTACCGGGCTTTTCATATCCCAGGCACTGCTGCCGCGCTCGTCTTTGTATTCAGGCAGGCCAAATACCAGCACAGCAGGTATGCCCAGAGCATATACTTCCCGTGCCAATTCAACGGCCATGTCCGGCGACAGATGGTAGTTGCCCGGCAGCGAGGAAATTTCTTTTTTCACCTTGGTGCCTGGTACGACAAATATTGGGTAGACCAGGTTGTCAGGTGTCAAAGCCGTCTCTCTCACCATATTGCGGATGCCGCTGGTAGCTCTCAGTCGCCGGGGACGATATACCATGGACATAATATAATTCCTCCTTGTGTGCTGCATCCGGTGATATACTTCAGATTATCGCTGGCTGCAGCACTAACTATATAATAGCCGGTAAAGCCTTGCAGGCGTTACCGGCAGCATATCCGGAAAAATTCTAGCCGATTCCATATAAGGTGGTAATGGCTTCAATGAGGCCTTTAATCGTATATTCCTCGGCAATAATGTCAGGCTTGATGCCGTGAGTCAAACAGGTCTCGGCGGTAATCGGGCCGATACAGGCTACTTTGGCTTTGGCAACCAGCCGGGCACCGTCCTGCCCCAGCAATGCCAACAGGTTGGTAACGGTGGATGAGCTGGTAAATGTAACCAGATCAATGCTGCCTGCCGCTAAAGCAGCAGCCAGCTCCTGGCCGTCGGTATCGCCGGTAACGGTACGGTAAGCGGGGACAACATTGACACAGGCTCCCAGCTCGGTCAGCTTTTCCGGCAGAATATCCCTGGCAACCAGGGCCCGGGGAATAAGTACTTTCATCCTGGGCGTTATATGGGGTTTCAGCGCCTCAATAACGCCTTCGGCTCTGAATTCGGCCGGAATGATATCGGCGACAATCCCATAGCCTTTAAGTCTGGCGGCAGTCGGTGAGCCGATAGCGGCCACTTTGGCTTTAATGGCTCTGGTATCCAGTCCGGCGGCTGCCATACGGGCAAAGAAATGCTCCACGCCATTTACGCTGGTAAAGATCAGCCAATCATATTCCTGTAGACAGGCAATAGCCGCATCAAGCGGTTCATAGCTTGCCGGCGGCACAATCTTTATGGCCGGAGCTTCCATACAGTCGGCACCCAGCTTGGCTAAACCGTCAGTAAGAACGCTGGCTTGTTCGCGCGCCCGGGTAACCAGCACTTTTTTGCCAAACAGGGGCTTATTGTCAAACCAGGCTAATTTGTCGCGCAGGGTGACAACCTGACCGACAATGAAGATGGCCGGCGGCTTTAAGCCTCTGGCGGCAACATCGCTGGCAGCCGTCCCAACAGTGGTCACCAGTACTTCCTGTTCCGGTTTGGTGCCCCAGCGGATGACGGCGGCCGGAGTGTCGGCCGGACGGCCATGTTCAACGAGCTTGGCAGTAATATGGGGCAGATTTTCCACTCCCATGAGAAACACCAGGGTATCTACCGCAGTAGCCAGCTTATCCCACTTCATGCCGGATTCGCCCTTGGTCGGATCTTCATGACCGGTAATGACGGCAAAGGAGGTGGCAATCCCCCGGTGGGTTACCGGAATACCGGCATAGGCCGGTACGGAGATAGCCGAAGTAATACCAGGCACCACCTCAAAAGGAATACCGTTAGCCAAGAGAGTAAGGGCCTCTTCTCCCCCACGCCCGAAAACAAACGGATCACCGCCTTTGAGACGGACAACAATTTTATTTTCTTTGGCCTTATCCACCAGCAGTTGGTTGATATCCTCCTGCCGCATGGTATGGTCACTGGAAGCTTTCCCTACATAGATGAGTTCAACATTGGGCCGGGCCTGATCCAGCAGGCGGTCATCGGCCAGCCGGTCATACACGATAGTATCGGCTTGTTTGATACATTCTATGGCTTTCAAACTAATCAGCCCGTAATCCCCGGGACCGGCACCGACTAAGTAGACAATTGGCTGGTTCATAGAATCCTCCCCTACATCTCCCTGGCAAATAGTTTTGCCAATATTTCACGCCCGCCGCTTGCCAGCATGCGTGCGGCCAGAGTATGTCCCAGCAAGCTAGCGTCTGCCGGACTGCCGTCAATAGCATCATGCACGGCTTCCTGGCCGTCAGGCGACATAATAACGGCTTGCAAGGTTAGCTGTCCTGTTGCTTTGATCTCTCCGTAAACACCGATCGGTATCTGGCAGCCACCCTCGACTTCTGCCAGAAAGGTCCGCTCCGCCAGGGTAGCCTGCCGGGTTGGCTCATGATTTAAAAACGCCAGCAAGGCAAGCGTCTCCGGATCATTTTCCCGCGCTTCAATGGCCAAAGCTCCCTGCCCAACTGCCGGCAGGCAAATATCCTGCGGCAAAACTTGAGTAATATGCTCATCCCAGCCCAAGCGCCTGAGGCCGGCCACCGCCAGCAAGATGGCGTCAAGTTTCTCGGTTGTCAGTTTTTTCAGGCGGGTATCCAAATTGCCCCGCAAATCAACAATGGTAAGATCCGGACGGACGTTCAGGAGCTGGGCTTTGCGCCGCAGGCTGGAGGTTCCTACCCTGGCATGAGCCGGCAGGTTATCCAGTGTTTTATATTGAGGACTAATTAAAGCATCACCGGGATCAACCCGGTCGGTAACGGCGGCCAGCACCAGCCCCTCCGGCAATTCGGTGGGCATATCTTTCAAACTATGTACCGCTAAGTCGATTTCACCGCTCAGCATGGCCACCTCTAGTTCTTTGGTAAACAAACCCTTACCGCCGATTTTGGCTAACGGCACATCCAGGATTCTATCACCGGTTGTTACCATATGTTTCAGTTCTATTGCTATTTCCGGGTAGCGCTCACGCAAACAGGCGGCTATATGCTGGGCCTGCCAGAGAGCCAGCTTACTACCGCGCGTACCGATGACAAGTTTTTGCTTCACTGTCTTGTTCCTCTCCTCGATGACCTGCCCGCTCCCGCACCATATCCATGGAATGGTCCAACTGAAACATGTTGCGGAGAGCATCCTGGTAGTAATATTCCTTATCCGTACCGGCGGCTTCGTTAAGCCTGATAATGGGATCACGCAGCAATTTCCGCACAATCATTTTCGACATGTTTTCCACAATGCGCCGTTCCTCAGCCGTAATGTCCGGCAGTTTCGCCATCGCCCGCTTAACCTCGCGCTGCCGGATACGTTCAGCTTTGTCGGTCAGGCGGGCAAGGGTAGGCTGGTAGGCCAGATAGCGAAACCGGGCAATAATACAGGCCATTTCCTCGTCAATCAGTTGCTCAGCCGCAGCCGCCTCTTGTTCCCGCTCGCGCAAATTGGATTCCACCACCGCTTCCAAAGCGTCAATGTTGTAGAGAGTCACACCGGCGATGGCCTCAACCTCGGGTTCAATATCACGCGGCACGGCAATATCAATGAACAGAATCGGCCGTCCCTTTCGTTTAGGCATCAGGTGGGCGACATCCCAGGTGCGGATAATGTAGTGGGGAGCACCAGTGGAAGTAATGACGATATCGGCGTCCACCGCACATTTCATAAAATGTTCAAACGGCACAGCCACTCCCCGGAACTTGTCCGCCAAAGCCTCGGCCCTGTCCAGGTTGCGGTTGGACACAAATACGGTTTTCACCCCGCTCGCTACCAGGTACCGGGCTGTCAGCTCGCTCATCTCACCGGCCCCTAATACCAGCACATTGGAATCTGACAAATCCCCCAGCACTTTCTTAGCCAGTTCAACGGCGGCATAACTTACCGACACGGCATTATAAGCAATGCGGGTTGCTGTACGCACCTTCTTGCCAACAGCAATCGCCCGGTTAAACAGTGTATTTAGCACCGTACTGGTAGCACCTGACGTCCGGGCGAGAGTATAGGCCGTTTTTACCTGACTTAATATTTGGCCTTCACCGAGCACCAGCGAATCCAGACTGGAGCTCACCCGGAACAGGTGCCTAATACATTCTTCCGCCTGAAAATAAAATAAATAATCATAACTGGTCTCAGCCAGCACTCCCGGCGACATATGATCAAGAAACTCCTGCATGACCGGTAAAGCATCATCAGAATCTTCTACAACAGCATACATCTCTGTCCGGTTGCAGGTAGACAAAATGACGCATTCACGAATATCATCATATTCATGAATACGTTTGTAAGCCGCCTTGATTTGCTCTTCGGAAAAGGAGAAGCATTCCCGAACTTCTACCGGGGCGGTTCTATGGTTCAGTCCTAATACAACAAGCTGCATGGCGCATTCTCTCCTCTGCTTCGCTAAACTTGCCTTTTCTAAGCAAATCAAGCACCTCTTGATCAATGGTTTCCCGCCAGAATTTTTCCCGGGCTTTGGCTGTTGCCAGCCGCTTTTTCATCTCCGGCCTCAGCTTGGCAAGCAGCTCCAGATATTGACCGTACTCCGGTCCATACCTTGCAGCTATTTCCTCCCGCAGCCGTCTGGCTAAAACAGGACTGGCGCCGCCTGTTGATACGGTGATCAGCAAATCGCCCTGGGCAATGTGTGCCGGCACATAAAAATCAGACAACTCGGGCGCATCGGCAATATTAACCATGGCTCCTGCCGCCCGGGCGGCCTCGGCTGCCTGACGGTTTATCTCCGGCTGGTCGGTGGCGCAGAATACCAGAAAAAAGTTATGTAAATCACCATCAACATAGACACGCGGCGTCCAGCACAAGCCGCCTGCTTCCTGCAACGCACTGAGCCCGGGCGTCAATACCGGACTAAATACCGTGACCTCAGCCCCGGCGGCGATAAGTGCCGCTGCTTTCCGCTCAGCTACTGCCCCACCACCGACAACCGCACAACGCCGACCGGTTAATTTTAAATTAATGGGGTACACTTGCATACATTCACGTCCCGGATTACGTTATAGTTTCACAAATATTTTATCATACTTCGCGATTAAATGGTAATTTCCTTTCACTTGCAATAATAAAAACCGCTGAGTCACGGGGCGCCGTTATGTATAAGCGAAGGGTAATTGCCAGCGGCGCAGCGCTTTATGACGGTCGCCCGCGCGGATCTTGTGTGGTACACAAAACTTATAAGGCAAGATCGCTGCGCAATCTTGCCTATCATACCGTCCTCGTCTGCCACCTTCAATCGGTTGTTGGCGCAGGCGGCAGTTGCTTGTTCGGTATGCCGAAATAAGCTTCCAATACCCGGCGGGTAACCGGTACGGCGGCCACAGAAGCATCACCGCCTTCTTCCACGAGAACAGCCATGGCAATTTCCGGCTTTTCGGCCGGAGCATAACAAGCAAACCAGGAATGGGTAGTACCTCTGCCGGTTTCTGCCGAACCGGATTTTCCGGCTATTGTTTGCGGAAAGTCTTTGAATGCGGCGGCACCGGTGCCACGGGTGGTAACTGCAATCAATCCTTGCCGCACAGTGTCCCATACTTCAGGCCGCAGATAGATTGTCCATAAAACCTCAGGCGGCAAACTTGCGGCAAGACTGCCCTCCGGTGTCAGCACTTGGTCAACAAGCCTTGGCTTATAGACAATACCACCGTTGGCTACAGCCATAGTCAAGAGCGCCTGCTGCAACGGTGTTGCCAGATAATAGCCCTGACCAATGGCGGCAATCAACGTTTCTCCCGGATACCAGGGCTCACCATAATTGGCCTGTTTCCACTCAATATAAGGTACTATTCCCTTCACTTCCCCTGCCAGCTTAATTCCGGTGGCTTTGCCCAAGCCAAAGGTCAAAGCATATGCTGCCAGGTTATCCGCCCCCAGACGGCGCCCCAGTTCGTAAAATACCGGGTCGCTCGATAAGGACAAACCGTCAACTATGTTTAACTTACCAAGGCCTTTAACATTCCAGCCGTAAAAGCGCCAGCCATTTAGTACATAAACACCTCTATCGTCAAATATCTCCTGCGGCGTGGTAAGGTTCATCTCCAGCGCCGCGGCGGCGGTAACAATTTTAAATACCGAACCAGGCGGATAGGCGTTTTGGATAGCCCGGTTGTTTAACGGATGATCAGGATTGGCAATCAGCTCATTCCAGGCTTTACTGCTAATGCC